>ODAI011502415.1_pt1 | contig 23102 bp, 25 predicted proteins | sample 1539321 | NCBI WGS metagenome assembly ODAI01 (sample SAMN02144231, study PRJEB22623) | gut metagenome | biome: sheep rumen | host: Ovis aries | place: New Zealand | reverse complement strand
TGATGAACAACGGCATGATGATGCAAAACCCGATGAACGGCCAGATGATGAACAATGGCATGATGCAGAATCAAATGGGCGGTCAGATGATGAATGGCGGAATGATGCAGAATCAAATGGGCGGACAGATGATGAATGGCGGAATGATGCAGAATCAAATGAACGGTCAGATGATGAATGGCGGAATGATGCAGAATCAAATGGGCGGACAGATGATGAACAACGGCATGATGCAAAATCAGATGGGAGGCCAAGTTGTTCCGATGAACACTCAGATGATGGTGATGAATGACCAGCCTCCTTCCGCTTATGATGAAAAAGAACTTCTTGCCCGCATGGAAAAAGAAATGGTTAATTCTGCAGAGGTTCAGGCTCTCGTTCAGACTGTAGATGTCAAAAACAGAGATGCCATTTTAATGTTTGGTCGGGAAGCAATGACAGAGATTCAACAGGCAGCTGAAAAAGCTCTTGAAGGTGAAAAAAAGTCCGCAATACTTGAAGGAAAAAGAATAGACCTCATGAAAGAGTTTAAGAAGCTTTGGGGCGGAATTGATGTCAATGAACTGAACAGCGATAAACTTGGTTTATTTGGTTCGATAAAGAAAAAGATAGAGGCGTTTATAGCAAAATACCAGACAATTAATGTTGAGATTGATAAAATCTATGTGAAAATCAAGGAGATGGAAGAAGAGTCTAGAAGTGACAGCAGAAAACTTGCCGCTTTGTATGATGCAAACCTTATAACATTCCATAAACTTGTGGTTTACATTTACGCTGCAAAACAGTGCGAGATTAATATTAAAAAAGAAATGGAAGAAAAGACAATGCTCTTTAATCAGACACAGAATCAGGAAGTGGCTCAGGAGATTGAATTCTTAAAGGAATGTGCACGAGAAATGAACAAGCAGTGCATGGATTTGACAACGGCACAGAATGTTTCATTGCAGAACCTTCCAATGCTGAATATGATGCTTTTAACAAACTATAACTTGATTAGAAAAGCAAATCAGTATTTCCTGTTTGGTCTTCCGACAATGAAGCAGGGAATTGCTCAGGCTATTATGGCAAAACGGGCAAAAATGGCGGCAGATACTTATAGTGATCTTGACAAGTCGATGAATGAAATGATGAAACGTAATGCCCAGAATATTGTCGGCACGGCAAAAGAGGCTGCACGTTTGACTGAGCAATCAATTATTTCAGCGGAGACTTTGGAAGAGACATGGAAAACAATTTCCAATGGAATTGACGAAGTTAATAAAATTCAGGAAGAAGGTAGCAAGAAGCGTATTGAGGATGAGAAGAAACTTCAGAAAATCAAGGATGAGTATATTGCAAGACTTGGTGCGCCTGCAAAACCTATGAAATAATTAGCATCTCGAAAAACTGATTTTTTTGATAGAAATTTTATTTATAAGGAGTGGAAATTATGGCAATCAGTCTTACAAAGGGACAGAAAGTTGATTTGACAAAGGGAAAGCCCAGCATCAAGCACCTTTTGGTGGGTCTCGGCTGGGATGTAAATGCGTTTGACGGAGCGGACTTTGACTTGGACGCATCTGCGTTTATGGTTGGTGCGAACGGAAAGTGCCCGACAGAGCAGGAATTTATCTTCTACGGAAATCTGAAACATTCCAGCGGAGCCGTTGAGTCAATGGGAGACAACCGTACCGGCAGCGGTGATGGTGATGACGAGCAGATTATGGTTGATCTTTCAAAGGTTCCCGCAAACATCGAAAAGATTGCGTTTACCTGTACCATTTACGAGGCAGAAAAGAGAGGTCAGAATTTCGGTCAGGTGAGCAACGCGTTTATCCGCATTGTGGATCAGGACACGGAGGAGGAACTTATCCGCTATGACCTTGGTGAGGATTTTTCCATTGAAACTGCCATCGTAGTCGGTGAGCTTTACAGACATGGCGGCGAGTGGAAATTCAATGCCATCGGAAGCGGATTCCAGGGAGGACTTGCGGCTCTCTGCGGACATTATGGGATTGAAGTAGCCTAAGGGAGGAGATAAAATGGCTGTTAGTCTTGCAAAGGGACAAAAAGTTAGTTTGAGTAAAGAGAGACCCGGAGTTCAGAAATTCATGGTGGGCCTGGGATGGGATGCGAATGCGTTTGACGGTGCTGACTTTGACTTGGATGCATCCGCGTTTATGGTGGGTGCGAACGGAAAATGCCCGACGGACAAGGAATTCATTTTCTACGGAAATCCGAAGCATCCGAGCGGATCCGTTGAGACAATGGGAGACAACCGTACTGGAGCCGGCGATGGTGACGACGAGCAGATTATGGTAGATCTTTCAAAGGTTCCCGAAAACGTCGAGAAGATTGCCTTTACCTGCACAATCAACGAGGCTGAGGCGCGTGGTCAGAACTTCGGTCAGGTGAGCAACGCGTATATCCACATTATGGATCAGGCTACGGGCGAGGAAGTAATCCGCTATGATCTGAGCGAGGATTTTTCCATCGAGACTGCAATTGTGGTCGGTGAGCTTTATAAACATGGCGGCGAGTGGAAATTCAATGCCATCGGAAACGGATTCCAGGGAGGACTTGCGGCTCTCTGTGCCTACTTTGGAATTGAAGTCGCTTAAGAAAAAAGGAGTGAAATATGGCTATTAGTTTGTCAAAGGGTCAAAAAGTCAGCTTGACCAAGGAAAAACCAGGTCTGTCAAAAGTTTGTGTGGGACTCGGTTGGGACGAAGTGCAGCAGTCCAAGGGATTGTTCTCGTCTCTGTTCAAGGCGGCCCAGGATATTGACTGTGATGCTTCGGTCTATCTTTTGAAGGGCGGAAAGCTTGCGTCAGATGATGACATAGTTTTCTTTAACAACAAAAAGCACAAATCCGGAGCGGTTTATCATCATGGTGACAATCTTACAGGCGCCGGTGAAGGTGATGACGAGCAGGTTTCCGTTGATCTTTCAAAGGTTCCCGCAGAGTACGACAAGATTGTAATTGCCGTTAATATCTACAAGGCAAACGAAAGGAAGCAGCATTTCGGAATGGTGCAGAATGCCTTTATCCGCGTTGTTGACGAGAGCAATAACAGTGAGATATGCCGCTATAACTTGACTGACAATTATTCCGGCAAAACTGGAGTTATCTTCGGCGAGCTTTGCAGGGAAGGCGGTGAATGGAAGTTCAATGCTGTGGGCGAAGGTTTCCTGGCATCGTACATCAGTGATGTTGCGGCAAGGTTCAAATAATCGTCCGTAGGCATAAAACGGTTCGGTAAGAAGGGAGGACCTTAACTGGTTCCTCCTTTTTTATCATGCACATCAAAAAATAATAAGGTGGAATTTTATATGGAGTCTATTAACAAGATAGATTTGATGAACGGACTTTCTGATTCGCAGGTCGCGGAAAGCAAGTCAAAGAACGGGACCAACGAGCTTTCAAAAAAAGAGGCGGAGTCTCTTTGGTCAATGTTTATCGGGGCGTTCGACGATATCTGGATTAAGGTATTGTGCGGCGCTTTGATTTTGAAGATTGTGCTTGCGGTCCTGGGTCATTTTGTTCCTGCACTGAGCGGCGGAAATGATGTCGTTGAGATTATCAGCATCATAATGGCGATTGCCCTTGCAACAGGATTCAGCACGCTGTCGGAATACCGCAATACAAGCCGTAGCGAGGCCCTTCAGGAAGAGTATAACAAAACTTACGCCAAGGTAATCCGAAATGGAAAGCTGATCAGAATCCTCACGAGCGAAATAGTAAAGGGAGACACTGTTCTTGTTCAGGCCGGTGACAAGGTTCCTGTTGACGGACTTTTGTTCGAGGGATCGATAAAGGTTTCCCAGGCTGCGTTGAACGGTGAGTCACGCGATGAGACAAAAAGAGCCGCGTCCACGATGGATGAGGCTTTGAGCACTGATTACGCGTCCGAGAACAAGGTTTTCATGGGATCCGTCGTTACGTCCGGGGAAGCATATATGGTCGCCACGGTCATTGGTGACGCGTCCGAGCTCGGAAAGATAAACAAGGCCCTTACTGATGACGATGAGGAGGAAGAGAGAAAAGATACCTCAAGCCTTAAACTTGAGAAGGTTGCGGCGGGCATCGGTAAAATCGGTGTGTCTGCGGCTGCCATCGCTGGTGTCCTTCATGTCGTGTTCTCTCTCATCAACGGCGGATGGGAGGAAGGAAAGCTTGTCGTAACGATTCTTCTCCTTGTTGCCGAGGCCGTAATGCTCATGGCTTCAATCGTAATCATGGCGGTTCCCGAGGGACTTCCTATGATGAACAGTCTCGTGCAGTCCATGAATACGGAATCAATGTACAAGAAAAATATCCTTGTAAGTCATAAGGCCGCTTTTTCGGATTCTGCCTACATGAACGTTCTGTTCAGCGACAAGACGGGAACGATTACGGAAGGAAATCTGTCTCTCGTGGAATTCATAACGGGAGACGGTGAGGTGACGGGAAGCATCGTTGACTCTGAGTTTATCGAGGCAATCACACTGAACAATCTTGCGAAGGTTTCCGAGGGAAAGGCCATTGGAAGCAACAACATGGACCGCGCGCTTCTTACTTATGCTTTGAACAACGGCTACGATGATTCCAAGAATGATCCTGAGAAGGTTGCGGAAATCAGCGGATTTGATTCTGAGAAAAAATGTGCGACCGTAACTCTCAAAGACGGAACCGTTTACTGGAAGGGGGCTACGGAAAACATCATCAATCAGGTGACGCATTATGTTCTTCCTAACGGCGAGGAAAAGGCATTTACGGCTGAGTCCAAAAAGAAAGTCGAGGAGCAGATGGTCAATGAGGCGAAACGCACGATGAAGCTTCTGTCCGTCGCAAAAATCACAAACGGAAAGACCGTGCTTCTTGCAGTCCTCTGTCTCCGCGATAACGTGCGAAAGGATGCCATCGAGACAGTAAAGATTCTGAACAAAGCCGGAATCCAGGTCGTGATGGTCACGGGAGATGCTGAGGAAACTGCCGTCGCAATCGCAAAGGAGGCGGGCATACTCAAGGATGAGAAAACAGATGTCGTCCTTACGCATGAGTCTCTGGAAAAGATGTCTGATGATGAACTCAGGGAAAAACTTCCTTTCCTCAGAGTCGTCAGCCGCGCAAAACCCTTGGACAAGAGACGTCTTGTATCCATTGCGCAAAAGCTGGATCATGTTTGCGGTATGACTGGTGACGGAGTTAATGACGCACCAGCGCTCAAGCAAGCCGACATCGGTTTCGCCATGGGAGACGGTACTGCGGTTGCTCAAGAAGCTGGAGATGTTGTCATCCTCAACAACTCATTGACATCCATAAAAGACTGTGTGCTGAACAGCCGTACGATGGCAAAATCTGTCGGAAAATTCTTGATTTTCCAACTTACGGTCAACATTTGTACATTGCTTATGAATATTCTCGCGCCTGTCCTTGGAATCGTGGAACCGTTCTCTATCGTCCAGATTCTTTGGATCAACCTGATAATGGACACTCTTGCGGCAATGGCATTCGGTGGTGAGCCTATTTTGGAAAGATATATGAACGACAAGCCTGCCCTGCGCACAGACAATATTCTGACAAAGTATATAAAATCTGCAATCGGATGTTCGTCTGTCTTCATAACGCTTGTATCCATCCTGATTTTGAAAAACGTCGGTGGACTGACATCTCTGATTATTCCCGCTGGATGCGAGAATCCTGCGATGTACACAAAAACGTTCATGTTCGCGTTCTTCATCTATTCAATTATCTTCAACAGTCTGAACACAAGGTCTGAGAGAGCAAATCTCTTTGAGCATCTTGGAGAGAATAAAAGGTTTGTGCTCGTTATGGGCTCAATCTTTATTCTTCAGACATTAATTATTGAATTTGGTGGCGCGGTTTTCGAAACTGTAATGCTTGATTCAAAAACACTTTTGGTATCTATAGGACTGGGGCTTCTTATCATTCCCGTGGATTTAATCCGCAAGCTTTTTGTAAGAAGCAAATAACCGTTGAAAACAAGGGACAGTTATCAGAGATGAGAGCTGTCTCTTGTTGTTTTTTTTATGACAGTCTTCACTTCGGATTTGGACAACACACTCATTTACTCATACAAGCATGACATAGGGGATAGGAAAAGAAACGTTGAGCTGTATCAGGGCAGGGAGATTTCTTATATTACTGAGCGGACCTATTCCCTTTTGCTGGAAGTGAAGCGCAGGACTCTTTTTGTTCCCGTCACAACAAGATCCATCGAGCAATATAAAAGAATTGATTTCGGCATCGGTGACATACGCTATGCTTTGGTGTGCAACGGAGGACTGCTTTTGGTGGACGGAGAGAAGGACTTGTCCTGGTATGTCGAGTCGCTGGATTTTGTAAAGCCATGCCTTGATGAATTGAACAGGGGAATGGAAGTCCTTGAGAAAGACGCGTCTAGAAAATTTGAAATAAGGTTCATAGAAAATTTATTTGTCTTTACAAAATGTTCCGACCCTGAAAAAATGGTTGCCGTCCTGAAAAACCGTCTGGATGAAAACCTTGTGGATGTCTTCAACAACGGTGAAAAAATCTACGTGCTTCCAAAGTCACTGGACAAGGGTTCTGCCATAAGACGTCTGCGAAAGTACTTGGGCGCTGATTTTGTGATCTCTGCTGGCGACAGTGAGTTCGATGTCCCGATGCTTGAGCACGCTGACGTAGGACTGATTCCTTCGGATTTTAATTGGGAACTTGGTTCCTTGAAAAATAAAATATTGCGGAATACCCAGGAAAAAATATTTTCAGACTTTGTTTTGGAAAAGACCTTGGAATTTCTGATTTAGAAAAAAATTATGGAAAGAAAATTTATTTCAATTGCGAAAAGAGAAAATAATGCAAAACGTGGCTATCTGATTGTGAATCCAACTCAGGGCAAACATATTCCGGTTTCTCCGAATGTTTCGCTCTCTGTTTTTAAGGAGCTTGCAAAACAGATTGAGGGTAAATATAAGAACGAGCGCTTGCTTTTTGTTGGGTTTGCGGAAACTGCGACTGCGATTGGCGCGCAGGTTGCAATCAGTGCCGGTATGCCCTATATGCAGACTACGCGTGAAATCATCCCTAGTGTGAGCTATATCTTTTTTTCGGAAGAGCACAGCCATGCGACGGAGCAGAAGCTTGTGAAAAACGATTTGGACAAAGTGATTGATAGCATTGACAGAATCGTTTTTGTTGAGGATGAAGTTTCGACCGGAAAAACCATACTCAACATAATCAACCAGATTCGGAAAATATATGGAAGAAATCTTTCGTTTTCTGTCATGTCCATTTTGAACGGAATGACGGCCTCCGACATGGAAAAATATTCCGGCGTAAACATAGACTTTTTGTTTCTGGAAAAAATAGACCGCACACATTTTGAGGAAATTGCCTCCGAGTTTGAGAAAAAAGGAATTGAAAATCCTCCTGATTTGTCTCCTGCGGATTACACGCTCGTCTCAATAGACGGATATGTTAACGCGAGGCGGCTTGTTGATTCTGCACAGTATTCAAGGGCGTGTGAGACCTTTGCGGATAAAATAATAGAAAAGCTGGGGATTGAGTCAGGAAAAAAAATCCTTGTTTTGGGCACGGAGGAATTTATGTACCCCGCGATATTTGCCGGAAAAAAAATTGAGGAGCTGGGAAACACCGTCAGGACCCATTCCACGACAAGAAGTCCCATCTCCGCATATTCCGAGGAAAACTATCCCCTGCATTCACGCTATCAGCTTTCGAGCCTGTATGATTCGGAGCGCACAACGTATATTTACAATCTGGATTTTTATGACAGGGTTTTAATCATAACGGACTCCGCTTTGGAAGATAGCTCGGGCATAAACTCCCTTGTGAATACGGTGAGAAAATTTTCAAGTGACATAACGCTCATCAGGTGGGTAAAATGAGAAGCTCCTATAAGAAAGAGGATGTCGAGCTCCTGCTTAAAGACATTACGGGAATGATTGAGCCGCAGTCCACGGAGGAAAGGGAACGCCTGATTCAGTCAGGAAAGCATTATTGCGAGATGCTGCCTCTTGAGTATGTGCCGACGCAAAAATATATGGATGTATACAATCAGTCTCTGGCAGCGTTTTCAAAACCCGTCGCGGATGCTGTGGCCAGGTTGTCTCAAAAAATCATCGAACGGAAAGGAAAGGACGTTGCTCTGGTCTCTCTGGCGCGTGCTGGGATTCCGATCGGCATTTTAATCAAGCATTACATCGCATGGAAATATAAAATTGATGTCTCTCATTACTCAATCTCCATAATCCGTGGGAGGGGCATTGACCATAATGCCATGAGATACATTTTGGACAGACATACTCCCGGGCAGATTCTGTTTGTGGACGGCTGGATAGGAAAGGGAGCGATTCTTGGGGAGCTGAAAAAAGAGCTTGCTGATTTTAAGGACGTCTCTTCGGATTTGGCCGTAATCTCAGATCCCGCGAACATCACGGATTTGTGCGGAACACACGAGGACATACTGATTCCAAGCTCATGTCTGAACAGCACCGTCTCTGGCTTAATCAGCAGAACCGTATTGAGGGATGATTTGATCGGTCCAGATGATTTTCACGGGGCGGTTTTCTACGGTGAGCTAAAAGACTCCGATCTCTCGTATTCTTTCATTGAGGCGATAGAAAAGGAATTTTCGGATGTTTCTAAGGATGATTTTATTCCTGAGAACGGAAACGGAAGGGATGAGGTGGAGGAGATTGCGTCCCACTTCGGAATAGATGACATAAATCTTGTGAAGCCCGGAATAGGGGAGACGACAAGGGTTTTGCTGAGGCGGCTTCCGTGGAAAATCATCGTTGACAAAAGGTATATGGATTCCCCTCAGCTGAGTCACTTGCTGAAACTTGCGGAGGAAAAAAATGTGCCGGTGGAGGAATATCCGCTCAAGCACTACAAGTGTTGTGGAATCATAAAGAAACTGGCAGACGCATAGACGGGGGAATGAAATGATACGGGTTTGGTTTAACCATTGGTTCAGTACGGCTTATGGAATTATTGAGCTGATGAAAAAGGACAGCCGGGAAGATATTTATGTTGTCGGAAGCAGCAGACAGATGAATTCCGTTATTCAAAAAGTGTGCGATGAATGGTATCATGATTCGGACTCGGGCGGGGATGAGTACGTGGAGTTCGCATTGAATTTCTGCAGGGAGCATAGAATTGATGTTTTTGTTCCACGTCGTAATATGGTTGACATAAGCAGGTGTAAAAAAAGATTCAATGACATGGACGTAAAAGTCCTGCTGGATGATTACGGAAAAATGGAGCTTTTGAATGATAAGGCGCGGACCTACAGGCTCCTGAGTAAAATTCCGTCCCTGTTTATTCCTGAATTTGCTGTGGTCAATTCTTATTCTGAGTTTGTGGACACATATAAAAAAATGCACGAGAGGCACGAACAGATCTGCGTGAAATTTGTAAATGACGAAGGCGCGATGAGCTACAGGCGGATTGCGAGAGAAGAGAAGGGGGCTGATGCTATTCGGAATTATCCCGGAGCTGAGGTCTCATTTGAAAAATACGCGAGGGTTCTTAAGGAGAAGAAAAGTTTTGATGACCTTATGGTGATGGAATACTTGCCAGGCTCCGAGATAAGCGTTGACTGCCTGGGCACGAAAAAAGGTCTGATTGCTATCCCTCGTTTTAAGGGGAGCGGAAGGGATGAAAGAATAATCGTGGACAAGAGCATACTGAAAATGTCAGAAGACATCATGGATGTGATTAAGCTAGAATATCCCTGTAACATCCAGTTCAAGATGAAGGACGACAAGCCATATCTTCTTGAAATAAACACAAGAATGTCTGGTGGTATCCAGATGTCATGCCTAGCAGAGAACATAAACATTCCGAACATTGCTTTAAACAAGCTGCTAGGAATCGAGGTGGACTGGACTTTTGAATTGAAAGAACATATTGTTTCCTATATTGAGTTTCCTATTGTTATTTCTTGAGCCTTTTGTTGGGCTTTTGTGAGTCGCATAGGCAATCATCAGTATCTCCTTGTAACATACTGTTTGTAGATACTTGTTATTAATAATGACATTGTCATGCGTAATAAACTAGACGTCTTTCTGAACGATTTACTCTCACTCAAAAATATTGACTGTCTTTTTAAGTAGTTTTCCTCCCCGAATTTCTTTGTCTTATGTTACAAAGGCCTTAGATCTATATGTATAAAGAGTCAGCCCATCGAATAATAGAATAGATGATAGGCTTTCAGTGAAATTTGCAATAAATTCTATTTTTTTTGCTACTCTGTCACAGGATGATAGACTTGAATGGTAGGATGGTTGTAAAGAGTTTGAAGGAGGTGGCTTATGGAGAGGAAGCACAGGAAGCTGTTTGATTTTGAGAAGAAGGTGGCGGAGACTTTGCTTGAAGATGGGCCGGTGGAATTTCTTAAGATTTCTGATGGCGATTTGGAGAAAACTCAGGAGTTTCTTAGGAATAAGATAGAAAAGCTTAAGAAGCTTTATGAGGAAAGCCTGGGGCTTTAGACGAGGAGGTAGGGTATGAATGCTAAGAAAAAGAGGCTGTTTGATTTTGAGAAGAAGGTGACTGATGCTTTGCTTGCTTATGATCCGATGGAATTTATTCAGGCGTCGAATGGCAGGGATCTTGTTTTGGATCCTAAGAGGGCTCAGGATTTTCTTAGGGATGCCATAGAAAAATTTGAGGCCTTGTACGAGGAGAGCAAGTCTCTCTGACGGGGATTTTGGGGTAAGATTCTTGAAACTTCTGCGAATTGCGTTATAATTTAAAAAAAAGAGTTTTTGAGGTTTCCATGAAAATTACCCCCCCCTGTCTTGCAAAATGTATAGTGGTTTGAATGTTAAAAATGCCACAAAGCCTTTGCTTTTTAACGGTATTTTGCAGCTGTTTGTTTTTACGGCTTTTATTTTTTCTGTTCTGATTTGCTGCCTGTTAAGTTCTTGCTCTGCAAACGATGACGGTTCTGGTTCCCTTACCATTGCAATGCCGGATGCATCTTCTTCTTCGCGGTCAATTGCAAGTTCTGGGCCTTTCCAAAGAGAGGATTTGGCCTATATGACTTTTTCCGTATACCTAAGGGACGAAGACAACAACAAAGTGGAAAAATATACAGGCCTTGCCCAAGGTTCAACTCTTACCATAGACCAGCTTAGGGCTGGCACATACAACATTGCAATCCGAGGAATTGGTGATGGCGAGGTAGGGTTTTACGGTGCCACGGAAGCTCTTGTAAAGGGCGGTACTGAAAATACTGCAAGGATAGTAATGGAAGCGGTTGAAGCGGATAATGAAATATTTTTCAAAAATACATCTGGAATTGATGCTTCCGGAATATTCACAACAACTGTGAGAATCACCTGTAAAAACGGAGACTCCTATTTGATTTCTGGTTTAGGCCTCGAGTTGTATTATGACGATGGATGTTCTTGTAAAGCTTCTTTGACAGATTATTTCTTTGAGCCTGGTTTTACCTATACATTTGAACTTTCTGTATCGATGAATGGTGATCCTCCATACCATTTGTGTACAAAATCCGCCAAGGCAAGTAAGAGCGGGATTACGTTTATTGTGGGGTAGGGATTTGATAATGGATTGTCGGGTCTAGCCCGACAATGACACGTTTTGTGGCAAAAACGGTGTTACGCTCATTGTAGATTAACAGTATTGCTCTTGCACTTGAATTTTAGTGCAAATGATGTATAATTGATGTAAAAAGCACATGAAAGAGAGGTAATATTATGGCACAGGCAAATTTGACAATACGCATAGACAACTCAGACAAGAAGGCTTTCGCAGAAATTTGTAAAAGTATGGGGCTTAGTGTTTCGGCCGCATACAATGTCTTTACAAAAGCCGTTATCCGCAGCAGAAAAATTCCTTTTGAAGTACAGGCTCAGGACGATGACGGATTCTACAATCCCGCAAACATCAGGCACTTGGAAGAACAGGTTAAGCTTTATAATGAAGGAAAAATGAAATTTGTTACCAAAACCCTTGAAGAACTGGAGGAACTTGCAAAATGAAAGTTCAGTTCAGCGAAAACGGATGGGAACAATTTATGTTCTGGCTTGAGCAGGACAAAAAGACCCTCAAGAAAATCAAAAAGCTTCTTGCAGACATTTCAAGAAACGGTTATTCGGGAATAGGGCATCCGGAAGCCTTAAAGGGGAATCTTTCTGGATTCTGGAGCCGTGAAATTGATGAAAAGAACCGCCTTGTCTACAATATTGTTGATGATGTAATTACAATAATCCAGTGCAAAAACCATTACGACGATAAATAGAGCCAAGGATTGCGGGATGTTCCCTTCGACGTTGCTCAGGGAACGAGTTTTTTTGTTTCTTGCCAAATAATAAAGAGCCAGGGATGGCGGCTTAGCAGCGTGCAGAATTGCATAGCGATTCTGCAATCCCTAGAAAAATCCAGGGAAGGATTTTTTTAGTGCAAGTCCTACGCGGGATTGGAGGGACGGCGTAAGCCGTTGCCGCTAGGCAATGGAGGCGAATGCCGGAACCCCGGAAAGCCCGTGACGCGATGCCTTGTCTGTCGAGTTAGCCAAAGAATGAATGGTAGAGCAATTAGGGCTTCGTCCAGAAAAGTACCGTTCAAAAAAATAAAAAATTTGCCGATTGCCAGTAAAATTTGTTATTTTATAGAATGAAATTAATCTTTTTTTGATTTAGAGGGCAAAAATGGCAAAGTATGAGTTCCAGACGGAAGTAAATCAGCTTTTAAAATTAATTATCCATTCAATGTATTCAAACAAGGACATCTTTTTGCGCGAGATTGTTTCCAACGCATCCGATGCCCTGGACAAGCTAAAATACCTTACGGTGAGCGACGATGCCTACAAGAGCATTGTGTTTAACCCCCGCATAGACATTACTTTTGACGAGAAGAAGCAGGTGCTTACGGTTCAGGATAACGGTATTGGTATGAGCGAGCAGGATTTGACCGCTAACCTTGGTACTATTGCCCGCTCCGGCACAAAGGCTTTTATTGAGCAGCTTTCCAAGAGCGGTAATCCTAATTCAGACCTGATTGGTCAGTTTGGCGTTGGCTTTTATTCTGCTTTTATGGCGGCAAAGCTGATTGACGTTTATACACGCCGCGCCGGTGGGGACGGTAAAATCTGGCACTGGAGCAGCGACGGAACTAATTCCTACGAAATAGAAGAGATTGATTCTTCAAACGAGAAGGCCAAGCTTTACGGTTTTGACAAGGCGGAGACACTTGGTTCTGCCATAGAGATTCACCTGAACGACGACAGTAAGGATTATGCTTCACGTTGGAAGATTGACGAGCTTATCAAGAAGTATTCAAACCACATTGCATTCCCCATTTACCTTCACTATACCCAGACCAAGTACGACAAGGACGGCAAGGCTGAGGGAGAGGAGAGCAAGGTTGAGCAGGTTAACAGCGCAAATGCACTTTGGAAGAAGAACAAGAGCGAGCTTAAGGAAGCAGACTACAACGACTTTTACAAGACCATAAGCCACGACGGTACTGATCCGCTTTTGCACCTTCACACTCATGCGGAGGGAACCCAGGAATACACGACTTTGTTCTATGTTCCGCAGGTTGCGCCTTTTGACATGTACCAGGCGGACTACAAGAGCGGTCTTAAGCTTTACGTTAAGCGCGTTTTTATTACGGACGACGACCGCGAGCTTTTGCCTAGCTACCTGCGCTTTGTACGCGGTATTATAGACAGTGAGGATTTGCCCCTTAACGTTAGCCGCGAGATTTTGCAGCAGAACAGGATTCTGGAGACTATTAAGACCCAGTCTGTAAAGAAGCTGCTTGGCGAATTTAAGAAGATTGGTGAGGATGCGGACAAGATTGTAAAGGAGCATGCCGCTGATGGTGCGGGTGCAGCTGACGGTGGAGCAGACGGTAAGGCAAAGGAACTGACCGATGAAGAAAAGGCAAAGGTTGAAAAGTGGACAAAGTTTGTTAAGAACTACAACCGCCCGCTTAAGGAAGGCCTTTATTCTGACTTTGCAAACCGCGACGAGATTGCCGCTATTATCCGCTTTAAGAGTACGGACGCAAGTGGTGACGGCGACGGCAAGTGGACAAGCCTTGCTGATTATGTTAAGCGCATGAAGGAAGGCCAGAAGGCTATCTACTATATTACAGGCACTGACGAAAAGAACCTGCGTTCTTCACCGCTGCTTGAGGCTTACAAGAAGAAGGGTTTTGAAGTCCTTATCTGCTGCGACGAGATTGACGATATCGTAATTCCTGCTTACGGCAAGTACGGCGACTTTGACCTTAAGGCTGTTAACCGTGCAGGCAGCGACGAAGAGCTTGGCGTGGACAAGGAAGAGGCTAAGAAGAAGGAAGAGGAATTCAAGCCTGTTCAGGAAAAGATTAAGAAAGCTCTCGGTGACCGCGTAAAGGACGTTGTGCTTAGCAAGCGCCTTAGCGACAGCCCTTCATGCATCGTTATTGACGAGAATGACCCCAGCATTCAGATGGAGCGCATGATGAGGGCAATGGGCCAGGGCAATGCTTCCCTTGTAAAGCCTATCCTTGAAATTAACGCAGACCATCCGATTGTTAAGAAGCTTGCTGCGGAAAGCGACGAGACCGTTATTGGCCAGGTTAGCGAGGTTCTTCTTGACCAGGCAATGCTTGTTGACGGGGCAGAGCTAAAGGATCCTGCTGACTTTGTAAAGGCACTGAACGCGCTTTTGTCCAGGTAGGATTTTCTTTGTGCAGGGGGGAATGTCTCCCCCTGCGCCCGCACTTCGTTGCGTGCTACCCCCTCTGCGGGCTCAAACGCCGCCCGCAACGCCTGCTTAAATTGTGGGCAAGTACGCTTGAAGTTGCGCTGTTAGATAAGTTTCGTTTTGACTTTAAGTAACAGAATTTAATTTATAAGAAAGGCCGTTTTCCGTAAAAGGGGAGCGGCTTTTTCTGTTTCCGGTTCTGACTTGATTTTCCTTCGGGATGTCCATAACGCGTAAACTGATAGCGACATGGATGTCGCGTCTTTTGTTGGCAAAAATGACTGGCAAGTTTTTCGCAGGAAAACTTGTAGGAAAAAATGCCAAGGATTTTATAGGCTCCCTTTACAAATAAAGAATCCCATTCCATAATAAGGGGTGGGGGTTAACCATGAAAAGACGTTTTTTGTTTTTACTTTTAACTGCCTTTGTTGCAAGCGCCATGCTTTTTTCTTCTTGCTCAAAGGGTGACGATGATGAGGATGATATTGACTGGTCAAAAGTTACGGTATACGGCTACGGTGAGGACGAAGTTACAAACTGCTTTAACGCTATAAATTCTTTCCGCACTAGCGGTACAAGCTATACTTGGTATTGGAATCAGGATAATGCTACAAAAACGACTCTTACCAACCTTTCTACATTTGAGCTTAATCAAGACTTGTGCCGTGTTGCAGAACTCCGCGCAAAGGAACTGTTGAAGAATTTTTCCCACACGCGTCCCAATGGTCAGGACTGTTTTTCGGCATATTCTGATGCGGGAGTCTCTCTTTCCGCAAGGGGTGAGTGTATTGCGGCGGGCTATTCCACTGGTGCAAGCGTTACCACTGGCTGGAGGGAAGACAACGAGCGCTACGCAGGCCAGGGACACAGGCGAATTCTTCTTGCATCTGACGCAACAAAAGTTGGCATTGCATACGTCTATTACCCTGATTCAAAGTACCACTACTACTGGGCTTTGGTAACGGCACAGTAATAGCTGCTAAGTATTTACCAAGTGCTGTTCGTAAACAGAAACTGCACTATGCGATAAAAGTGTAGGTAGGCTGTAATGGAGCCGGGGTTAGTGCCGAAAACCCATTTTGCGCGGTGCGAACCCGGCAGCGTAGCTTCAAGCCCCGAAGGGAGTCAGATACCTTAGAATTTGCACTTGCCTTCCGCAGCTAACTAACAGCCTATTCTACAAACATGCCTTTTGTGTTACACTTGCTGGAATGGAAGACATCATCAAGTACGACGGAATTATTCTGGACATAGACGGAACCATCTGGAACACGACGGGCATTGTGGCTGTTGCGTGGAACAGGGCAATAGACATGAGCGGCTTTAACGCAAGGAAGGTTGTCGCCCAGGATTTGCAGAAGGAATTTGGCAAGACCATGGATAAGATTGCTGAATCCCTCTGGCCAGATTTGAACGCAGACGAGCGTGCAATTCTTATAACGTCCTGCTGTGCCCAGGAACAGGAAGCCCTTTACAAGCTGGACATGGACATAAGCTACCCCGGTGTTGTGGAAACCGTAAAAGAGCTTTCTGGCCTTAACAATTTCTATGTCGTAAGCAACTGTCAGAGCGGCTACATAGAGCTTACCCTGGAAAAGACAGGCCTTACGCCTTACGTGCGCGACTTTGAATGCTACGGCAGGACAGGGCGGGGCAAGGCTGAAAACCTTATGATGCTTGTTTCCCGCAACCAAATCACATCCCCTCTTTACATTGGCGACACACAAACTGACTGTGATGCTTGCAAACAGGCAGGCATTCCCTTTGTGTGGGCATCCTACGGCTTTGGAAAGGCAGACTCCTATATTGCAAAACTGGAACGCTTTTCCGACCTTACGCAGATTCTTTCACATTAAACTATTGTGGAAAAATCTTGAACGGCATGGTATAATAAGGTTCAGGAGGTGCAGATATGGTTGTAGAAGGTATTTTTGACGGAACTGCGGTCAGGCCTTTGGAGCCTCTTGAACTGGAGCCGAACCAGAGGGTCTTTATTGATATTCCGCAAAAAAAGTTTTCGGCTTTGGAGCAGCAAAAAATAGATGAAAAAATAGCTGCTATTGATGATATTTTTGGTATGCTTACACCGAAAGAAGAGAAAATATACGATGAAACGGTTTCTAAAAAGCTAAATTTCAATGAGCGGATTACTGTATGACATATTTTCTTGATACTAACATAATTAGTTATATCATAAAGGGGAATTCAGAAATCCGGACAAAGACAGCAAAGCTTATTGCGAACGGACATGAAGTAAAAATTCCTGTGGTTGCTTGCAACTGGGGCAAGTACAAAACTTCAAAAGTTCTTGAATTTTGCTAAAAAACTTGGCCTTGTTAATACCACTGTTGAAACGTTTGATATAGCTTCGAATGTTTACGCAGATTTGCGTAAGTCTGGAAATATCATTGAGGATTCAGATATTTTTATTGGTTCAGCTTCTATTGAACACGGGGCAATTCTTATAACTAACAATGAGGAGCATCTTTCTAGAATAAAAGATATCCGTCTTGAAGTATGGAATTAGTTAAAGAGGAATTTTTATGCTTTACATATTCGACATGGGCGGCGTGGTAACAAACGACGCTGACGGCAGCCGGGTAATTGGGGACATGCTTGGTCTTGGCAGGGAAGCTTTCCGCAAGGTTTGCATGGACTGCAGGGACGGCAAGGGCGACCTATTGATGCAGGTTAGCGACGGAAAAATTTCTGTAAAGGAATTCTGGGGCATATTTGAAGAGCGCAGCGGTGTTCACGCAAGGACAGACTGGTGGCACGCACTCTTTCACCCCCGCATGAATGAAGGGACTGCCGCAATTATAAAAAGGCTCCGTGCGGAAGGAAATAGAGTTGTCTGCGGAACAAATACGATGGAAAGCCACTATGCAAACCACGTGGAAAGGGGAGACTATGCCCTTTTTGACCAGACTTACGCGTCTTTTCAGATGGGGGTTTCAAAACCGGACACGGAGTTTTGGAAGATAATACTTGTGTCGGAAGGGATTGAAGCCAAGGATGCCGTTTTTATTGATGACCGCAAGGAAAACTGTGATGCTGCAGCCTCTCTTGGCATAAGGGCAATCCACTTTACCAGCGCAGAAGCCCTTGAAAAAGAATTGGGGAAGCTTTAAAAGTCAGGCGGTTTTGCAAAAAACATGTCATTGGCTTGCTCGTGGTTCGACAGGCTCACCAACCGTGGTTCGACAGGCTCACCAACCATGGTTCGACTGTGCTAGGGAAGGGATTTTTCTCTGGCAGGATTTTTTCTTCCTTGCCAAGGAATACCGAGCCAAGGATGGCGGGTTAGCGCATGCAGAAGTATTTTGCTTCTGCAATCATTCAAAAAATCCATGGAGGGATTTTTCTCTGGCAGGATTTCCTCTTCCTTGCCAAGGAATACCGAGCCAAGGATGGCGGGTTAGCGCGTGCAGAAGCATTTTGCTTCTGCAATCCTAAAAAAATCCAAGGAGGGATTTTTTTCTGGCAGGATTTTCTCTTCCTTGCCAAGGAATATCTAGCCAAGGATGGCGGGTTAGCGCATGCAGAAGCATTTTGCTTCTGCAATCCTAAAAAAATCCAAGGAGGGATTTTTTTAGGAGCCCTACGCGGGATTGGAGGGGCGGCGAAGCCGTTGCCGTAGGCAATGGAGCGGGTAGGGGCCCGCGGAACCCCGCAAAGCCCGTGGCGCAAAGTAGTGTTCGGTCGAATTAGCCAAGAAATAATATGGTAGAACGGTGCAAGTACCGTCCAAAAAATCTTAAATTTTTTTAACACAAAACTTTTATTTTTTGATATAATTTAGGAGTATTTTAAAAAGTTCCGAAAATTTGAATAATTCGGTTTGGAGAATTTACAAATGCGGAATAAGTCAATTTCGATTGCAACCATTTTTACTGCCGGCTCAGTCGCTATCGTGCTGATAGTTCTTGCCATTTCCGTTAACATCGCCGGTTACTTTTTTCCAGAGACAGCATGAGTTCTTTTTACAGTTCTGCAAAAACGGAGCTAACGATTTTTTCTGATACAATTACCATGTTTTTTAAGTCTAAGGAAGCAGAATTGAACGTTTTTTCCGATTCCCCGGAGGTAAGGGCGGCGGACGAATCAATTCATTCTTTTGTGGACGAAAGCGGTGCGGTTCATATTCTGGAATACCAGAAGAGCCATACGGAAGAGAGGATTAGGACCCTTTGCAAGCGTTTTGCCGCTTCTGACAAGGATATTGCGGAGATTTACCTTGGAACAAAATGGGGCGGCTATGCCACCAACTTTGACGGTTCCATGAACGGTGGCTACGATCCGCGAAAGAGGGGCTGGTACGAAAAGGCGAGCAGCGGTTCGGGAAAAGTTATGATTACCGATGCCTTTGCGTCTACGGTTGGCGCAACGGTTGTTGGTATTACAAGGAGCATTTATGACGGCGACAATAATTTTATAGGCAACGCTTCTATATAAGTTTCCCTGCAAACCCTTACCCAGGTTCTCCACATGGTAGACTTTGGGGCAGGAAGTTTCCTTATTATGGCTGAAGACAATGGAACTATCCTTGCTGACTCGCACCTTACGGAAAACAACTTTAAGAACATAAAAGAAGTGAACATTTCCGGTCTGGAAGAGCTCTTTGCTTCGGACGAGGAACAGAAGAGGATAAAGATAGACGGTAATGTGTATCTTGCCGAAACCATTAAAAACTCGGAGACAGGCTATACGATTGCGGCTTTCTGTCCACTTTCCACCGTATACAAGAATTTCTACGCCACACTCAACACGATTGTTTTTGCAAGCCTCTTTATGGCTGTTGCTATAGCTATAATAACTGCCTTTGTAACCAACAAGACCATAAGGCCGCTCAAGAAGATAAGCGGAAGCATTGTTGATTTTGCTGACCAAATGGCACGGGGTAAGGCTGACCTTAAGCAGCGCATAGACGTAAAGGCCATTAGTGAGGTTGGAAGCGTTGCGGACGGATTCAATGCCTTTAGCCAGAAGCTTCAGGACATCATCACAAACATGAAACATTCCAAAAATGCCCTTCTTTCTGCGGGAGACTCTCTTAGGAAGGGGACACAGGATACCGGTGCTGCAATCACACAGATTGCGTCTGCAATTGGCGGTGTAAAGGACAGCGTTTCTTTCCAGAATGCCAGCGTTGAACAGACGGCTCAGACTATGAGCGAAATAATCTCCAACGTTGACTCTCTGGGTGCCCTTGTTGAAAAGCAGTCATCGGTTGTACAGCAGGCTTCCAGTGCAATAGAAGAAATGGTTGGCAACATTGGCGAAGTGAACCGTTCCGTGGACAAGATGGCATCTTCTTTTGGAATCCTTGCAAGTGATGCGGAAAGCGGTGCAAAGACTCAGGAATTGCTCCAGGTGCAGATTAAGCAGATTGATGAGCAGTCAAAGCTTCTTACCGAGGCCAACAGCGTAATTTCTAGTATTGCAGAGCAGACCAACCTTCTTGCTATGAACGCCGCAATTGAGGCTGCCCATGCTGGAGAAGCGGGTAAGGGTTTTGCGGTTGTTGCGGACGAAATCCGTAAGCTTTCGGAAACATCTTCTGCCCAGTCAAAGACTATCGGTGAGCAGCTTAAGCACATTCAGGACACAATTACGGCGGTTGTTTCTTCAACCCAGAAGGGTGTCGAAGGTTATGCCCGTCTTGCTAGTGAAATCCGCGAGACAGACGGTCTTGTTCAGCAGATAAAATTTGCAATGAGCGAGCAGCAGATTGGCTCTTCCCAGATTACGGATTCGCTCCACGATATGAACGAAAGCACTTACAGTGTACAGTCTGCTTCCCAAAAGATGAGCGATGAAAGCAAGGTTGTTATGGACGAGGTTAATGCCCTTAAGGACCGCGCATATTCTATCCGCAACTCTATGGAAGAAATGGCCAAGAGCGCGTCAAAAATCAGCGAGACTGGACACACTCTAACTTCTATCTCCGAGATTGTGGAAAAATCCATCGGTAACATTGGAAGCCAGGTGGACCAGTTCTCTGTTTAATTTTTGTGGACGGTAGTTCTTTGGACGAACCCGTTTCCGCTCTACCAGTCTATTCCTTGGCTAACTCGACCGAGCGCCATTTTGCGTCACCGCCGTTCCGCCCTTCGCCTATTCGGCTCATACCGCTTGCGCGGTACTAAAGGGGCTCCATGGCGGCGTAGGCGTTGGGCGAGGTCCCTGAGCGAAGTCGAACCAAGTCGAAGGGCTGAGCGTAGCCGTTGGGTGAGCTTGTCGAACCCAAGCAACGAATGGGGGGGGCTGTTTGCTCTACGCCCCCTACAGCACCAGCGTCCTACCGCACCAAGTGGCCACGGTTTGCCATGCGACGCTCGGTTTGCTATGCGGGCCTTTGCTTACCATGCGACGCTCGGTTTCCTTTGCAGGCCGCTGTTTACCATGTAGCCATCTGTTTGCCGCACACTCCTCTGCTTACCGCACCGCCCCCTGCAAGCCCTACCACAACACCCCACTGCTCTACCAGCTCTTTGCATCACAAGCCATCATACCGCAACAAGCCCGCTACATCACCCTAAAGCGTATGACGTTCCAGCTTGCCTTCTTTAGTTCAAGAGAGTAAACACCCTTCTCCCCCTGCGAAAGAGCCACTTGCTTTGGTTCCACCGCATCGGGTCTTTCAAGGGAATTCGTCGCCCCCAGGTCGTCACCGCAAAGCTCAGACCTAAAGAACATCTCCGTCTTTCCCACACCGGACAAATCAACTGCGGTAAGGCTGCTTTCCGTCTTGCTGGTGTTAAGCGCAAAAAGCGAAAGTTCAGATTCATCATCACTCAAGACCGAAGCAAAAATAACCGCCGGAACTTCCCCGTATTTCTCTATCACCTTTTTTGGAGAAGTTGCCACCGGCTGCAAAGCCTTTCCCCTGCCAAACAAAGAAATGTCCCTAAAAGGAAAATAGATGGCCTGCCTGTAAGCCCCTTTGCCCGGCTCAGTAAAAATTGGAGCTATAACATTCACAAGCTGGGCAAGGCATGCACACTTAACGCGGTCTGCGTGGTTCAAAAGCGTAATTGCCATGCCGCCAAATGCCAACGCATCCAAAAGCGAATAATGGTCCTCCAAAATCCTTGGCGCTTCCGTCCAGGGGTGCGGCTTCTGATTCTGCTGGTACCAGATATTCCATTCGTCAAAAGAAAGGCCCATCGTCTTGTTGGAACGCTTAACCGCCTTAACATAATCGCAAGTTGCAATGGAAGTCTTTATAAACTCATCCATATCGTAAAAAGAAGCCAAAAATTCATCATCATCGCCAAAATTCTCAAAGTAGCGGTGAATGCTTATGTAGTCTGCAAGATCATAAGTATGCTCAAGAACAATCCTGTCCCATTCAGGGTAAGTCGGCATTCCCGAAGAAGCACTTCCGCAAACAACCGTCTTTATGCTCTCGTCCGTCCACTTCATCAGCTTAATAGCCTCGCGTGCCTTTTTACCGTAATCGTCAGCGGAAAGATGGCAAATCTGCCAAGGCCCGTCCATCTCGTTACCCACGCACCAGGTCTTAATTCCGTAAGGCTTCTCGTGACCGTTTTCCCGCCTAAGGTCGCTCCAGTAAGTGCCGCCTTCAAAATTGCAGTACTCAACAAGGTCCCCCGCATCCTGAACACTGCCGGTTCCCATGTTCACGGCCACCATAAGCTCTGTCCCTGATTTCTTGCACCAGTCGTAAAACTCGTCAATACCAACCTGATTCGACTCAATCGTATGCCATGCGCGGTCAAGCCTCCTGAGCCTCTTCTCCTTTGGTCCAATACCGTCCTTCCAGTTGTAGCCCGAAAGAAAATTCCCGCCCGGATAGCGCACCAGCGAAACCTTCAAATCGCGCACCATATCTATAACGTCTTTCCTAAAGCCCTGCCCGTCCGCCAAAGGATGCCCCGGCTCATAAATACCATTGTAAACCGCCCGCCCCAAATGCTCCACAAAAGAGCTGAACAGGTTCTTGTCCACCTCTCCAATCCTAAAATCCTTGCTAATTATTACCTTTGACTCCATAATCTGCTCCAGTCTCCATAAAATTCATTCACACCTCCAATTATAAAAAAAGACTTGCCCTCTGTCTCTAATTTTCTTTCTTTTTTTGCGGCACTTTCTTGGTAATACAAACGTTTTGTAAAAGAACACCTTGCCATTTTTCCTTTTGTATAACAAGCAGCGCCATGGAGGGCGCGTCAGATGTTCGCGGAGAAGTTTGCGGGTTTTCGCAGAAAACCCGGGCTAAAAAATGGCAAGGAGGCCATTTTTTAGGCGCTTTCCGGGGTTCCGCCCTCCGGCTCCATTCCTCTGGTCGCGCTCCGCACTCCCGCCGGAACGGGCTGCGCCCGCCCCTCCAATCCCTGCCGCGCACTAATCTGCAACT
>ODAI014471792.1_pt1 | contig 23104 bp, 17 predicted proteins | sample 1539321 | NCBI WGS metagenome assembly ODAI01 (sample SAMN02144231, study PRJEB22623) | gut metagenome | biome: sheep rumen | host: Ovis aries | place: New Zealand | reverse complement strand
GTTGAGGGCACCTGTGGCATTTACTATGACGAACATCACCCCCACTATCATCAGGTAGAAAATTATTTCCGCCCCACGGTACAGCCCGCTGGTAAGGGAGTCGAATATGCCCTTGAAGGTGGTGGGGGAGCGCTCTATGAAAGTGAAGCTGTCGGGGACGATGTGCTCTATGCCAGTTGCCTCGTCTGTGATGCGCTCGTACTGTCCTGCGGGGATAAGGTAGGTAAGGGCTGTGCATATGAGCAGGACTATGCCCAGCAGCAGCAGTGCGTGCAGGGAATGGGGGTGCTTTGCCTGCCCCCTTACGGCTCTCCTCTTAGGGTCGATGGTCATTTGTCCTTGTCCTCCTCCCCTGAGTCAAGGCCTAAGCTCTGTATGAACTTCAGGTTGTCCTCCTGCAGCTTCTTGGCCTTTGTCCTGCGCTGCTCGCCTGTGTTCTCAGATGCCTTCTTCTTGCCGAACACGGCGGCATTCACCTTTTCCTTGTCAAGCTCCCCCTCCTCATACAGCTCGATCATGGCATCCACCACCTCTGATTCAAGCTGTGTGCCGGATATGCGCTTCAGCTCTGCGATAACGTCCTCAAGGGGCATCTGCTTGCGGTAGGGGCGGGTGGAGTACATGGCATCAAAGGTATCCGCAACGGCTATGACCCTTGCAACGTCGGGTATCTCATCACCCTTTAAGCCTCTGGGATAGCCCTTTCCGTCGATGCGCTCGTGATGGCAGCCTGCACCCAGTGCCAGGTCATCCACCCCGGTCACGTTCTGCAGAAATTCCTCACCCTTTGCGGCGTGGCTCTTCATTATGGCAAATTCCTCGTCGTCAAGGCGGCCGGGCTTGTTGAGCACCGCATCGGGTATGGCTATCTTCCCTATGTCGTGGAGAAGGGCGATGTTGTAGTATTCGTGTATCTTTTCCTCGGTGTAGCCCCTCTTCCAGGCGAGCTTCTGCGCCAGGAGCCTTGCGTAGTAGGCAACTCTGAAGGAATGTCCCTGATTCATGGTATCACGCATATCAACGGCGCTTGCAAAGGTCTCCATGATCTGGGTGATAAAGAGCCTGTCCTCCTCCTGCTGTGCCATGAGCGCCTTGGTCTTACGCCTGAAGGAGAGCCACATGACGATGCTTGTGGCGACTATGAGCACCGCCGCCACAGTCACCCAGAAAACAGGGCTCTCATACAGGGAGCTTTCCTTTATTATCACTACCTCAGTGCTCTTTGCCACCTGCCCTGTGTGCTCATCCAGCAGCTCCAGATGGAATATGTATCTCCCTCCGGAGAGGTTGGTATAGGTAGCAGGGTGCAGATCCTGCTTGGTGGTGGTCACAGGGCGCTGGTCAAAGCCCTCAAGATAGTAGCGCACCCTGGGGTTGTTGAGGGCAAAGGACACGGCATACATATCTATGGTCAGCTTCCTGCTGCCTGCGGGCAGGGACAGCGCCTTGTCCCGGGACACCGCCACGGTCTTGTCATCCACCTCCACAGTGGGGACGATGAGCTTTATCTCCTCCAGGTCGTCAAGGCTTGCGTCTATGTCCACCATGCAGCAGCCTGTGGTGCCTGCGATGTAGAGATGTCCGTCCTCATCAAGGAAGCTCCTTGAATTGCCTGTGGGGATGTGGGGCAGCCCCCCCTTGGTGTTGTAGAAGGTGTAGCCTAATTCCCCTGTGCCGTACAGATCCTCCGTCCTTACGATGTATATGCCGTTTGAGGACAGCACCCATGCGTTGCCGAAGCCGTCAAAGTACATATCAAGGTTGTTGGAGTAGGGGAAGTTTGTCACCTGGGTTATGGTGCCGTCCTTCATGTACTCTATGGAATTGGAGGTGATGAGCCAGAACACCCCTGTGCTCTCATCCCTCTTTATCTGCATGATAACACCGCTGGTAAGGCCGTCATCAAAGCCCAGACGCCGCACCTTGCTGCCGCTGATGATGTATATGCCGTCACCGTCGGAGCCTAAGTACAGCTCTCCGTTGTCAGCCTGCGCCACGCAGAGTATCTCCGTGGTGCTTATGCCGTTCTCCTGTCCGTAATGGGCGGTTACCTCCCCCTTGTCGATGATGTAGAGGCCGTTTGCCGTAGCCGCCGCCATACTGCCGTCGGAAAGCTCCAGTACCGTCCTCACCTTTGTGGAATCAAGGCCGCTTGCGGTGTTGTATATGGTGTAGGTGTCACTGTCCGGCTCGTAGCACACAAGGCCTGTTTCACCGTGGGTGCAGACCCAGAGATTCCCCTTTGAGTCGTTCTTGATGCAGCGTATGCGCACCCCGGAAAGCAGTTGTGTGAGAGAGTTCTCCACACGTGAATATGTATTCTTGTCAAGCACCGTAAGCCCTTCATCGGTGCCAAGGTACAAAAGCCCGCTGTTTATGCAGGTGGAGTTTACCACTACGTCATTGAGCTTCGCTATCTTGTTGATGTCCGTGAACCTGTCGGGCACCAGCTTCATAACGCCCTGCCTTGTGGATGTGAGCCAGATGTTCCCCTCATGGTCTGCCATGATGTTGCCGATGGAATTGTCCATGGGCACATCGCTGACGTGGTAGTACTCCCCCTTCTCGTCCAGATAGCCCAGTCCGTTGGAGGCGGCTATCCACAGCAGCCCCTTGTTCTCGAGGAATGCCTTTATGGTGGTGAGCCCCGGGGTATCCTTCTCGAAGAGTACCTTCACTCCGCTGTTCATGTCCGCTCTTATGATTTTTGAGCCCTCAGTGCCCATGTAGAGTATGCCCTGCTCGTCCGGGTCGGGGTAGATGGAATAGATGATGCTGTCCTCGTGGAATACGGAGGGGTCGTAGTAGGCGGTGATGTGCAGATCCTCCAGCTCGAACACGGCTCCGTCCAGGGTAAGGCCGTAGATCCTGCCGAAGCTGTCGCTCTTCAGGGAGGTGATGTATTCCATATTCACCTGGGGGTCATCTATGAGATGCACCTCCATATCAAGCCCCACATAGGCAAGCCCCTGTGTGGTGGCAATGATGATGTTCCCCGCCCCGTCCTCGGCAATGGAGCGCACGGAATAGGATTTCATCCCCTCCACACGGCCGAATATCTTCATATCCCCGTGGTCAAAGCAGGCGACGCCGTTCTCGTTGGTGCCTATCCACAGCCGGTCACTGCTGTCAACGCAGAGGCTGAACACGCTTGACACCCCGAAGGAGGGGTCAAAGTGGTCGAAGTCGGTGCCGTCGTACTTGGTAAGGCCGCTGTATCCCCCGATCCAGATAAAGCCGTCCTCGCTCTGGGCAATGGCATTCGCCTCAGAGGTGGGCAGCCCGTTGAGGGAATCGTAGAGTATGGATGTGTAGACAGTATTCTCCCCTAAAAGGTCGTGTCTTGTATTCTCCTGGGCACATACACCCGTTATGGGCAGCAGCGCCGCCGCCAGCATAAGGAGCATTAGTCGTATACAGCCTTTGTTTTTCATACCATCACCCTTATGGTTCAAGCGCTCTGAGCAGCTGTGTGTCATACAGCAGCCTGTCGCTGTCGGATATGTCGGAAAGGGTCATGCCCTGGGGGAGGATGCTCTCATCCTGCTCGCAGTGTACATCCGGGATGACTCCCGTGTCCTCAAAACCTGTGTTGTTGCCCACAGCAAGGAGTGCGGCGGAAAACAGCACCACAGACCCGTCCGAACAGTGATATTCGCTTTGCAGCGTCCCCCGTCCCCTTGTGGGCATACCCACAAGAGCTGCGGAGGCGTATTCCCTCAGCGCCAGGGCGAAAAGCTCCCCGGAGCCGTCTGTATTGCCGTTTATCAGCACCTTCACCGGAATGGAAAGGGCATCCTCGTCCTTTAAGGTGACCACTGCCTGTGTGCTGCCGTCCTTGTAGGCGGCAAAGACCTTGTCCCCCGCAGGGAGCAGGGGTTCAAGGCAGTCGGTGAGTATCCCCATATCCGTGGCATGGGTGTCACGGACATCGAATATGACTGCCTTTGCGGAGGAGAATTCCTGCAGCTTCTCGGCTATCTCCTTTGCGGTGCAGCGGTTGAAGCCCGATATGCGGATATATGCGGTGCTGTTGATGGAGGTGCCCGAAACGGTGACACGCTCGCTCTTTCCGGCAATGACGCTGTAATCTATGAAGTTTGTCTTGCCGTCGGCAGCGGTGCGCTTGATGTACAGCTTCACACGGGTGCCCTCGGCGGCATCAAAGAGGGTGACAGCCTCCTCATAGCCCCCCTCGAAGGCGATGACATCCGTGTTGTTCACAGCCGTCACCACATCCCCCGCCAGAAGTCCCGCCTCTTCGGCAGGCCCTCCCTCATCCACGGTGGTGATGAGGATATATCCCCCCGGCTCCCGTTCGTATTCAAAGCCAAGGCCTGTTCTCTCCCCCTCCAGGGCGGCATCCCTTGCAGCATACTCGGCGGGTGTCAGGTATTCCGCCCACTCGTCCCCCAGACCCTTTACAAAGCCCTCTATGGTGGACTCGGTAAGCACCGCCTCGTCTATGGCGCCTGCATAGCGGCTCCTGACGTAGGTATCCACCTCGGACAGCTTGCTGTATGTCTGCTGACGCTCGTTCACGTCCCCGAGGGTACTGTTTATCTTGTCAAGGGTATACCTGTTCCCTGCAAGGAACGCCCCTGCGGCTGCAAGAGCCATGAGCCCCACTGTGACTCCGATAGGCACTTTTATCATAAAATCACCAGACCAAGTAATAAGTTATAGGTAATAGGCAATAGGCAATTGCGGATAGAGTCCCTCTTTGACTGCTGTTGTCCGAGTGTACAGTGTACAGGCAGCCACAAGCCCCGTCAGCTCATACCTGTTCACTATCAGCTGTTAGCTTTGATGAGCAGTATGAATGCGGGTGCGCAGATGATGCCTGTCAGTACGGAAACGGGTATCTCAGCAGGGGTGAGGGTGCGGGCGAGGGTGTCCACGGCTATCATGAAGGTGCCCCCAAGGGATATGCAGGCGGGGATGATCTTCCTGCCGGAGGTGCAGCCCATGAGCCTTGCCATGTGGGGTATGAGGAGCCCCACCCAGCCCACTTTTCCGCACACGGAGACCACTGCCGCCGTTATCAGGGAGGATGCGGCTATGACCGCTATGCGGCACCGCCTTACATCAAGCCCCAGAGACATGGCTTCATCCGTGGAAAGGGTGAGTATATCAAGCTGCCACCGCATGGCATATATCACCAGTATCCCCAGTGCGCAGGGAACTGCGGCGAACAGAAGAGTGCGGTATGATGCCCCTGCCATGCTCCCCAGCAGCCAGTAGGTGACGGCGGGGAGCTCATCAAGGGGGTCGGCCATGTATTTCGCAAGGGCGGTAAGGCTGTCTGCAAGGCCTGCTACCGCAAGCCCCGAGAGTATCATGGAAATGCGCTCCCTGCGCCGCCCCGAGGCAAGGACAGTAAGCGCCGATGCGGCAAGCCCCGCTCCAAAGGCGGATATCTCCGTAAGGAGGATGCCGCCCCCTGAGAGCACTCCCGCAGCTGCCCCGAAGCAGGCTCCCCCCGCCGTGCCCACCGTATCCGGAGCCGCCAGGGGATTGGAGAAAAGGCTCTGCATTGCGGCACCTGCCGCAGAAAGCCCTGCCCCTGCCACGAATGCCATGAGGACACGGGGCAGACGAACGTTAAGGAGTATACGGCGGGCAGTGTCATCGGCGGTGGCACCGAAAATATCCGTGACAGCAAGACTATACCGCCCTGCACACAGGCACAGCGCTCCCGCCGCAATGGGGAGGAGAATGAGCAGAACTGCACGTAGCTTTGTTTTCATAAGTAAGGTAATAGGTAATAAGTAACAGTGAATAGTGCTACAGATCGACGGCTTACTTCCTCTGTCTTTTCAGCAGCTTTTGCGTGGAAGTAAAGCGGATCAAGAGGGGCAACAGTGGCTGATCCTTTGTCAGCTTGTACTTTATGTCTTTCTGTTCATTGCTTTCGAGCAACAGCCTTTCCCGGCAGCTATTAGCTATTCACTCGAACAACAGCCGACAAAGAGGCAAAAGCCGCCCGATCTCCCTCAGAATTTTTCATTTTTCATTCTGCATTAGCTTTAAAAAAAGGGGGGTCAGCCGAAGCCGCCCCCCTGCGAGTGCATGGTTTTATCTGGATTCCTCAGCAAAGCCGCTGTCAACCAGATCGATGAGACCCTGTACAGCCTCCTGCTCGTCGGGACCGTCGGCTATGATCCTGATGGAAGTACCACCTACGATGCCGAGGGAAAGAATGCCCAGCAAGCTCTTGGCATTGACTCTTCTCTCTTCCTTTTCGATCCAGATGGAAGACCTGAACTCGTTAGCCTTCTGGATGAAAAATGTAGCAGGGCGTGCATGTAAACCGACCTGATTCTGAACCATTACATCCTTTACATACATAATCTTTACTCTCCTTCTGTACATTCACAAAGCGAGGCTCGAATCCAAGCGCAGCTTTGGAGCCGGAACGACCCGGCACATAACAGACCCTTTATGACAGGCTCCCCCGCAAGGCGTGCTCCCTATACAGCAAGCCCCGCATGACGGATGACCCGCGGGATGCCCTCTTGTCTGATTACTTAGATTATACCCCCGCAAAAAAATTAAGTCAACAAAAAATCCGATAATTTATTTTTTGTACAGAATTTTCTGCTATTTGAATTATCTCAATCTTTTTTTCAGTGTCTGATTTGTCAAACATTACTAATTTTGGATGTGATGTACAAATCAGGCGGCTGTCTTATATGCATTTTACCGACATATTATTCATCGAAAGAGCCATTTTAGTATTTATTTTGTTCATAATAGAAGCAAGACACAAGAAGCAAGAGGCAAGATGACGTGACGGTGACCACATAGCTTTGACCCTCTGCCTACGTGAAGACAAAACCTTTTCGGGAGAGGGAGAGAGGGAAAAGAGGGCGATTGCAAGCAATTATTTGTTAGCAACACCTATTCACTATTCACTGTTAGCTATTCATTATGGATTCCCTCATTTTTTTGTTGTTTTGGAATATAATTCGCTCATTTTTTGTAACGGATTGGGAAATATTCCCTCAGAAAATGTAAGACAGCCTTGACTTTTGGCTCAGATTATTGTATCATAGTCTCAGGAGGGGGGGGCTGTGTATATGCAGAGAAAGATAGACGGGTTTCTCAGAGAATGGAGACTTGACAAGGACAGAAAGCCCCTTGTCATAAAGGGTTCCCGTCAGATAGGCAAGACAGAATCCGTGCGGCACTTTGCCGCAGAGCACTATGAAAGCATCATTGAGATAAACTTTGTGGAAGAACCGAAATATTCCATGATAACCGCAGACGGCTACACCTGTGATGCCGTCATCAAGAACATTTCCCTCATCGACCCGTCAAAGAAATTTGTACCGGGGAAGACCCTGCTCTTCTTCGATGAGATACAGCAGTTCCCCGATATTGCCACAAGCCTGAAATTCTTCAAGCAGGACGGTCGCTTTGATGTAATATGCAGCGGCTCGCTGCTGGGAATCAACTACCGCAGGATCGAAAGCAACAGCGTAGGCTACAAAAAGGACTATGTCATGCACTCCCTGGACTTTGAGGAATTTCTTTGGGCAAGGGGATATGCCTCGGCGCACGATGATCTCCTGGGCGCCATGCTGCAGCTAAGACCCTTCACCGAAGCGGAAATGGCGGTGTACCGCTCGATGTTTCTTGACTACTGCGTGCTTGGGGGGATGCCCGCCGTTGTGAGACAGTATATTGAAAGCGGCAATTTTGCCGGCTCTCTCGACACACAAAGGCAGCTGATAGAGGACTACAAGGAAGACATAAGAAAGTACGCAGATGGCGTTGATCAGAGCCGTATCATCAATGTGTTCAACAGCATAGCCCCGCAGCTTGCAAAGGAGAACAAGAAGTTCCAGATCTCAAAGGTCGCCTCCGGTGCACGGTTTCAGACCTACAGAGGCTGCATAGAATGGCTTGCGGATGCAGGGATAGTGAATGTATGCCATTGCATGAGCTTCCCGGAGCTGCCGCTGAAAGGCAACATCGACCCGGACAAATTCAAGCTGTACCTTGCAGACACCGGGTTGCTGGTGGCAATGCTCGACGATGAGGCGCAGGAGGATCTTCGTGCCAACAAGAACCTTGGGGTCTACAAGGGGGCTCTCTACGAAAACATGGTGGGTGAGGCGCTGGTAAAGTGCGGATGTCCGCTGTGCTACTACAAGCGTGATGACTCCACCCTTGAACAGGATTTCTTCCTGAGGACGAAGGATTCCCTTGTCCCTGTGGAGGTAAAATCGCAGAACGGCAGGGCAAAGTCCCTGCGGACGCTGATAGCATCGGACAAATACGCTGACATACGCTTTGGCATCAAGCTGATAAACGGCAACACAGGCTGTGCTGACAACATATACACATTCCCGTATTTCTGTACATTTCTGCTGAAAGAGTACTTACAAGAAGCAAGACTATAGAAGCAATAACGATGAACTGACAGCTTGATTGCCTTTGCTGATATCAGAGCATCGCTTTTGGAATGAGAAAACAAGCAAAGAGGAAGCAAGCAGCCAAAGGCACCGTCAGAACATTTCATTATTCATTATTCATTCTTCGTTCTGCATTAGATGTTTGGCTGCCAAACGCAAAGTCAAGCAGCCCGATCTCCGGCAGTAACACCTATTCACTATTCACTGTTAGCTATTAGCTGCTTAATTTTTTGCTTAATTTTTTCGATGTTCACAGAATGTTAACACATTTATATGCACAATGTGGTAAAATGTAGGATACGAATTTGTATATTTTTGGGATTATACCAAAGCTGTCAGGGGGTATGTGTGTAAGTCTCCCTCCGACAGTCTGAAAACACCTTTAGATCGCAGCTCGCCCCGGTGCAGAGGTGCCGCGGCGGCGGGTCGCATGAAACACAGAAAGGAAGTAATGACCATGTCCAACAGATTATTCCAGGGGCTTATCCACCAGATGCGTGACACAGTAGGCTGCACTATCGGTGTAGTTGATTCCGGTGCCACCATCATCGCCTGCAGCGAGCTTACCCGCATAGGCACAGTAAACGAATACGTATCCATGGATCTTTCGGATAACCATGACATATTTGTGCGTGACGGATACACCTACAAGCCCTTCGGATCCCGTCCCAAGCCCGATTACGCCGTATTTGTAGAGGGCACGGACGAAATGGCTGCCAAGTACGCAGGCATCATGGCCATTACTCTTGCAAGCATAAAGCAGTACTACGACGAAAAGTACGACAGGAACAACTTCGTCAAGAACGTGGTTCTTGACAACGTTCTCCCCGGGGACATCGTGGTAAAGGCAAGGGAGCTGCACTTCAACAACGACATCAGCAGAGTGGTGCTCCTCATCAGGGTCATCACCTCCAACGACGTTTCCGCATATGACGTGATACAGAACCTTTTCCCCGACAAGACAAAGGACTTCATCTTCAATGTTACCGAGTCCGACATCGTTCTTGTCAAGGAGATAAAGCCCAACATAGATCCCGGCGACCTGGACAAGCTGGCACGCTCCATTTCCGACACCCTGTCCGGCGAGTTCTACACCCGTGTCAATGTGGGCATAGGCACCCCCGTTGTGGGCATAAAGGATCTGGCACGCTCCTTCAAGGAAGCGCAGATGGCTCTTGAGGTGGGCAAGGTATTTGACACCGAGAAGGCCATAGTATCCTATGACAACCTGGGTATCGCAAGGCTCATCTATCATCTTCCCACAACTCTCTGCGAGACATTCCTTGCGGAGGTGTTCAAGAAGAATTCCATCGAGTCCCTTGACCATGAGACCCTCTTTACCATACAGAAGTTCTTTGAGAACAGCCTGAACGTTTCCGAGACCTCAAGGAAGCTCTTTGTTCACAGGAACACTCTTGTGTACAGGCTTGAGAAGATAAAGAAGCTGACAGGCCTTGACCTGCGTGAATTCGACCATGCCATCGTGTTCAAGATCGCCCTTATGGTCAAGAAGTACCTTTCATCCAATCCCACTAAGTTCTAAAAGCAGGTGTAGTTTTTGATCGAACTCAACCACATATATGTGACATATGACAGGCGTGAGATCATGCGTGCCGGGGACAACACCACCGAGCCGGTGCTAAAGGACATCTCCCTGAAGATAAACGACGGGGAGTTCGCCTTTATAGTCGGTGAGAACGGTGCGGGCAAGAGCACCCTGATAAAGCTCCTTATCCGTGAGGTGACTGCCGACAGGCGTGATGACGTACAGAGCAGCATCAATGTCAACGGCTACGACCTTATGAGCCTGAGCGAGCGTGACGTGCCCCTGCTGCGGCGCACCATCGGATTTGTGTTCCAGGATTACAAGCTGATACAGTCCATGAACGTATACGACAACGTAGCGTTCTCCCTGCGCTGCACGGATGCCCCCAACAAGTACATACGAAAGCGTGTGCCGGCGGTCATAGGCCTTATGGGCTTAGGCTCCAAGATCCGGCAGAACCCGGAGAAGCTCTCCGGCGGAGAGCGCAAGCGTGTTGCCATAGCAAGAGCCCTTGCGGGGAACCCACAGCTCATCATTGCGGACGAGCCCACAGGCAACCTTGACCCCCGCACATCCGTGGAGATAATCTCCCTGCTCAAAAAGATCAACGAGAAGGGCACCACGGTGGTCATCGTCACCCACGAGCATGAGCTGGTAAAGCGCTTCGGCGGCAGGCTCATCAACATCAAGAAGGGCGAGATAGCCTTTGACGGACACGTATAAGCGAATGCAGAATGGATTATGGGCGGCTTGACATCCCCTTTTCCTGCTGCGCCGCATTATTGACAGTGAATAGCTAATAGTGAATAGCTGTCGGTGACGGGGAACGGCTGGCTTGTTCTCCTCTTTCCCCGCTCCGTTTGCTTTGTTTTGCAGGAAAAGAGGACAATAGACATTAATCCTATGTCAGCTTTTCTAAACTCTAAACTCTAATTTCTAACATCTAACCGAAGGGTTTTCTATGAGATTAAATAGTTTTGGTTATCTTTTCAGGCGGGGAGCCAAGGGCATAATACAGAACCGCATAATGTCCTTTGCATCCCTGTGCATACTCACGGTGTCACTGCTGATGATAGGCTTTACCGTGCTTTTCACATCCAACATCAACATGATGATAGGCAATGTGGAGAACAAGAACGAGGTAATAGTCTACATCAAGGACGGCACCTCGGATGAGGACATCGAGAAGCTGGGGGAGCAGCTCAAGGGCGCTTCCAATGTGGCAAACGTCAGCTTCTACTCAAAGGAACAGGCCTTTGAGGACATAAAGGCGGATATGACCAATGCGGAGGGCATATTCGACTACCTGGGGGACGAGAGCCCTCTGCCCGATGCCTACCGCATACGCATCACGGACATAGACAAGATGAGCTCCACCCTTATGGACATCAACGGCTTTGAGAACATCGACAAGGTGAAGGCGCCCTACGATTTTGTAAATGTGCTTTCCGGCATAAACACCATGGTGACCATAGTCAGTGCTGTGGTGCTGGCGGCACTTATCGTGGTGAGCTTTGTCATCATCTCCAACACCACCCGTGCCAGTGTGGACTTCCGCAAGCGTGAGATACAGATAATGAAGTACGTGGGAGCCACCAACACCTTTATCAAGATACCCTTCTTCATCGAGGGGCTTCTAATAGGGATAATAGCGGGCGTAATCGCCTTTGTGCTGACCAAGATAGGCTACGACAGCCTTTCCGCCCTGCTGTCCTCCGAGACCACCATATTTGCGGCAATGGGCACCACAGGGTTCATCCCCTTCTCCCACTACTCCGTATATGCGGCAGTGGGCTACATCGGGGCAGCCGCCCTTATCAGCGCCATAGGGACTGTATTCAGCACGAGAAAATACGTAAAGGTTTAGTGAATAGCTAAGTGACGGGAAGGCAAAGGCTTGATTTTCTCTATTCCCACAAAAGCACTGCTTTTATGGGAGGAAGAGGGCAAACAAAGAGGATAAAAGCAAACAGCTCTTTGTCAGCTTTTCCAGCCTCTAGCCCTCTAATCTCTAGCCCCTAGCAGGGCACTGTATTCAGCACAAGAAAGTATGTAAAGGTATAATGGAACATACGGTCCGCCTACAATGCTGACCGGACAGAAAAGTAAGGAAAGAGAAAGAGAAACAATGAAAGCAACAATGAAACGCATATTCAGAAGGACTGTGGCTCTGACGCTCTGCGCAGGGCTCATAGCCGCAGGCGGCAGCTTTGCCGGTGCGGACTATTCCTCACAGATAGAGGAGCTTGAAAACAGACGGTATCAGCTTGCACAGGAGAAAAAGCAGGCGGAGGCCGACCTTGCCGCCTTTGAGGAGGGGGCAAGGGAATCTGCGGAGTATATGGAGATATACGACGAGAAGATGCACATACAGGAGGAGGAGATCACCAACCTTAAGGAGCAGATCTCCATCCTTGACACGGACATAGAAGCCACCTCCCGCCTTATCGCCAGCAAGGAGGTGGAGATAGCCCAGGACATAGAGGACTTCAAGCAGAGACTCCGTGTCATGTATATGGAGGGCAGCGACAGCCTTGCCTCCATACTTGTAGGCTCCACCGACTTCTATGATGTGCTTGTGCGCACAGAGCTCATGGAGCGTGTTTCCCGCCACGACAACCAGATGATAGACGACCTGAACACCAAGATAAACGAGCTTATCGCGGAGAAGGACAAGCTTGAGGAGGATATGGCAGCCCTTGAGGAAAAGAAGGCTGATTCCGAGGAAGTGCTTTCGGAGCTGCAGGAGACCTACAACGACCACGTTGAGATGAAGGCATACTACGAGGAGCAGGCACAGGCTCTCAGGGAGCGCACTCCCGAGATGATGGCTGAGGCTGACGACGTAGAGGAGGAGCTGCAGAAGTACATCCGTCTCCAGCAGGAGGAGAACGAGCGCCTTGAAGCCGAGCGCAGAGCCCGTGAGGAAAAGGAACGCAAGGAGCGGGAAGAGCGTGAGCGCAAGGAACGTGAGGAGCAGGAGCGCAGAGAGCGTGAGCAGCGTGAGCGTGAGGAATACGAGGCACGCATGGCAGCAGCCCAGGAGGAAGCAGACAGCTACTATCAGCCCTCTGAGGACACCACTTCCTATGCCGAGCCCGAGGTAAGCTACTCCTCCACCTACGGACAGTCCGACGAATACGGGGACGACTACGATTCCCTCTATGAAAGCAGCGAAAGCGACAGCTATTCATCGGGCTCCTCCGACTTCATATGGCCCTGCCCCACGGTCTACAACATGACCGACGGCTACGGCTACCGCACCATAGACGAGGAGGGAGGCTCCTCCGACTTCCATAAGGGCATAGACATCACCAAGCCCGGGTGTGCCGGCGAGAAGATAGTGGCAAGCGCATCGGGAAAGGTCATCACCGCCTCCAACACAGGCAACGGCTACGGTATACACGTTGTCATCGACCACGGCGGCAAGATAGCCACCCTTTACGCACATATGTCGGAGTGTACCGTCAGCGTGGGGGACTACGTGGAGCAGGGGCAGACCATAGGCTACATAGGCTGCACAGGCTATGCCTACGGAAATCACTGCCACTTTGAGGTGCGTGTCAACGGTCAGCACACCGATCCCCTCAATTATGTAAGTATGTAACATAAGGTCAGAGGTTAGAGATCAGAGGTTAGAAAGAGTAATGCGGAACAGGCGGCTTTAGCCCTCTGTTCCGGTCATCTGACTCCTGACATCTTATCTCTGACCTCTTTTTTAGAAGATAGAGGTCAGAGATAAGAGATCAGAAAGGCTGACGGCAGATCGCCCGGCGGCTTTCCGTCAGCTATTCACTATCAGCTATTCAGAGGTAATCAACCATTATGAACAACATACCAAAGCTCACCGCAAAGAACTTTTTCGGCCATCTGCGCACGGTGGAGAACCACCGCAGCAAGGTCTGCCGCCACTGCTTCAGGGCAGGGCTGTACTGGCAGGGGCTCACCCATGACCTGTCCAAGTATGCCCCGGAGGAGTTCTTCATCTCAGCAGCCATGTACCAGGAGGGGAAGCGCTCCCCCAACGAGGCGGAGCGGGAGAATTACGGATATTCCCGGGCATGGATGCACCACAAGGGGCACAACAAGCACCACTTTGAGTACTGGTGCGACTACGACCCTGCTACAAAGAAGATGAAGCCGGTGAAGATGCCCCTCATCTACGTCTGCGAGATGTTCTGCGACAGAGTGGCGGCATCCAAGGTGTACATGGGGGACAGCTACACCGACCGTGCCCCTCTTGAATACTTCCTGAGAGGGAAGCCCCGCCGGGACAACATCCACCCCGTCACCTCAAGGCTCATCGAGAAGCTCCTCATCATGCTTGCCGAGGAGGGGGAGGACAGGACATTTGCATACATAAGGGAACTCCTTGCCAGAAGCAGGAAAAGAAGCAAGTAAAGTAAAGTAACAGGTAATAATACAAGCTGACAGGGCTATTGGCGGCTTGATCCTCTATTGAAGCAAAAGCGTCGCTTTGGCAAAAACAAGCAAAGATAAAATCAGGCACGCATCTTTGTCACTGATAGCTATTCACTATTCGCTATTCACTATTCACTCAACCTATGGCTGCCAAACGCAAATCACAGCAAATCATTCTTCATTAGGAAAGCGCAGCGGGCAAAGAGAAAGTCAAGCCGCCCAATCTCCGTCCTATCACTGTACATTGTACACTGTACAGTGTACACTTGAACCACACAAACCAAACGCAAATCACAGCAAATCATTCATTCTTCATTCTTTATTCTACATTCTTCATTATACATTATATGGTTCTTAGTATAGAAAACATCACAAAGGTTTACGGTCCCAAGACCGTGCTCAACAACGTTTCCCTCACCGTGGAAAATACCGACCGCATAGGGCTCATCGGTGCAAACGGCTGCGGCAAGTCCACCCTGCTGCGGATAATCACAGGGCTTGAAAGCTATGAGAGCCAGCCCGAGCCGAATGTCCCCCGCATAGCGGTAACAAGGGGCATGACCATAGGCTTTTTGCAGCAGGATTCAGGGCTTGACCGTGAGAGCTGCGTGCTGGAGGAGATGCAGAGCGTATTTGCGCCCCTGGAGGCACTGCGGCTTGAAATAGAGGAACTGGGGTCAGAGATGGCACAAGAGCATATCCACAGCGACCCCGCCCTCTTAGCGGAGAAGTCCGCCCTCTACGCCCGCAAGACTGCGGAGTATGAAGCCAAAGACGGCTATCTCACGGATGTGAAGATACGCAAGGTTCTCTTCGGCATGGGCTTCGGTGAGGAATACTTTGCAAGGGAGATAGGCAAGCTGTCCGGCGGGGAGAAGACCCGCCTTGCCATTGCAAAGCTGCTGTTGGAGGAGCCCTCCCTGCTCATTCTCGATGAGCCTACCAACCACCTTGACAGCGACACGGTCATGTGGCTGGAGGAATATCTGTCCGCCTACAAGGGGGCGCTGCTGGTAGTGTCCCACGACAGGTACTTCCTTGACAGGATATGCACCTCTGTCTGTGAGATAGAGGGCGGCCGCCTGCGCCGATTCAAGGGGAACTACACCAAGGCGGTGCAGCTCCGTGACGAGGCAGACGAACGGCAGCTAAAGGAATACCTTGCCCAGCAGGAGGAGATAGCCCGCCTGAAGGACTTTGTGGCAAGGAATCTGGTGCGTGCCTCCACGTCGGATATGGCAAAGTCCCGCATAAAGAAGCTGGAGTCCATGGAGCTCATCGAAAAGCCCCATATCCGTGACAAGAGCGCCGTGATACGCTTTGAATACGACGTGGAGCCTCCCCTTGACGTGCTTACGGTAAAGGGGCTGTCCATTGCCGCCGGGGGGCGGGAGATAGCGGGGAAGGCTGATCTCACCGTGCGCCGTGGTGAAAAGATAGGCATAGTGGGGGCAAACGGAACGGGGAAGTCCACATTCATGCGGATGCTCATGCGCCTTATCCCCTACGAGGGTCAGGTGATCTGGAACAAGAACGTGAAGCTGTCCTACTTTGACCAGGAGAACAGGCAGCTGCACCCCTCCCTGTCGGTCATCGACGAGATCCACGACCGCTACCGCACCATGACGGACGAGCAGATACGAAGGCTCTTAGGGCTGGTGCGCATCACCGGGGAGAACGTATTCAAGCCGGTGGGGGTCATCAGCGGCGGGGAGAGGGCAAAGCTGTGCTTTGCACTGATGATGCTGGAGAGGGGGAACGTGCTCCTTCTTGACGAGCCCACCAACCACCTGGACATTGACACAAGGGAAGCCATCGAGGATGCCCTTGCAAACTACACCGGCACCATGCTCCTTGTATCCCATGACCGCTACCTGCTTGAAAGGGTCGTTGACCGCATAATAGAGGTCTCACCACAGGGTACGAAGGTCTACGACATGGACTATCACGCCTACTCCGAGGAGAAGCGGAAGCAGATGAAGGAGGAGCAGGAGCGCAGATTTGCCGAAAAGCAGGCGGAGAAAGCCGCCAAAAAGGAGGAGCCCTCCCACCTGTCCCGGAAGGAAAAGCAGGAGCAGACCCGCAGGAAGCTGCGTGCCAAAGAGCTGGAGCGGCTCATTTCCAACACGGAGGAGCAGATGCGCTCATTGCAGGAGAGAATGGCTCTCCCTGACATTGCGGCTGACTACATCAAAATGAACGAGCTGTGCACCCAATACGAGCAGCTCAAAGCCCTCTGTGACGACTACACGGAGGAATGGATAGCCAATGCAGAATGAAGAATTAAGAATGTATAACGAAACATTCTGACGGGCGTTGGGCGGATTGACTCTGCGTTTGGCAGCCATAGTCCCAGTGTACAGTGTACAAGGTACAGTGTACAGTTTTTTGACGGAGAGGCGAAGGCTCTTTTCTTCTTTGCCCGCTATGCTCGTTATCTCTTTCCGTCTGTAACGTGGGAGATCATCAAACAAAATTGTAACCGACGTCCACCATTGCTTGTGCTGTCAATGGTGGACGTCGGTTACAATTTTGACCTCTGCACTTAGCTAATGCAGAATTCAGCACTATTCTCTGTTTTTCCTTGCAGCTACCTTCCGCTCGTACATCATGACATCTGCCTTGCTTATGAGTATGTCAACGTTGCTGTCAAGGGCACCGCAGGCATAGCCGATGCTGGCGGTGACGGTGTAGGGCTTGCCAAGGCGGCCGCTCACGCAGGAAAGGGTCTCGGTGAATTTATGGCATATGTCCTCAAGGCTCTTTGCCGACTTGACAGAGGCTGTGCCTATGAGGTAGAACTCATCGCCCCCCGCACGCACGCATATGTCATTCGGGGCGGCGGTGCGCAGTATGGCCTCAGCCACTGCCTTTATGGCAACGTCCCCCTCGCTGTGTCCGAAGGTGTCGTTTACGTACTTCAGCCCGTCCATATCCACCACGAACACCCGCAGGTACTTTGCCTTGCCGGGTCTTGTGCGTATATCCTCCAGTGCGGAGTACATCCCCCTGCGGTTGTACATCCCCGTCAGATCGTCGTGATCGGACAGCACCCGCAGACGGTTCTTGGAGCGTATCATTTCAAGGGCGTTGGAGATGTTCCTCATCCAGTTGTGGAACACAGCTCCTATGCACCTTTCCTCGGAAAGAGGCCTTTCAAAGACCACATATCCCAGCTCTGCCTCGTTGAAGTGGACGGGGGAGAAGTAGAACATTGAGGGCTCCTCCCTGTCCTCGTCAAGGCGGGGGAGCATGAGTGAGGTGTCGAAAAGGTGGTCGCTCTTCGGGGTCAGATACCTCTGGGAACCTGTTGAATCGCTGTCTGCGGTGATCTGGTGCAGGGAGATGTTCATCTGCTTCGGATATCCCACAGTGGTCACCGAGGTGGTGTCCAGCCAGTCGGGATCCATGCACAGGAACAGGTGCCAGTAGGGCTTCAGGAGCCAGTCCGCATTTGCTATCTGATACAGGCAGTCCGCGACCGTGTCCGTCCCCGTCATCTGTTCAAACATATAGCTGTCAAGGAACACCTGCATATCAGCGGTGTCCGTTTTCCAGTTCTCGTCCGTATATTCATGGTTGTGCCGCAGCAGCATACCGCTGAGCATACCCTTTACATAGGCAGAGTCCTCGGGGCAGCCGCAGGAAGCGCATATCTTCAGACCGTTCAGGGGGCTTGACAGGGGCGGGAGTATCTCCTCCCCCGGGTCTATCTGTTCCCTTATGAGATTAACTGCCTTGCCGGCGGCAACTGATATGCCCGGCACATAGGATGTGATGGAGGGGGTGTTCACCGCCGACTCGCTGACGGAGTCAAAGCCCGTGACACATATGTCCTCGGGCACACGTATGCCTTTTTTGATAAGCTCCGAGGTAAGCCCCATCGCCATGTGGTCGGAGCAGCAGATGACCGCATCCGGCCGTTCTGTCTCCCCGGAGGCGATGCGGTCTGCAAGAGTTCTGCCGGAGGTGTACCAGAAATCCCCGAATATTACGTTCTTTTCCTCAAGGGTCAGCCCGTGCTCCTCAAAGGACTGCCGGACACCTTTGAGCCTGCGGTGGGACACGGTGTTGCTCTTGCCGCCGGTGAGCACATACACCTTCCTGCACCCGTGAACATCCAGCACATGATCTGTCATTTCCTTCATGGCAAGGGCATCGTCCGATTCCACCATGGGGCAGTCCCCCATCGGTATATCAATGGATACAACAGGCTTTGTGCACCTCTCCTTTATGAGGGATGCCACATAGTCATGTATGGTGTAGTCATTGTTCTCGCTCAGGGACACGGCACACACGATGACCCCGTCGAGCCTGTTGAAATTTATCAGCTCGTAGATGTTCTTCTCGCCTATGAGCGCCTTCTTGTAAAAATGGCAGGACTGCACCTGCATGGTAAACACCAGTACATCATATCCGTACCGGGCACAGTTGCGGCGTATCCCGTCGAGCACCTTCTGCTGATAGCCGGCCTCGGGATATGCCATGATAACACCTATACGCTTGCGCCGCTGCATACGATCTACCACACCTTCGCTGACATAAAACATTAATACGACAAGAAACCGATGGCTCCTCTTCCCCTTTGCAGGGGGAGGACAGCAAGCCGTCGGTTCTTGCGTTACTGATACTTATTACTTGTTACTTGTTACTTGTCCCTTATACCTGGCTGTTGTTGTCAAGGAAGTCCATCACATCATCAACAGTGGTGAATGCAAGGGCGGTGCAGGTGTCTGCGCAGCCGTAGTAGATTGCGATCCTGCCGGTGTCAGCATCAACAAGGTTAGCGCAGGGGAATGTAACGGCATCGGTATCGCCTACCAGCTCGTACATGGTCTGGGGAGAGAGGAGGTAGGATGCGCCGCGCCTAAGCACCTTCCAGGGCTCGTCCTTGTCAAGGAGGGCTGCGGAGAAGGAGTATACATAGCCGTTGCAGGAGGTGAGCACGCCGTGATAGAAGATGAGCCAGCCTCTGTCAGTCTCAATGGGGATAGGACCTGCGCCCATCTTGGTGGACTCCCAGCCCTTGGAGGGACCCATAACGTGTCTGTGCTTGCCCCAGAAGGTAAGGTCGGGGGACTGACTTATGAACATATCGCCGAAGGGAGTGTGTCCGCTGTCGGAGGGGCGGGACATCATCATGTACATACCGTTTATCTTGCGGGGGAACATAACGCCGTTGCGGTTGAAGGGGAGATAGGAGTTCTCCAGCTGAGTGAAGGTCTCGAAATCATATGTATAGGCAATGCCGATGGTGGGCTTCCAGCCGTAGGCGTTGCACCAGGTGACGATGTATCTGTCCTCCAGCTTGCACACTCTGGGGTCATAGCCGTACTGCCATGTTGCCACCTCGGGGATGTCGCACTGGAAGTGGATCCTTTCCTCGTTGATGTCCCAGTTGATGCCGTCTTTGGAGAAGCCTACGTGTATCTCCATGTTGCGCTCCCTGTCGTCTACACGGAACACGCCTGCGAACTTGTAGTCGCCCTTCTCAAAGGGAACAACGGAGGAATTGAATATGGAGTTGGAAGGCTCTCTGTAGCCGTTTGCCTTCTTGACCATGATATGGTCTCTCTTGATGATGGGGTTGGCATCATAGCGCCATACTATGTCCTTGCAGTCTGCGGGCTTTTCCATCCAGGGGATGTTGGGGAGGGACACTCCGTTGATTACCTTTGTTTTCATAGCTTATACCGTCCTTTTGTAGTGTACACACTGCGGGCTTTCACAGTGTGCTTTATGCAAATATTCAACAAAACGATTATATCAGATTTTTTGCCTATTGTCAAGTGTGCATAAAAAAAGATAACGTTTTCGTCCACTAAAAAAGTCAACAAATCTTATACGTTTAAGTACAGCACAATGAACAATGAAGAATTAAGAATGCAGAATGAATGATGAAATGTTCTGACAGGGCTTTTGGTGGCTTGAATAGCTAATAGTGAATAGCTGTTTGCAACAAAGCTTTTGGCGGCTATGCGTCCTCTCCGGCAGCCATAGTTTAGGTGTACAGTGCATAGTTTTTTGACGGGGAGATGACAGCTTGATTTCCTTTTGCCGGTTTTCTTTCTCTAAGTGGCGCTTTTGCGGTTCAGATGAATTTTATCTGCAGCTTTTTCCCCATTGCCTTGGCAAGTCTTTGCAGCGTCCTGACCGACGGATTGCCGTTTCCGTTTTCCAGCTTGCTTATGTCCCCCTGAGCTATTCCCGACCGTTCGGAAAGCTCTTTTTGAGTCAAGCCCTCCGCTTTTCTCGCATCCAACATAGCACACATGATAGTGTATTCGGGTTCAAGTGCTTCCCATTCCTTGCAAAATTCAGGATTTTCAAGCTGATGTTCCAAATATCTCTGAAAATCATCTTTCATATTAATGCTCCTCTCTTCTGAAGTAATCAGCTCTGTACTTTTTGGCTCGTTCAATTTCAGATTTGGGCGTTTTCTGCGATTTCTTGATGAAGCCATTTGTCAGTATGATCTTTCTTCCAATAACAAAGAAATACAAGACCCTTGATATATCCGAGCCCACTTTTGCACGCAGCTCAAATATGCCGTCTTCCAGTTCTTCTGAGTATGGCATTCTTGCCTGATATCCTTTTTCTCTTACTATCCTTATTGACAAAAGCATTTTGGCTCTCATTTTGTCATTCAGTTCATTCAAGAAATCCTCCACCGGATTTTTGCCATTTTCCGTTTTATAGAATACTATCTCGAATTCTTGCATCCTGCTTCTCCAGTGTAAAAAAGTCTATATATATTATATAGGATAAATTCTATATTGTCAAGAGAAAAAACCTAATTTCTAAGTAAAGTATTGGTGACGGACGGCTTTTGGCCTGATCTCCGCTATATTCCGCTCCGCTTGTTTAGCTAATAGCTGATAGTGAATAGCTGTTTGCGACAGGGCTTTTGGCGGCTATGCGTCCGCTTTTTGGGGGACGTGCCACCATTCCCCTGAAGATGCCGTGTCCATTTTATGGTATACAGTTTACTTTATACCTGTTCGCTGTTCACTATTACCTATTACTTATTACTTATTGCTTATTACTTATTTTTTGTATTATTTCACACTTGCAGACAGCGGGGATATATGGTATAATCAAATCTGCATCTGTTAATAATCGAACTGTCTGTAAAGGATAATATATGGTATTCTCCGATCTGTTTTTCCTGTTTGTGTTCCTGCCATCCTTCCTCATCTGCTACTTTGCGGTGAGGAAGACGGCGTTCAAGAACACAGTGCTTGTAATATTCTCCCTTGTCTTCTACTCATGGGGGGAGCCGGTGTGGGTGCTGCTGCTGATAATGAGCAGTATACTGGACTTTCTCAATGGCCGCTTCATCTCAAAGCACCTGGGGGAGAAGAAGGCGGTGCTTGGCATAGTCGCCTCCTGCGTGGTGAACCTGTCGGTGCTGGCGGTGTTCAAGTATTCCGGGCTCATCGTATCCGGGATAAATGCCCTGTTCCGGCTGTCCCTGCCTGTGCCCGCCTTCCATATGCCCATAGGCATATCCTTCTACACCTTTCAGTCCATCACCTACGTGGTGGATGTGTACCGGGGCAAGCGGGCGCAGAAGAGCTGGCCCGGCTACCTGCTGTACCTGTCCATGTTCTTCCAGCTGGTGGCAGGCCCCATCGTGCGTTACGGTGACGTAGCAAGGGAGATAGACTCCCGCAGCGAAAGCGTTTCCGACTTTGCCGGGGGCATTTCCCGGCTGGTCATGGGTCTGGGGAAGAAGGTGCTCATCGCCAACTCCATGGGTGCGCTTGCATCACAGTTTCTGACCTTTGACACCGCCCCCTCATCGGTGCTTGCGGCATGGGCGGGAGCTGTGGCATTCTCCCTCCAGATATACTTTGACTTCTCCGGCTACTCGGATATGGCAATAGGCATGGGGCTCATGTGCGGCTTCCACTTCCCGGAGAACTTCGATCACCCCTACGTGTCCACCTCGGTAACGGAGTTCTGGCGGCGCTGGCACATCTCACTGGGCACCTTCTTCCGTGACTATCTCTACATCCCCCTTGGGGGCAACAGGCGGCACCAGATGCTCAACATCCTCATCGTGTGGTTCTGCACCGGGCTGTGGCACGGGGCAAGCGTCAACTTCATACTGTGGGGGCTGTATTTCGCCTTCTTCCTGGTGCTTGAAAAGAGGTATCTGCTGGATTTCTTCTCCCGCATTCCAAAGATATTCGGTCACATCTACCTGCTGATAGTAGTGCTCTTCGGGTGGGTGCTGTTCTACTTCACCGACTTTGCCGCCCTTACAAGCACCCTCGGGGCAATGTTCGGGGCTGATGCCCTCGCCCCCTCCGACCTGCTGACGGAATCCGCCATCAAGGGCTCCCTGTGGCTCATCATAGCGGCTCTGGTGCTGTGTACCCCCGTCCGTGCAAAGCTCTCCCACGCCGGGGAGCTCATCGCAAAGAAAAACGCCCCCTGCTTCGTGCTGGTGAGCGCTGTCAAGGTAATATTCCTGCTGGGTGTATTCGCCCTGTCCTGTGTTTCCCTTGTGGGGGACACCTACAATCCGTTTTTGTATTTTCGCTTCTAGGCGGCTAGGGGTTAGGGGGCTAGGGACTAGACATTCTGACGAAGAATTATCGGCTTATCAGCTCTGTGCCTGCAAAACCGCCGCTTTTGCCGGGGAAATCAGCCGGCGGCTTTCCGTCACGACCATTCATTATGCATTGTTATGAGGACTAAACAG
>ODAI014156144.1_pt1 | contig 23109 bp, 14 predicted proteins | sample 1539321 | NCBI WGS metagenome assembly ODAI01 (sample SAMN02144231, study PRJEB22623) | gut metagenome | biome: sheep rumen | host: Ovis aries | place: New Zealand | reverse complement strand
GAAAATCGCCTCAAAGCACAATATGGTATGTTTGCTTCACGAAAAGCCTTTTGCGGGCGTAAACGGAAGCGGTAAACATAACAACTGGTCCATTTCCACCAACACTGGAAAGAACCTTCTTGATCCCGGTGCCACGCCCCAAAGCAACGCGCAATTTCTCCTATTCTTGTGCGCTGTGATTAAGGCCGTGGACGAGTATCAGGATTTGCTGAGAATCTCTGTCGCATCTGCCGGAAACGATCACCGTCTTGGTGCAAACGAGGCACCTCCAGCAATCGTCTCAATGTTCATTGGCGACGAGCTTTCTGAAATCCTGGACTGCCTTGAAGAAGGAAAACCTTACGGAAGCCACGAAAAAGAGAAGATGCAGATTGGAGTCACGGTTTTGCCCGACTTCAACAAGGACACCACCGACCGAAACCGCACTTCACCATTTGCATTCACAGGCAACAAATTCGAATTCCGTATGCTGGGGTCAAGCGAGTCAATTTCATGTGCAAATGTCTTTTTGAACACGGCTGTGGCGGAGGAACTGAGTCAATTTGCAGACCTTTTGGAACATTCGGCTAATTTCAAGAGCGACCTTCACGACTTGATTCTGAAGACAATTAAGGAGCACAAGAGAATCATCTTCAACGGAAACGGCTACGATGATTCATGGGTCAAGGAAGCCGAAAAGCGGGGACTTTTGAATCTTAAAAGCACGCCTGAAGCCCTTCAGCACACTCTGGACGAAAAGAACATCGCCCTCTTTGAAAAGCACGGGGTTTACTCAAAGGTTGAGCTTACAAGCCGCAACGAGATTCACTACGAGAACTACTCGAAAATCATCAACATTGAGGCTCTGACGATGATTGACATGGCCAAAAAACTCTACCTTCCGGCCGGAGCAAAATACGCCAAGTTCCTTGCAGACTCTGTTTCGGTCAAAAAGACTTTGGGAGCGGACGACAGCTACGAAGCCGACTCCCTCAAAAAAGTCAGCTCGCTTACAGGAAAGATTTACGAGCAGGTTCAGGCTCTTGAAAAGGCTGTGGACGGAGCTGCAAAAGTCTCAGGCGCTGAAGAAAACGCCCTTTATTATAGAAGAGAAGTGTTCAGCGCCATGGGAAAGCTGCGGGAGGCAGTGGACTGTCTTGAAGGCTTCATCCCCGCAAGCGAATGGCCGGTTCCAAGCTACGGAGATTTGCTTTTCAGCGTGAAGTAAAAAAAATGGCGGCTGGGGATGACCAATAAGTTCAAAAAGTGTCATTTTCGGGCTTGACCCGAAAATCCATTCATAGATTTTAGCTTCTTTCAATCCCTAGCCGAATACTTTTCTTTCTGTTATACTCACTTTCATGGTTATCGTATTAAAAAACGGAATTAGCGAAAGCGAAAAATCAAATATCAAAACTTTGCTTGCAAACCGCAAGTTCAAAATAAATGAAGTCAAGGGCGAGGAAAGCACGGTTCTTGCCGCCGTAGGAAAACTGGCCATGGATGTGCGCGAGGTCGAAGTCCTGCCTGGCGTGGAAAAAGTCATTCCTATTTCAAAGCCCTACAAAATGGCAAGCCGTGAGTTCAAGCCGGAAAACACAATCGTGGAAATTCCAAACAACCGGGGGCAGATTATCCGCGTGGGCGGCAGCCGTCTTATCGCCATTGCAGGCCCTTGTGCCGTTGAGAGCCGGCAGCAGATGCTTGACGCGGCTGAGGCTGTGGCGGCCAGCGGAGCCACAATGCTTCGCGGCGGAGCCTACAAGCCCCGCACTTCTCCCTATTCATTTCAGGGCTTGGGGGAAGAAGGTCTGAAATATCTTAAGGAAGCTGGCGAAAAGCACGGTCTTCCGGTCGTCACGGAAATCGTAGCCAGTGAATATATTCCCGTCATGAAAGACTATGTTGATGTTTATCAGGTGGGAGCGCGCAACATGCAGAACTTTGAGCTTTTAAAGCGGCTGGGCGCTCTCGGAAAGCCTGTCATCTTAAAGCGGGGTCTTTCTGCCACCATCGAAGAATGGCTCATGAGCGCGGAATATCTTCTTTCTTCCGGCACTGACAAGGTAATTCTCTGCGAGCGGGGAATCCGCACTTACGAAAAGGCAACGCGAAACACTCTGGATTTGAGCGCGATTCCTGTTCTCCGCAGCATGACCCACCTTCCAATCATCGTTGACCCAAGCCATGCTCTTGGCGTCCGCGACAAGATTCCGCCTATGGCTCTGGCTTCCATCGCGGCAGGAGCGGACGGCATCATCGTTGAAGTTCACTGCCACCCGGAAGAGGCTCTTTCTGACGCGGCTCAGGCCCTTTACCCGGCTCAGTTCGATAAAATCATGCGGGATATGGAAAGCCTTGCCCCTGTAATCGGAAAGGAAGTCGCTCATATCAGGGCGGAAGATGCAAGCAAAAAAGAAAAGGCCTCTGTCGCCCACAAAAAGCCGGTCTGCGTTTTCTCAGGCAAAAAAGGCGCTTATGCAGAGCAGGCCATCGAGAATTTCTTTGAGGATTCAGCCGTGGCCGAACCTGTAGATTCCTTTGACGAGATTTTTCAGGCCGTGGTTGACGGAAAGGCAGAGTACGGCATGGTTCCAATCGAAAATTCAACCGCAGGATCGGTCTACAACAACTACGACAACCTCACCCGCTACGAAGACATTTCCATCGTGGGCGCGCTCACTCTCCGCATCCAGCACTCCCTTTTGGGCGTAAAGGGTTCCAGCCTCGACACAATCAAAAATGTCTACTCTCATCCGCAGGGCTTGGCTCAGTGCTCAACTTTCCTCAAAAATCAAAAATGGACGGCGGTGGATACTGTTTCAACGGCAACTGCGGCTTCTCTCGTGGCAGAAAAGGCCTCTATTGAAAACGCCGCAATCTGCAACGCACGGAACGCAAAAATCTACGGTCTTGAAGTCATAAAAGAAGTCATTCAGAACGAGCAGAACAATTACACCCGCTTCGTAGTGATTGCCGCAAATCACATTGAAGAGCCTGTCAAACAGTGGGGCGAAAAAAAGCCCAACATGGCAAGTTTTGTTTTCACCACAAAGAACGAGGCCGGTGCCCTTTACGATGCCCTTGGCGTCTTTAAGGCAGAAAAATTGAGCATGAATCGCCTTGAATCCCGCCCAATTGCGGGAAAGCCATGGAAATACTGGTTCTACTGCGATGTGATGATTCCAAGCGAGTGCGAGAATCCCGCTCAAATGATTAAAAATTTCAGCGAGAAATTAAAATCTGTGGCCGAGGATATAAGAATTCTTGGCGTATACGCAGAGTAATCGGACATCCTGTCCTGACAGGTTTTCATGCTGAAAACTTGCGGTCGGCTGTCTTTACGCCACATCCATGTGGCAATTACTTTTAAAATTTAAATTAGAGGAGCTATATAAAAATGAAAAAATATGTACTTTCAGTTTTGGTCGAAGACCATGCAGGCGTTTTGAGCCGCGTTTCAGGCCTTTTCAGCCGCCGAGGATTCAACATCGATTCTCTCACTGTTTGCGAGACCCACAATCCCGGTCAGTCACGCATGACCATCGTTGTTCAGGGCGATGAATATGTTTTGGAGCAGATTAAAAAGCAGCTCTCAAAGCTCGTGGAAGTAATTTCAATCACCCACTGCCACAAAGAAAGCTCAACCCAGCGGGAAATGGCTCTCATCAAGGTTAAGGCAGCAGGAACTGACCGAGCCGTCATCATCGAAACCTGCGAGATTTTCCGCGCCCACATCGTCGATGTTGCCCAGAATTCTGTCATCGTTGAGGCAACTGGTAGCGAAGAAAAAATCGCAAGCCTTATCCGTCTCCTTGAGCCTTACGGAATCCTTGAGCTTTGCAAAACAGGTCTCACCGCAATGGAACGAGGCGAAAAAGTCCTCAAATAAAAAATGAGCGAGCCGGAATCAAGCGAACTCTCAAAAAAAGAATCTTTGCGCCGCGAACTCATGCTTTCGGGCAGCCAGTTCAAGGCCCTTCTTCTCATTTCCCTGCCCCTTGTATTCTATGCCTGCATCGGGCAGATTTTTCAACTGATAGACACTTTCATCGCTTCCAGCATGAGCGCGGAGACGATTTCTACCGTCAGTTTCGTAAACCAGCTGGAAAAAATGCTGATTTCAGTGGCAGCGGCTCTTTCCATCGGCGGCGGCGTTCTTATCGGAAAGAGTTTCGGCTCTGGTGACATGGAAAAAGTCCGCCGTCAAATCAGCACTCTCTTTTTCCTTAGTATTTTTATCGGCACGGCTATTCTTATCATCTTCATTCCCCTTATGTATCCCCTCTTGTGCCTTTTAGGTCTGCCGCCGGAACTCCGCTTTCAGGGGACGATTTATTCTGACCTCGTTGTCGTAAGCCTTATCTTTCAGTTCATCAATACGATTTTCTTTGCGGTACAGAAATCCAGGGGAAACACAAAAATCATCATGTGGGGAAATCTGCTGGTTCTCTTCATAAAAACTTCGCTTAACATGCTCACGATTAGTCTGGTCTCAAAAGGGCTTATCGCCAGCGAAAATGGAATTTACTTTCTTCCAGTCGCGACAATCGCCGCCCATTTTGTCCTCACGATTATCGCCCTCGCAAATTTAAGCTCAAAAAAGACTCCTTTCAGAATCAGCCTAAAAGTCTGCGAGTTCAAGACCACATTTCTTCGCCCCCTCTCAATGATGAGCATTCCGATCTTCTTCGAGAAATTCATCTTCGCTTTCGGAAAAGCCTTCGTCAATTCCCTTTGTGCCAGTATGGGAACGACGGTCGTAGGTGCCTTGGGTGTCAGCGACCGAATTTGCGGACTGGCGACAAATCCAATCACCGGCTTTCAGGAAGCTGAAACTTCGCTAATCTCAAACAATCTGGGCAACAAAAATCTCCGCCGGGCAATTACTTTCCTTTATTATACAATCGCTTTTACGGCGGTCTACTGTCTCTTTTTCTTCGCCCTCACAGGAATTTTCCGCCTGGCCATAATCGGCTCATTCGCAAAGGGAAACGCCGCCTTCGCCGACGAAATCGACCAAATCTACCGCTGGGAACGCTTCGACACGATTTTAAACGCCCTTTATGTCAGCGTCATGGGCTTTCTCTACGCCTTCGGAAAAACAAAAATCAGCATGACCTTAAATATAAGCCGGCTTTTCCTCTTCAGAATCCCGATTTTGCTGATTCTTATGAAAGTTCCCGCCTTCTTCAATGTGCTGGGAATCCAAAGCGTGGGAATCGCCATGTGCCTCTCAAACGGCTTGGTGGGACTCTGTGCCGGAATCGTTGCCTTTTTCATCATAAAAAAAGAGATGAAAAAAATCTGAAATTTTGTTAAGATATTTCCATGGAATTTTACGATATTACTGATGAATTTATCGATGAGCGCACCAAGCGGGCAAAAAAATCTGACACAAAGGAAAAAAAATCCAAAGTAAAATATATTTCTGAACTTGACGGTGAATTCGAATCTTCTGCAAAAAGAAAAAATTCTAAAAATCCTTCAAAAAATCCAATCGCGATTTTTATGCGCATGTCGCCCTTTGGAAAGAAATTCGTACTCGCCCTTCTCGGTCTCTTTATCCTTGCAATTCTTGTCTGTGCTTTTTTGGCTTACTCGGCGACTTTTACCAAAAGCGAGAATGTAAAGCCACTTTCTGACGAAGCACTTATCTCTCTAAACGAAAAACTTGATTCAAGCTACCCGGAGCAGAGAACTGCAATCCTAAAAGAGCTTCCATATTCTGTCACAAAAGCAAATCTTGATGTCTGGGCGGGCTCTGCCATTCTCATTGACGCTTCCAACGGATGCGTTCTATTTGAAAAAAATGCCGATAAAATCATTCCGCCGGCTTCAATCGCAAAACTTTTCGTCATGTACATTGTCTTTAAAGATGTAGAAGCAGGAAGATTCTCCCTTGACGATGTGGTTCCCCTGCCAGAGCGAAGCTGGGCAATCAATATGCCAAGCGACGCTTCCCTCATGTTCTTAGGTCAGGGGCAGATTGTAACTTTGCGGGAACTTTTAAAAGGTCTTGCCGTTGCATCCGGGAACGATGCCGCCCTTGCCGTGGCCGCTTACATTTCTGGCAGCACGAAAGCATTTGTCGAGCGCATGAACGAAGAATGTGCCGCATTGGGGCTGAAGCACACGCATTTTGTGGAGCCAAGCGGCTACGACGAGCACAATGTCACCACCGCAAGAGAACTGGCCGCTTTCTGCTGTGAATACATAAGGCGATTTCCCCAGAGCGTAGAAGAATTCCACTCCGCTCCCAGCATAAAATATCCCCTTGAAAAAAATCTTCCCTCTTGGCAGAAGTCAAAAGGTGACTCATCAGCAATCTATCAGAAAAACACGAATCCACTTTTGGGAGTGATGGAAGGCTGTGACGGAATTAAAACAGGCTTTATCTACGAGAGCCGCTACAATCTCGCCCTCACCGCAAAAAGAAACGGAGTGCGCTATATTTCCGTCACCATGATGGGAACAGGCGTTGGCTCAAAACAGGGAAATGCGGGCCGTGTTCATGACGGCACCGAAATGATGGAATGGGCTTTCTCTTCATTTGCGGATTTTGCCCCGGAAAGCAGTCTACCGGAATTCTACCCTGTGGCAGCCCTTGGCTCAAAAAACACAAACGGAGCCTTCGTAAAACTCATTCCCGCATGGAACAACACGATTACAGTTCCCCACATAAACGGAGAATCCGCCCTTGCCGACGCCAAGGCCGTAAAAGCCACTGTGAGCATACCGAAATTCATTTACGGCGGAGTCGAAGCAGGCAAAGCCTACGGGCAGATTCAATACAAACTTGGGGATGTAGTCCTGGAAACCGTGCCTCTGGTAGCCGACAGAAGCTACGAGCAGGCAGGCTTGTTCGGAAGAATAATAGATTCTCTGGTAAGCTGGCGATTTTAGACTCTGCTCGCCCGGTTCTGTAGCATCAAATCTGCCAGGACAATGGCCGTCATCGCTTCGATTACGGGAACGATTCGCGGACAGAGACAGACATCATGGCGGCCTTCGATTACCAAATCACAGTCAGTATAGGTTCCCGCCTCGTCCACGCTGATTGTCTTCTGGCTCTGGAAAATGCTGGGAACAGGCTTTACCGCCACACGGAAGAAAATATCGTTTCCGTTTGACATTCCCCCTGTGATTCCGCCGGCATTATTGCTTTCAAAAGTTACTTTCCCATTAGAATCAGTACGCATATTGTCATTGTTTACGCTTCCTGTTAAATCCGCCGCTCCGAATCCAGCTCCAAATTCGATTCCTTTGACCGCGCCCACGCTTAAGATTGCCTTGGCAAGTTCTGCGTCAAGTTTTCCGAAGACAGGCTCACCCACTCCGGCAGGAATTCCACTTACACGACAGGCAATAACACCTCCAGCGCTGTCTTTCTTTGAGCGAATTTCTTCGATTTTGGCATTCATTTTTGCAGCCGCCTCATTGTCCGGAGCGCGAAGGGCATTTTCTTCAATCTGGGAAAAATCAACTTTACCAATGGAAACTCCGGCCGCCCTCTCTGTGTATGCGGTGATTTTTATGTCGCCAAGAGATTCGAGGATTTGAAGGGCGATTGCACCCGCCGCGACTCTGGCCGCTGTCTCCCGACCGCTAGAGCGACCGCCGCCCCTGTAATCACGGAAGCCATATTTTGAATAAAAAGAAAAATCCGCGTGTCCGGGTCTGAAAGTCCTTGCAAGATTTCCATAATCCTTTGAATGCTGGCTTGTGTTTCGGATGACGATTCCAATGGGAGTGCCCTCGCTCTTTCCCTCAAAAATGCCGCTTAAAATCTCGGCCTTATCATCTTCCTTTCGGGCAGTGACAGAAGCGTTGTTCTTTCCGCCAAAAGACTGACCGGGCTTTCGCCTGTCGAGAGCGGCTTGTATTTTAGCCTCGTCAATTTTGATTCCGGCGGGAACTCCGTCTACGATGCAGCCCAATCCAGCACCGTGACTTTCGCCGAATGTCGTTACTTTAAAAATCGTTCCGATTGTGTTTTGTGCCATGAAAAGCATTATAACAAAAAAAAGCCGCACTGTCATTTAGTGCGGCTCAATTTCGATTCTATCGCTTATTTTATAGAATCCAGCATTTTCTGGGTGTAAGAAGTCCAGTATTCGCTGTCACAAGAGAATTTGCCCATGCTGTCAACAGTGAACATGAGCGAACCATTTGAATTTTCGCCAATGGTCTTTACTGGATGCACGACGCTCTTTGCCAGGGCTGGAATCTGAGTTTTGATTGCCTGAGCGAACAAGCCTGCGATAATGAAACCGCCCAGCTTGTTGTTGTGAGTGCTGTCGCCTTCAAACATGAGTTTTTTGGCTTCGGAATTGCCCTTGCGGTCAGAATATGCCTTTTCGTAGAGATTCTTCGTAAGCTCAAATCCGTCAATCAAAAGGACTTTTTCTTCTTTTGCAAGCTGGCGCACAGCCGTAACATAGGCATTGTTTTCAGTTGTCTGCGTGCCTGTATTTGTGTCCGTTGAATCGTGATGAGGCCGAATCTTTCCGTCTTCGGTAAAATACTGGCGGGAAACCGGAGTTACGAGAACAGGAGTTGCCCCAGCCTTTTTAGCCACTTCGATATACTGCTTGAGGTACCACTTGTATGTTCCGCCACAATCATAAGAATAGAAAGTCTCGCCATATTTTGAAACATAGCTTGCAGGAGTCGCCACTTTTTTGCCTTCAATAACAGGGTAAATGCCTTTTTTGTCAGGTTTTCCCAAAGGAACATAGCGGTCTTCAAGGTAGCCGGAAGCGTTTGAACAGTCATTGTGACCGAACTGAATGAAGAGATAGTCGCCTTTTGCGATATTTGCCGCAATTTTGTCCAAAGAGCCTTCATTGATGAAGTTTCGGCATGAGCGTCCACCGTTGGCATAGTTCTGAACCGCCACGGCTCCGTTAAAGTAGGCCTGCAAGAATTCACCCCAAGCGCCTTCATTACGAACCTGTCCGCCATTCCACATACCCAATGCGCTGTAATCTTTACAAGTTGAGTCAGAAGCGAGGAATACATTTACCGCACCGTTTACGCGGGGACGGTCAGCGGCGGCATTTGCCGGAATCGCATAGCCTTCATTGATTTTTTTGTCAAGTTTGGCTTCGATGGGCTTTGCTGTGTCACCGGCGCGAGTCTGGGGAAGAATGAGACAACGGATGATTCCGCCGGCGTCATCTCCCTGAATCAAATAAGTTTTGTCGGCAAAGCCCGTGCTCTGCTTTACGAGTACAGATTTTCCGTCTTTATCACGATACCACTTGATAAGAGAAGTATCGTCTTCGTCCGCGTTACCCAATGTGTAATGAAGGGTGATTGTGTGCCCCGGATAAGGCGTGTTGATGTCATCATCGCTCGTGAAGCTTGCTTTCTTTGCCTTAATCTTTACGGATTTTGGCTCACTGTAGAATTCCGGCTTCCACTGACCGAGATAATATTTGACATTAAAATCTTTTGTAATCTGGGGAATCGTGCCTTCTGGTCTGGAAGAAAGATTTACAGGACTTCCAGCCCATGTTGTATTGATTTCGCGGAAGCGGGCATTTTCCGGCTTGTTTCCGCTCATGCTTGTCCAGCCTTCGTCTAAAATCATGCCTTCTGAGCCGAGAACCGTATCCACAAAGGCGACGGCAGCTTCTTTGCCCCAGGGCCGACCAAAATATCCCGGAGCATTCTGGGAATTATCATCATTTGAAATAAGACAATTATAGAAGAGATAGCCCTTGTTTTCGGGATTCGTGCGGTTAGCCGTAATATATCCGCCGACAGCCTTGTCGCTGTAGCCCGCAAAGTGAATCTCACAGTTCTCGAAGACAAAATCACCTCCACCGAAGATGAAATCCGTGTTTCCTTCGATGAAACAGTTTTTCAAATAGCCTTTTGAATCAGAACCAGTGTAGAAAGTATCCTGACTTCCAAGGAATTTACAGTTTTTGAATTCAGCTTCCATTGCTTCAATAGCAATAGCGCAAGAGCGTTCTGTCGCGACTTTTGAGCGGACATCTGAATTGAGTTTTCGCGCGAAGTTGAACGAGCCGTCCATCTCAACTCCATCAGCGATTTCCTCATCAGTCACATATTTATTGAAAGAAGTTTCAAAGGTGATTCCCTCTGCGCGGAATGCTTTTGCATCGCTCTTGATGTAAGTCGCCACACCCCATTTCGCAGGTCCTTTTTTGCCGAATTTGTCATAAGCCAGATCATCGTCATAAAAGCCGTTTTTGTCTACGGAATAATAATTGTAGCCGATTCCGTAGTACCAGGTGAGTTTGACTTCTTTTGCAGGCTCAGCATTTTTGAGGGTGATGTATGGAACATCGATGATGAGCTGGTTTCTGTAAACTCCCGGAGTAATCATGATGGTGATTCGCTCCCGTTCCTGTAAGGGATTCATAGCCTTTGCAGCAGCCACAGCCTCCGCAACAGAAGCATACTGACCGCGTTTTGGGCCGACCCAGAGTTCCCGTTTTGGAGGAAGGGGGCGGATTGTTTTTTCTTTGAGGGAAAGTTTGATGTCTTTAATTATTGCAGAATCATTAACTACAATATGATTGATTGATTTTGCAATTGAAGTCTCACAGATGACTTCATAAGTGCCCTTTCTGAGTTCTACGGAATAATTGAGGGTAGAAACCCGGCCATCGTAAATATAGCCGTCTTCCATATTCTTGAACTGAACGCTTTTTGGAAATTCCTTGATTTCACCGAAGAATTTTCCAGAGACATCAAAGGTCTTTCTGGAAGTGACAGTGATATCCTTCGTAAAGGCCTGAGTTCCTTCAAAAACGACATCGCTGGAAATTTCGTAATCATTTGCGCCTGATATAGAAGCTTTATATTCGACTGAGGGTTCAATCAAGTCTTCAAAAAAATACTCGCCGTTATTCTCTTTGATTTGTGCTTCAACCGGCATATAAACAGAGCCTTTAGGCGGTGTGAGCAGAACTTTTGCACTATCTTGAGGATTAAAGTCTCCTGCAAAACCAGAGATTTTGCCCGAAACAAGGAAAGTCTTCTGCTCAGAGATTGCGATATCTTTTTTAAGAGAAGAGCCAGGCTTAGAGTTTTTTGAATCAAGTCCAAACTGTTTTGAAAGAGGGCTTACACCGTAGCCCTTGATTCCCGTAAAAACCGCCGTGAATGAATATCCGGCCGGAAGATTTGCCTTATACGACTTTCCAGAAAGACTGGCCGCTATTTCCTGATTTGTCTCTTTTACGACAAATTTCAGCTCGCCAGAACCGGCAGGAAGAGATGTGAGGGAACCTGAAACTTCCACACCCGGAGTGCGGACAATTCGATAGTATACAGGCTTTCCTACAGTCGCCTCGCAGTAAACTTTATATGAGCCAGAGGTAAGGGCAATATATGAATAGCGCGTAGACTCATTTGAAATAACCGCGACTTCATCCTGAATATCATTTTTGAGACCTTCAGCATCCACTGAAGAAAAATGGATTTTCTCGTCGCCAGAGTTGCTTAAACGGGCATAAAAAGTAACGACATCGCCGGCCCTTACATTTTTAAGAAGAAGATAGCGCTGTTTTTCGCCACCCTTGCCGTTACAGTACCAGATGCCATTTGCAGAATATCCGTCGTCAAAATCAGCCTTTACATAGCCTTGTGAGCCATAATTCTTTTTTCCGCTGTAATATGCACGGTCGTTCTTAACGAAACTGACTGACAAATCGCCAAAATCAAGCAGGGCATTGTCAGCGATTTTTCCGTCAGCACCAATCAGGGCAAGATTATCGATATCAGAAACAGAAATGTGATTATTGGCACCGTTCTCCTCGACGCCTCCGAAATCCCAGACATCGACCTTACGAGCCTGAGCAGAAATCGCAGAAACCGCCCCGAAAGCAAGCAGCCCCGCAATTAATGTGTGCAGCAACTTTTTCATATAGATTTAACCTCTGAAAAATATTATAGCACAGAAAACAAGGAAAAGACTCGAAAACAGAGGTGGTTATAAAAAAAACTTATTTTAAATCCCGAACAAGCTTAAATTCATAGCCAAAATCTAAAAAATCTCCAATCAGAAGAGAAAGTTTTTCGTAGAGAAAATCACGCCTCGTGCCGTCAGAAAGCCCTACAGTAACAGGAATAATCATGTCAGGCTCTGCGGAATCCACATAGAGTTTGACCAAATCCCTTGCCGAAAGATACCATTTTTTTCCGTCCGCTGCTTTTTCGAGAGTGTAAGAGTCCAGTGAAAGGCGCCCCGCCTCAATATATTTGTATCCGCTTAACTCACCCGCTTTTTTAATTTCGCTGTTTGCCTTATAGAATGGCGCGTGCCACAAAAGGGAAAGTTCCCGCCCGGTGGCCGCATAGAATTCATCTTCGTTTCGGGCCAGGCCTCGGCGAATAAAATTCTCATCAATGATAAAGCCCTTCTCTGTCAAATCTGTCACCGAAAAATACATGGAAGCACAATCGTGACCGCTTTCAATAATCTGCTTGCACTCCTGAGGGTAACGACGGATAAATTCTCCGTTAAGAAAGAATGTCGCCTTGATGTCATAGTTTGCAAGGACTGCTAAGATGTGGGTAAGCCCGTCTGCGCTATCAATTGCGTCAAAAATAAGGGCGAGTTTTTTCCGCTCATCGCTGGGTTTTACGGTCTCCGGGTAGACGGCATAAGAAGTTCCATTCCCTGAAAAATTTCGGATATAAAGGGCATTTTCGTAGAGTTTGTTGTCGGTAAGTCCTGTGTAAACCCGGTACCGGGCATTTTGAACCGCATAAACCGAAACTTCAGCTTTTTTCATAAATTCAAAGGAAGTCCGCGAATCATCTGCGCTAGTCTGCCACACATTTTTAAATGGGTCATAATCATAAAAAGTCGCCTTGTTGGTTGCACTTTGGGCACATACAATGTTTTCTGCGTTGGGCTTCCAGAAAGCAGTGTTAGCCGAAGAAAGAAAAAGCATTTTTCCATCTTTGGGAAAGCGATTGTTCTCAGCCTTCCACTCCCTCACGGTGGATTCGCCACCGATATATAGAAGATTTGAGCCACTCCAAGCATAAGAATAGACTTTTTCGCCAGAAATGCGCCCCAACTCAAGCCAAGTTCCTAAATCGTAGACAAAAGCAAATTTCTGAGAAGCGAAGACGATTTTCCGTCCGTCCGGTGAAAGAAGAGGCCGTGTAGCATTTTCCACCCGAATCAATTCTTTTAAGTCAGAAGAAAGCCTGTATACCGAAGAATTTCGTTTTCCGTCAAGAAGACCGATTAAGTTGACCCAGAGAATCTGGCTTCCGTCCGAGCAAAAAAAGACATCGTAATCAACCGCCGAGGCAGAAATATCTTTGAAAGGTTTTGAATAAACGCTGGTAAAATAAGAAGAAGCCGTGCCGTTGATTTTATAGCTTGAGATAACAGAATTTGCCGAAACCGTAACGATTTGGTTTACTTGCGGACTGACCCAGAATTTATCCTTGTGAGAGTCAAAGCCTATGGGAAGCCGGCCTATGACGATTCCGATTCCCACCACCGGAGAGTAAAGCCCTCTAGTGTAAAGCTCTTTTGCGCTGATTTTGTAGACTAAATCACGGTTTATATAAATAAGATATTTTCCGTTGGCCCATTGCACGCAATTTATCGTGCCCTCGCCGATTTTGCGGAATTCCTCCCCCATCTGCACCTTCTGATAGACAGCTTTTGGGTCACCGAAGTAGAGATTTCCCGCCTTTTCGTAGACAAAAACGGAGCCGTCGCCAGCCCACTTTGCAGGCACTTCGTCGTAATCAAAGTCAGATTTATCGTTGAGAAGGAATTCCTCCAGAGTGGACATGTTTTTAAGGTAAAGCTCACCGCTGGCCGCGTCAGTTTTTTTGACAAAGCAGGCCCATTTTCCGTCTGGGCTTACGGCCTGTGGGAGCATTGCCTTTGCGTCGGCAGGGATTGAATCTTCCCGCTTAATCCATGAAAGAGTTGAGTCGGCAACAGAATAGCGGGCCGTGCCATAACGGTTACGCACCTGCAAGACAGAGCCGTTTGAGAGCAGTTCCATTTTCTCTGGAAAGCAAGTGAGGATTCTGGTTGACTCGGACTGAGTGGCGTCCGCCATAAAAAGAGTTTTGTAAGAGACAGTTCCGCCCAGCTTGTGGTTCACCGTAAAAAGAACCTTGCTCTCCGCGTTTATCTGGGGATTCTCAAATTTTACCTGGGCATGAAGAAAAGTGATGTTGAGAAAAATTAAAATGAGAATTACGATTTTTCTTGACATCATTGCTAATTCCTAATTTCTAATTGCTGATTCCCAATTCTTTAAGGCTGTTTTCAATTTCGGCAATTTTTGATTCGATTTTTTTTACGCGGGCAGTGCGGTCATTTGTCTGTTTTGCCTCCAGCTGACCAAAGACATTTTCGAGAACCATGCGGTCATCCGGCTCAGCGTTCGCAGTTCCGCACCATGGACAATAGAAAAAATTCCTCTGAATCGTTTTTCTGCAATTATTACAAACACATACAAAATCCATAGAAAGCCTCTGTTCCATTGTAACACAGCTTCAGAAGAAAATCATCTTTTTAAAAGAGTAAGCGGATCAACAAGCTTGCCGTTTTTATAGACAGTGAAATGCAAGTGAGGGCCTGTTGAATATCCCGTTGAGCCGACCAAACCGATTTTTGTCGAACTGTCAACGGCTTGTCCCTTTTTAGCGATAATTTTTGTCATGTGACCGTAGAGAGTCTGATAGCCGTTTCCATGGTTGATAATCACATAATTTCCAAATACATTTGACCAGCCGGCATAGACAACAGTTCCGCTCATTGCGGCGCGAATTGGCGTTCCCGTAGGACAAGCCAGGTCGATTCCAGTGTGGCTTGAAGCGACTCCGGTAAAGGGGTCCTTTCTTGGACCAAATCTTGAAGTAAGCCGCCAGCTGGCAGTAATCGGGTAAACGAAAAGCTCTCCCATAGCCTTTTTTAATGAAGTTGCGTCCATTTTTGCGCCTGGGATAAAAAGCTCCATTCCCTTTGAGAGAGTGTCTGAGTCCAAATCATTCGCATCAAGGATTTCCTCTACACTCACATGATATTTCACAGAAAGGGCATTGAGAGAGTCGCCAGATTGAACTTTATAAACCAGTCCGTCAGTCGAAGGAATCTTCAGTTTCTGTCCTGAGCGGAGAGTACGCACATTTGAAATATCGTTTACGGCAATCAAAGTCGAAATATTTGAAAGTCCGAATTTCCGCGAAATCGTACTGATTGAATCCCCTGCCTTTACCGTATAAGTCTGGAAAGTAACTGCCTCACCGATTCTGATTCCGGAAGTTGAGAGAACAGAGCCGTCATCCGAAAGCACATTACCGTTCTCATCAATATTGTCCGTCAGGATTCCGTCCATGGCAAAGCGGGACATGGCAGAATTAAGGGCTTCGAATTCATAATCTGAAGAAAAATCCAAAGGAATCGAAGCCAGATGGCTGTCATAAAAAGAAAGAGCATTAAAAACAGTAAGCGGAACGGTCACAAGGACAAGGCCAAGCGCAAGCATGGAGAAAATTTTTGCAAGACCAGCGATGGCGAATTGTTTTTCTGTTTTTGAAGCAGTTCGTGGAAGGATGACCGAAAAAGAAGGGGCAAGAGACAGCTGACGACCTGCAAGTTTTTTGGCTTTTTTTGAAAATCTCGGAAGAGTAAATGAAAAACTCGGTGAACTTTTTTTAACTGCGCTCGATGCGCCAACGAAACTAATTATCTCCATACATCTTTTATCGGTAAAAAAAAAGTGGTAAATTAGTAAAATGAAAAATTAGGAATGAGGAGTCAGAAAATCAGGAGTGTACGATGGCGGTCCCGTGCTTTTGCACGGTCGCTATGTTCGCCCTTCGCTCACGCTCATACCGCTTCGCACTGCTTCGGGGCTGCCAGCGCTACCGCATTTTTTATGGAAAACAGTTTTTTCTCACCGAAATCAAATAAATTTCTCTATTTCATAATCTGTATCGGTCTTTTAGTCGGTCTCTTTCTCAAGCTCTTTGTCTTTGAAATTCTCACTGTCTCAGGTGAATCAATGTATCCAAGCATAAAAGACGGAGACAAAATTTTAATAAACAAAGTCGCTTACGGAATCGTGGAGCCTTATGGCGATGAGCTTTTGTGCAGCTGGAATCACCCAGAACGCGGCGACATAGTCATCTATCTGTATAACAATAAAATAGTCGTGAAAAGATGCCTTGCGGTCAGTGGAGATACGCTAGAAGTCTTTAGCGATAGTGAGTATAATTATACATTAAAGGTGGGAGATTCCAGCATCAGGCTTAACCAGAGCCAGTATCTTAATCTCAAAAATTCTGTTTCTGTACCGGAAGGCTACATTCTCGCAATCGGTGACAATCATGAAGTTTCCGTTGATTCACGCACTTACGGATTTGTTTCCGAAAAGAATGTATTAGGAAAGGTTATATGCAAGTAAACGGCTATATCAAAAAAGGTCCGCTCATTTTCCTCATTATATGTGCAATTCTTTTTTCATCTTATGTTCTCATAGAATACGGTTTTTTTGCAGTCACAGAACCACCAGCTCCACTGGCAGAACAAGAAGATGTCCAGCGCGGATCAATCCTTGACCGTAACGGAAAAGCCCTCGCCGTTCCCACTGCATTCTATCACTTCGGGGCCTCACCCCAATCCATCAAAAACAAAGAAGAATTTGCTCAAATTGTCGGACCGATTTTAAATGAGAGCGAAAAATCAATCATTGACCTTCTCAAAAAAAACGAAAATTCCTCTTTCGTTTACATTAAAAAGAAAATCGACTCAAACACTTACGAAGAATTGCGCAAAGCATGCAGCAAAAGCGGTTATTCTGCCGTGGTAAAATTCGACAAACTCCCCGGCAGGGTTTATCCGGAGAACGAACTTGCTTCTCAGCTCATCGGATTCGTAGGCGCAGACGGCCAAGGCTTAGCAGGAATCGAATATTCAATGCAAGAAACTTTGCTTCCTTCTCAAAAAGAAGGCGAAAATCCTATTCAAGGCAAAAATATTTACCTTACGATTGACGCGAATTTGCAGTCAAATCTTGAAAAAATCGCTCACGAGGCAATGGAAACGACTCAGGCCGAATCCATGATGCTGATTGCAGCCGAAGCAAAAACAGGAGAAGTGCTTTCTTACATCAGCTTGCCATCCGCAAACCTCAATGACTTCTCAAGCGCGTCAAAAACAGAATTAAAAAACAAGCCTGCCAGCGACAGTTACGAGCCAGGTTCTGTCTTCAAGATTTTCTCCGTTGCTTCATTTTTGGACACGGATTCAATCACCACAAAAGACATTTTCAACTGTGACGGCATTTATTCTAAAAAAACAGGGCGCGAAACCATCAGAATCACCTGTCTCGGTCATCATGGATGGGAAACTGCTCGCGAAGCCCTTAAATATTCATGCAATGACGCACTGGCACAAATGAGCGAAAAAATAGACTCTGAGCCATTCCTTGCAAAACTCCACCAGCTAGGCTTCGGTGAACGCCCCGGAACAGAAATTTCAGGCGAAACACCGGGAGTTTTACGCAATCCAAACGACCGACTCTGGTCTGCCCGCTCAAAACCCACGATCGCAATCGGTCAGGAAATTACAGTAAGCGCCTTGCAGATGGTTCAAGCAGCAACGGCAATCGCTAATGGTGGCATTCCAGTGCAGCTCACTTTCGTAAACAAAATTACCGATTATGAAGGCCGCGAAGAATTTGTACACACACCGGCGCTACGAAATCGAGTTTTCAAAAAAGAAACCACTGACTATATTCTCGACTGTATGGAAACTGTTGCCACCAGCGGTACGGGCGCAAAATCTCGTCTTGAAGATGTCTCAATGGGCGTAAAAACAGGAACGGCTCAAATGGCAGACCCTGTAACAGGCGGTTATTCAACCACTGATTTCGTCTCCAACTGTATGGCGATTTTCCCAATTGAAAACCCAGAAATCATTCTCTACATCGTCATCGAAAAAGCAAAGGGCGAGACTTATGCAGGCCGAATCGTTGCCCCAGTCATCAAGCAGGCCGCGGATGTCATCATTGACCATCTTGGCATGAGTCGCGGAAAAGCTTCCAGCCTAGCCCATTCAGGACAGGTCTCTATCGCGGGCACAAAGCCAATCGCCCTTGAAGGCACTGTTCCCGACTTCCGTGGTATGCCAAAAAGGCAGCTGCTGCCCTTGCTCAACTACAAAAATATCCGCATTAAAATCAACGGCGACGGCTGGGTAAAAACGCAAGATCCAGCCCCAGGCACGCCACTTTCGGAGAACATGGAAATTGAACTCTATCTGGAATAAAAATCTTCTTCTTTTTATGCGCCGATTTCCTGACTTGGCGCGCATGTTCTCTCTCAATTCTGAATCCGACATTCCAGAAGATATTCCCGGCCATCTTATAGCCCCTCTGGAAATTCTTCCCTCAAAACAAGGAATCCTTACGGCAAAAGACAGCGGAAAACTGCTTCATTCCCTTTACAATCCCATTCGCGAGGCAGAACAGGCGGCTCGCAGCGCAAAATCTTCAATTACAGATTGTTATGGCTGCGCTTTTTTTTCTTTCGGGCTAGGCTACGCGGCTCTTTCTTACGCCGCCCTTTTTCCAAATGACACTCTTATCTTAGTCGAAAACGATCCCAGATATTTTTTTACAGCCCTTTCCCTTGTCGATTGGTCGCCGATTTTCTCCATAAAAAACTGCATTATCGCCTTAGGAACAGGTGTTGACTCCGTTGTCTCCCTTATCGAAAACACAGGCGGAATCAAGCACACAGCTCTTCTCGAAAACCCGGCCCAGTCTGCCCATTCCGCAGATTATTTTTCGGCATTACGCTCTCTTATTGAGCGAAACCGCCGCAAAGTTGAGATTAACGCCTCTACTCTGGAAAAGTTCTCCACTCTCTGGCTAAAAAACACCTGCAAAAACCTGAAATATCTTAAATATTTGGATGGCATTTCAATTTTTCAGGATTCCTGCCCGCCCTTTCTCCCTGTGGTAATTCTTGCGGCGGGGCCTACTTTAGAGGGAATTCTCCCTCACCTTGCGCAAATCAAAAAACGGGCGATTCTTGTCGCCGTGGACACAGCCCTGCGCGCCTGCCTGCGCTCTGGAGTTGAGCCGGATTTTGTCGTGCTGGCTGACCCACAATATTATGCCTACCGCCACATTGCAGGGCTTTCCTCTCCATCAAGCATTCTAATCACAGAAAGTGCGGCTTATCCCGCCGTCTACCGCTTCAAATGCAAAAAAATTGTCTTGTGCGCATCCCTTTTCCCACTGGGTCAGTATATCGAGTCAAAAATCGGGAGCAAGGGTGCGCTCGTGGCAGGCGGTTCGGTCTCAACGACGGCATGGGATTTTGCCCGCTTCATCGGAGCAAAAGAAATTTTCTGCGCCGGCCTTGATTTGGGCTATCCTCACTTTCAGACCCACATCCGCGGCTCAACCTTTGAAGAGAATATTCACACAAAATCAGGACGGCTCTCCCCGGCAGAAGAACTTGGCTCTTCCCTCTTGTTTGGCGCCGACATTCAAAAGGCAAGCGATTACAAAGGCGAAAGAATCCTAACCGACAGCAAAATGAAAATGTTCGCCTGGTGGTTTGAGAGCAAGGCCGAAGAGTTCAAGGACTCAATAAAAAGCTACTCCCTCTCAGAAAATTCCCTTAAAATCCCAAATTTCTCGGTCAAAAACATTGGAGAATTGCTCGCCCGACCGGAACTTTCCTCTCAAAAAGAAGAATTCTTCAAAAAGTGCGATGCAAGGAGAATAGGGAGCGACCACGATTGCGGGGGCAAAACCAGTGAGTCAGCAAAAGCGGAAATTTTCGACGCAGCCCTTGAAAATCTCAAAGCAGGGCTTGAAGAACTCTACTCCACCGCAAAAAAAGGCATTCGTCTCGCCGAGCAGGGGCTTCTCTCTCAAAATCCAGGCGCGTTTCTCACGGATCTTTCCAAAATCGACTCTCAGATTCTTCATTCTGAATACAAAGAAATCGCTTCCCTGGTCTTCCCCACCGAAAAAAAACTGGCCGCCCTTTTTGAAAATCTCACGCCAATGCGCGATGAAATCAAGGCTTCATTCCAAAAGTCAAAAATCATCTACAAAGAACTTATGAATGGAATCACGCTATATCAGGCGCATTTAACTTAAGTACAGAAAAATTCCCCCTAATTCGTTTTTTTTTCTAAAGTCTCGCCACCAGCAAGCCGAAAATAATAATGTACCGCACAGTACAGGATGTGCCCTTTTTTCGGGCAGAACATCCAGACACCCTGTACCGTGGAAATGTGATTCTTGTAGCTGTGAAATGCAAGATGTTGCATTTTTTGGTCTCCATGATTTTGAAAGACAAAGAGCGTGTAAGGCTTTTTGTCTTTTTTATTTTAAAGGTCATTCAGCACACATTCAAGATTTTCACACTTTATGCCGATATTAAGAACGGAGATTTATATGACTTCGTTTTCAGTAGCAGAATTAAAAGACGGACAGCATTTTCCTGGCCGAGTTATTCTCGACAAGAACTTTGTCCTTCTCGATGGTAACCTTTCTTTCTCAAAGACATTACAATCTCGACTCGTTGAATGGGGATTTAAAGAAATTCACTGTGAAGCAGAAGCCCCGTCTACACCCATAAAATCTCAGCCAGTTTCCACAGATACATCTGAACCAGTTGATTTAGACATTGACGCCCTGAATCAGGAATATGAAAACAAAACAAAAACCCTGAACTCAGCATTAAAAGTCTCCGTAGCAAAGGCTGAACAGTCAATAAAATCATTCCCCAATAAAAACCGAATGGAAATAGTAACCGGAGTTTACAATGATTTTCTTGATTATACGCAAAAAGTCTTTACCCGCTATGTCACCCATCAGGAATTAAACATCGATGATTTATCCGAATCGATTTCCCTTCTCATTGATTTTGTTAAAGAAAACAAAAAATATTTGCTGAGAATACAACCAACGGAAGAGCATAAACTCGACAAGAATTTCCTCACAAGCCACTGTTTGCGCTCGACGATTATCGCAATCGTTATCGCACTTCAGATTAAAATGCCGCCTGCAAAAATCATAGAACTGGGAGTTGCGGGCCTTGTGCATGAAATCGGTCAGATAAAACTTCCTCCGCAGCTTTACCTCACAGACAAGCCGCTTTCACCACAGGCTAAAAATCTTCTTGCGACACATACAGTTCTCGGATTCAATATTGTCAAGGAAGCAGGCTTTCCACTTCCTATTCAAGTTGGAATTCTTGAGCATCATGAAAGGGAAAACGGTCAGGGCTACCCGCGTCATTTACCAGGAAACAAAATCTCTGCCTACGGAAAGATTCTTTCGGTGGCGTGCAGTTATGAAGCAATTACTTCTCCGCGTCATTATAAAGCAGCACGCTCTCTCTATGAGGCCACGATTGAAATGCTCATGAATAAGAACAAGCAATATGATGATATCGTTCTCAGGGCGCTTGTATCTGCAGTCTCCCTCTTTCCAATCGGAACCTATGTCTATCTCGCAAACGGAAAAATCGCGCAAGTCTCGGAAAGCAATCCGGCAGATCCGCGATTGCCAATGGTTGAGCTTGTCGGCGAAAAAAATGAGCTTGGAAATCCAAAAACAATCATTACTGACAATGATAAATATAAAATCGTCCGCGTCTTAAACAAAGAAGAACTGAAAGGCGTTCAGGCCTATATAAACAATTAGTTGAAGAAAGCCCTGATTTTTTCAGCTTCCTCGTAAAACTGTTCGTCCAGACGGGGCGGATTTTTCGTAAAATAAAGGATTTGCTGGAGCTCGTCGGGATTTCTCGCTCCCCAAAGCGGAACTACATTCTCAAAAGGCAAAAAATATCCCAGTGCAAGGGGAAGATTTGTAAGAACACCGCCGCACAAAGGCTGCATAGCGATAAAACCTATGTCTTTTTCGTAAAAACGCCGGGTCAGATTTTCCACGCTCTCAGGGCAAAGCATGTTAAAAGGAAACTGAATCGTCTCCCAGCCCGCGTCAGAATACAAAACACGCTCGGCCAAATCCATAGAATCAGTGACTATTCCAAAGTGGCGGATAAGGCCAGAAGATTTTAATTCGACAAGTTTTTCAATGATTTCAGTGCCGTCGTTGATTTTAGGAAGGTTCTCAGGATTTTCAAGCTGATACAAATCGATGTAGCCAGTCCCCAGATTGCGAAGGCTCACATCCACATCGATTGCAAGCTCTCCCCCGTTGCGAGGAGAGCTTTTCGTGGCGATAAAAACATTTTCCCGCACATCGGAAAGTGCCGCCCCCAGCCGTCGCTCGCTTTCAGGAGCTCTGGTAGAAGTGTCAAAGAAATTCACACCGTCTTCGTAAGCCATGCGAACCATCTGATGAGCAAGTTCAGGGTCTTCAATATCCCCAATCCGCTGGGCACCAAATGCCGACCGAGAAACCAATAAATTAGACTTACCAAGCGAGATGTAATCCATAATTCAATTCATAATTCAAAATGCACAATGCATAGATGACAGAAAAAAAGGCCTGAAACTATGCATTGTGAATTAAGCATTATGCATTACCTTTCTACAGGCTTGTAGTTTTTGATAGCGGTGAAGAGGAAGGTGTGCAGGTCTTCAATTTTGACCCTCTCCTGCTCCATGCTGTCTCGGAAACGGACGGTGACGGTGCCGTAGTTTTTGTTTTCTGAGCCGTCGTCGTTCTTTTCGTTGATTGTGTCGTAGTCAACTGTAACGCAGAAAGGAGTTCCGACCTCGTCCTGACGGCGATAGCGCTTACCGACAGTGCCGCTCAAGTCGTAGTCAGTTACGAAATCCTCTTTGAGCATGTGCTGGATTTCCTTTGCCTTTTCTGCAAGGCCGTCTTTCTTCATGAGAGGAAGCACGGCGACAGTAATCGGAGCCAGTTTCGGATGCAGGTGGAGGACTGTTCGATAGTCTTCTTTTCCGTCTTTGCCCACATTTTCTTCTTCGTAAGCCTCGCAAAGGAACATGAGGAAGTTGCGGTTAAGGCCGGCTGAGGTTTCGATTACATAAGGAATGAACTTTTTGTTTCCGTCTTCCTGATCGATGTAGCTCATGTCCTTCTTTGAATATTCCTGATGCTGGCTCAAATCGAAGTCCGTGCGGCTGTG
>ODAI014038453.1_pt1 | contig 23115 bp, 21 predicted proteins | sample 1539321 | NCBI WGS metagenome assembly ODAI01 (sample SAMN02144231, study PRJEB22623) | gut metagenome | biome: sheep rumen | host: Ovis aries | place: New Zealand | reverse complement strand
GGTGTAAAGACCCCAAGCATGATATAGAAAACTGCTGTTCATCTTTGTACATTTGTTTGTGGTTATTCAAATATACAATATTTACAGCGGTTTTCTTTACTATCGTATCACGTTATCACTCGAAATGTCAGATGAACCTTATATTTGGGTGAACAGTGAAGGTAACACCAATGGTTCGACTGGTTGGGTCAGGAGTGCAAATGCTGCAGATGCCAAGAAGGCCAGAGAAAGTTTCATACTTGAGGGTGAGTGGACGAAAGACCGCTATGGTGTGGTGCACACAGGAACGGGCGACAATACTGAATGGAATCGCGTGACTGTGAAAGCCCTTCAGGTACAGGAGTTGCCTAATGATGCCAGCCACATTGGCATCGACGGTGACTGCGGTACAGCTGTTGCAGGTAAGAACGCAGAGGGACAATACACATTTAACATAGTTCACAAAGCGTCTTATCTTTCAGTGATGCCTAGTCATAATTTTAGCAATGCAAATGAAGTGAAGCTCAAAAAAATAGAGGTAGTAACTTTGATGAATTCTGACGACTTTCTTTGTGGAGATTATACATGGAGTACTTTTGCACAATTGAATAGAGGACTGCAACATACGACAGTAGATAATGGTGGGAATCAGGTGGTCTTAGAATTGAATGATTTCACCATTCCTTCTGTAGATGCAGTGAAGGCAGACAATTCCTTGTGGGATGCAGTTCGCTCATTTATAGTCATTGCACCGGGTGTCCATACTTTTGAGTTTCGCTACTATATTACTATTGACGGTGAAGAACGCCAGATTAGTAAATTTGTAAGCACTCGCGAATATATGCCTGGCTATTATGTAAATGTCCGGCATATCTTCGTTGATAATTCTTTGTTTGGTGGTCATATAAACGGGAATTTTAACCCGAAACTTTATGAAATCAATGACGGTGTGCCTACGGGTCCCATAGGTGGCAGTATGAATTTTTCGGAAATGAAGTGGTATCAATGGGATGCTGATGTTGACAAGCCAGAAACAGACGGTGTGAGATTTCTGCCGGGGGTAGAGGATCGTTTCAACATTACGGTTCATCCTGGTGAGGCTTCCCATAGCTGGGCAAATTATCCAAATGCTAATGAGTTGTATTGGTATTATACCAATGGTGATATACATTTTGACCAGGCTACGGTCTGGACGCAAGATGGCGGCCTGTCAGACCAAGTTGGTGGTGCATGGATCAAAAAGAAGAGCACAATCTTGGCTGAGGGTAAGACGTTTAGCAGTGAGTTTGGTGCGGACGGAAAAGATTTCAGGACAGATATTAGAGAATATACCGATGAAAAAGGCTATTTGGTCAGAAGAAGTCCTTCATGTGAAACAAGGAAAGTTCCTAATGGTAAGCCTGCTGATGCGGAAAGCAAATATTTCTTCATTCCGGGTTTTGGTTGTCGTAATGGACTTAGGGACTTCCCTGAACATGTTGGTAATAATGGTACTTTAGCGGCAGAAATACCGAGTCGTACTGCCATATACGCTTCTTACACGGACAAAAACGGAGTTACGACATATGACCATGGCTACTATATTCTGAAGATTCAGCCCTACAAGGTAGAGCTCTTGTTAAGTTATATGTATTTAAATAATTATCCAGTTCAAAGAAGAGCTTTAGCTTACTGTCTTTTCCCTCCTGAATGGATACAATAGGTAGATTCATTGCCATCTACTAAAATTTCCTGGTAAATTATGTAGAATAGAGGTCGGTTTTCAAATGAGAACCGACCTTTTTGAACACTTTTCACTACTGTCCCGTTAAAATTGCGAATGAATAAGAAATGCGTTCACAAAACTGCCAACTAATTGGAAATGACAGTTGGATTTCATTCTTTTTATAATGCAAAGTTGATGCCTCATTTCAAATCCGTTTACATTGTATATCGATGCAGAGCATTGGCAATTAATAAGCTACAACAATATTTCCCGATTTTAACGAGACGCTAATGAGTACTTTTGTTTTTGCCTTGGAATAGTAAGGATTAGGAGTATGGGAAATGTTTACATCTTCATATAACAGCCTGTATGGTTGATGGATTAACCGTAGCGGAGACGTCGTGCAGCCATCGTCCTTGTATGGATTGATATGTGTATTGTCAAAGGATTATAGGGCAGTCAAAAAACTTGATTTCAGTGAGATGGGATGGCAGTGAAGGAATATGTTTTTTGTTTTTTTGCTTGTTGTTAGGCTTTTTGAGATTTTTACGAACAGAAGGTTTGTTTTGTAGTCCTTATTTTTGTCATTTTTTTATTGACATAGGCAGACAAGCTTGGAATTTCTGGTTTCAGAACAGTGTTTGGAGCATTTTTGTAGATGGTGGCACATGGTCATTCTTCTGAATGCCTCCACAGACTTTCATGCATTTTTATGATGCCTCGTGTGAGAACTTTTAGGTCTTTGATCGCCATTTTTTTATAAAATTCTGTTTTTGTAACAATTTCGTGGAAGCCTATGCCGCCACTTGCTTGATTTGTAATCTAGGTTTTGGTGTTCCCAAGTGCATCATCTCCCGTGTTTTCCGCTTGTTCGATTTACAGCTCAGGTTTTGGTGTCAAAAATACTAAAAGTAGTATTGTCCATTTAGTACTTTTTTCTTTTAGTAGCATTCCATCTTTCATTCTTGTTTGGACGTTTCAATAATGAAAGAGGATTAGGGGAGGTGGTGTGGCTTTTTCCAGTCAGCCTATAGTATTTTCTTCTTGTTTTATGCAGATTGTTTTTAGTTATGAAAAGAGTCGCTGGGAAATGTGAGGAAATTTTGTCATTTTTAAAGGAAGTCCATGAAGTATTGCCTTCACGTTTATATGTAAAAATTAGGCTAAAAGGATTGGGATGAAGAGACTGTTTTTTGATTTTTCCAGAATAATGGAGAAAACAAGTCTTTTTTGCGAATTTAGCTTTCTGAACAGGTCAAAAAATCTCTTGATGATCTCCTTAGATAAGAATGTCATTTTGTCATATTTAAGTGAACTAAAATGCTGTTTTTCAGGCAAAAAGAGTGGGTTATAGATACTGAAAATCCGTTTTTTATTCAAAAAATATTATTTTAGACATTTCAGAAATGTTATTAAAATTAACATTTTAATGAATCATATTTTTAAAATTTCACGGAGGTTCAAATCTCTTTAATCTATTTATTATTAATGAATTAAACTACTTTTATATTGTTCTTGAATTAAAAAAATAATATGAACTTGAACAATGATTCAAAAAAATGAAATTTCTTGAAAAATAGAACCTAAAAAGCAGGTGATATTTACATTTAACCAATTTAAACATATTGGTTTTAAAATTACAAAACCAAATATTACAAAGATGTAAAAACCACAAATTTAAATCTGCCTAATATTTACAACAATGAATAAGTTTTCTTCCTAATAAGGTTTAGGATTTTAAACTAAAATATTTTGTTTTGAATAACGAAATTTCTAAATATACAAATCGTATAAATTTTTATAAGTATTTGATAATCATGAATTTAATTCGTTATATTAAAGTTTTAATATAATATATTGGAACTTTTTAAGCATTTTATCATAAAAATCAGCTTATTTTAGTGTATTTCATTATATTTAACCATTATATAAACCAATTATTTATATTTTTTCATTAAAGTTTTAAAACTAGTGTATTTTACTATTTAAATTCACAAATCAAAAATAATTATCATTTTATATTGCTTCTGTAGTTTTGGTTTGTATATTTTGATTTATAGTTTTGAAATATGAACATTAAAATTTTATTTGTTTTTGTTGTTTATATCAAAAAAATAATTTATTTTTGTAAAATCAAAGAAAAAGAACATTTTTTGCTTATTTATTATAAAATTTTGGCGAAATCATGAAAGATCGAATCAAACAATTAATGGAGTCTCAAAATATGACTCAGCAAGAATTTGCCAGTTATGTCGGAATGTCACCTGCGACATTAAGTAGTATTTTTAATGGTAGAACTCAACCCACGCTGCAGATTGCCAGAGCCATACGCATGAAATACCCGCATTTGAAGTATGAATGGCTCATCAATGGCGAAGGAGAAATGTTTGGACAGGATACCCAAGTCAAGGATGCGCAATCTGAAAATCCTTTGCCTACGGACATGGGTGCTGTGGATGCAGGACAGCGTGACTTGTTTGCTGCCTCGTTCAGTTTTGAGGAAGCAGAGGTGCCGTCGGCACAAGAACCATTGGCAAAGCCTCTCCCCGCTCATCCTCATCCTCATGAGTCAACAGTCCAGGTAGGAAAGATGCCGCGGATACCCGTAGTACAAAAGGTTGCAGAGCCTGTATACGTTAAGCGTCAGATAACGGAAATACGAATCTATTTTGACGATTCAACCTATGAAACGTTTGCTCCGAAGGGAAAATGAAGCCCAAGAAGAATAGTTATTGCATTAGGCGGATATAACGGCTGTGGCTGGACTATGAAACCCTAGAATATGATGATGTTGCCACCTTAAATATATAATAAGCGCTAACGTTCATATCATGCAGTGCCATCCAGGCAAGCTGCGGGCGGATTACATCATCTGCGGGAGGGGACGTCGAACGTAAATATTGTAGCCAGATAGATGTATGTGACTATCTTGAAAAAGCTTTGGAAGGCAGATATTATGTCTCAAAGCGGTTTTCGGCATCGTGTGTGTTGAGTTTTAGGGAAAATGTGGACTATGAGGAAAATTTCCACCTTTGCCTACGGTTCGGAAAGAAAGAATCGTGGTCAAATCGGTGAAATCTGTGCAAATGTATTGCCTTATTTGGCAAAGGGTTGTGAATACAGCTACTTCGGGCAGCTGCTGGGCAACATGAGTGGCAGGTGGAAATGTGTAAGCCGGTAATCATGAATACGGTCGATTGGTGCTAGCTTCCAGAGAATCTGACGATAAGAATAAAGCGGTCTTTATCAAAAAAATTATTAGTTTCCACTAAGAAAATGAGCCCATTTCAGAAATGTCAGTTTTTTTCGGACAGCCGATGTGTCGTGGGTATGTAAATAAATGTTTTGAGGCTTAAAACCTCAGAAAAAAGGCTAAAAATGGTAAATTGCGCAATGTTTCATGGCTTCAAGGTCAAATACATGCACCATTTTAGTGGACAAGCGTTGAAACAGTCCAAGATGGGGTTGGTCAAGCGGCAAAATCTGTCAATATGGGGCGTAAAATAGATTTAGCAGATGGTAGTAATTGACAATAAAATTAAGGTGTAAACATTTTTAGTGAAAAAGTAGGTCGAGAAAGTAAATATCGTAACAACCAGTTAGGCTCCCCTGAAAAACGCTGGCTCTTTTCAGCAGAGGCAACTTCAATATTGAGCTTATTCATCAAGTACTTTTCGTAATCTCTTGTTACAAATTTTAGGCATTTGAGGAGAATCTTCAAATTTTTATGAATAAAAAATGAAAAAAAGTAAGTTTTTTAAAGAAAAAAATATATTTTTGTAAAATGGAACTTTAAAAAATTACAATCACTATGGTATCAAAGACAGTTAAAAAAGGTGCTAAGGCACCATGTAAAAAAAACGCATGTAAGTCTAAAACAACAGTAGCTCAAAAGACTGAGAGTCAGAAACTCATGGATTTGGAAGAGAAGTATGGTGCCCACAACTACCATCCGCTTCCAGTAGTTCTCCACAAAGGCAAGGGCATCTATGTCTGGGATGTCGAGGGAAAGAAGTATTTCGACTTCCTTTCGTCGTATTCGGCTGTGAACCAGGGACATTGTCATCCGCGCATTGTCAAGGCACTGAAAGACCAGGCCAACGTGCTGTGTCTAACTTCGCGTGCGTTCTACAGCGACGCGCTCTGCGAGTACGAGAAATTCATCCACGACTTCTTCGGCTACGACCGCGTACTGCCGATGAACACGGGTGCCGAGGGCGTTGAAACCGCCTTGAAACTGGCTCGTCGCTGGGGAGCCGTGAAGAAAGGCATTCCCAACGAGAAAATCAAGATGGTCTGCTGCGGCGGCAACTTCCACGGTCGCACGGTGACGGTCATCACGATGAGCGACGACCCGAGTTCGTTCGCCAACTATGGTCCGCTCACGCCAGGCTTCATCCGCATCCCCTACAACGACCCGAAAGCCCTTGAAAAAGCGCTCAAGGAACACGGAAAAGAGGTTTGCGCCTTCATCGCTGAGCCGATTCAGGGCGAGGCTGGCGTGTTCGTGCCCGACGAAGGCTATCTGAAGAAATGCTACGACCTCTGCAAGAAGCACAACGTGCTGTTCATCGCCGATGAGGTGCAGACGGGTATCGCCCGCACGGGAAAAATGCTCTGCTCGATGCACGACGGCATCCGTCCCGACATCGTGGTGCTGGGAAAAGCCCTCGGCGGTGGCGTGCTGCCCGTTTCGGCTTGCTTGGCCGACGACGAGGTGATGCTCAACATCAAGCCCGGCGAACACGGCTCGACCTTCGGCGGTTTCCCCTTGGCTGCTCGCGTGGCTGTGGAAGCGCTGAAAGTGGTGAAAGAAGAGAAACTCGTGCAGAACGCCGAGAAAATGGGTAAGATTTTCCGCGCCGAAATCAAGAAAATCAAGTCGCCGTTCATCGTCGAGGTGCGCGGTCGCGGTCTGCTCAACGCCATCGTGACGAAGCCCATCGGCAAGAAAACCGCGTGGGACATCTGCCTGCAGATGAAGGAAAATGGCCTGCTCGCCAAGCCGACCCACGACGACATCATCCGCTTCGCTCCGCCGCTCTGCATCACAGAGGAAGAAATTAAGAAGGCAATTGCCATCATCAAGAAGACTTTCGAGGAAATGGCATAAAAAACGTTCTGAATACGAAAAAATCAGCCTCCGCAATCACGCAGAGGCTGATTTTTTTTGATAGGTAAAAGCTTATTCCTTCACCAGCATCGTGCCAGTCTTGCCCTGCAAAGCCTCCTTCGCCTTTTCGAGCGAAGTGATGAGGGCGCGTCCGCCAGTCGTGTTTTCCACGAAACTGATGCACGACTCCACTTTCGGCAGCATCGATCCCGGTGCGAAATGACCCTCGGCAATGTACTGACGAGCCTCAGCTACGGTCATCTGGTCGAGGTTCTTCTGGTCGGGCTTGTTGAAGTTGATGGCCACCTTTTCGACCGCCGTCAGAATGACGAGCATGTCGGCCTTCAAGTCGAGTGCGAGCTTGGCGCTGGCGCGGTCTTTGTCGATAACGGCAGCGACGCCTTCGTAGTCGCCCATTCCCTTCTCAATGACGGGAATGCCACCGCCGCCGACGGTGATGATGACGCTGTGCATGTCAACCAACTGCTCCACAACGGGCAATTCCACGATTTTCGCGGGAATCGGCGAGGGAACCACGCGACGATAGCCACGTCCAGCATCCTCGACGAAGGTGTATCCCGTTTCGGCGGCGATGCGCTCGGCATCCTCCTTCGAATAGAACATTCCAACGGGTTTCGTGGGATTTTGGAAGGCGCTGTCGTTCTGATCGACCACAACCTGCGTCACAATGGCGGCGCAAGGTTTCTGGATATTGCGCACGGCAAGTTCGCGCTGCACGGCCTGCTGCAAGTGATAACCGATGTATCCCTGCGTCATGGCGCCACATTCGGGGAAGGGCATCGCGGGCGTTTTGCCGTCGTTGTTGTGCGCGTATTCAAAAGCTAAGTTCACCATGCCGACCTGCGGGCCGTTGCCGTGGCCGATGACCACGTCGTAGCCTTCTTCCACAAGGTCAACGATGGTTGCTGCCGTTTTTTTCACAAGTTCCAGCTGCTCTTTCGGATTATTGCCGAGGGCGTTTCCGCCCAGGGCAATGACTAATCGTTTGCTCATAACTTTTTAATAATTTGTTTCTTATTTTATAAATGAAAACGAAAAATCGAACTCCCCCTCTAAAATTGTTAGAGGGGGAGCCCAAAAACTTAATTCGCGAATTGTATATTACTTCAATGTTGCGTACATCACAGCCTTGATGGTGTGCATACGGTTTTCTGCTTCATCGAAGACTTTAGACTGCTTGCTGCGGAACACCTTGTCGGTTACTTCCATTTCCTTCAAGCCGAATTTCTCGTAGATTTCTTTTCCAACAGTTGTTTCGAGGTCATGGAATGAAGGCAGGCAGTGCAGGAAGATGGCATTGGGGTTGGCATTGGCCATTACTTCTTCATTTACCTGATATGGGCTCAGGTTCTTGATGCGCTCTGCCCACAATTCTGGTGCTTCGCCCATTGACACCCAGATGTCGGTGTAAATCACGTCAGCGTTTTTCGTACCTTCTTTTACATTGTCTGTCAGTGTGATGGTACAACCGTTTTCTTTGGCAATTTCACGGCAGGTGGCAACGAGTTGTTCTTCAGGCATGTTTTCTTTTGGGCCGCAAGCTACGAAGTTGATACCGAGTTTGGCAGAAACCACCATGAGTGAGTTTGCCACGTTGTTGCGGGCATCGCCCATGAACACCATTGTCAGGCCTTTGTAGTAGCCAAAGTTCTCTTGGATTGTCAATACGTCAGCCAACATCTGTGTCGGGTGGAAATCTGTTGTCAGACCGTTCCAAACGGGCACTCCTGCGTATTTAGCGAGGTCTTCTACGATTTGCTGGTCGAAGCCACGGTATTCGATACCGTCGTACATGCGTCCGAGCACCTTGGCGGTGTCTTCTAGCGACTCTTTCTTGCCCATTTGTGAAGAACCCGGATCGAGGTAAGTAACACCCATGCCGAGGTCGTTTCCAGCTACTTCAAAGGAGCAGCGTGTACGGGTTGAGGTTTTTTCGAACAGCAACACGATGTTTTTACCTTGGAGGTACTTGTGCGGTGTGTTGGTGCGTTTAAGATTTTTGAAATCTTTTGAAAGTTCCAATAAATACTGAATTTCTTCTGTGGTGAAGTCCAACAATTTCAAGAAACTTCTACCTGATAAACTTTTTGGCATAATAAAATTTGTTTTATACTTAAATAAAAATTGTAAGATTCGTTGCTTTTATCATTTCAATGTTATGGCTTCTTGTGCTACGATTCGCTCGCAGTGGTGGCATCTCAGCGTGATTTGCTCGTTGTCCATGACGTGGAAATGTGTACGCATCGGCTCGTTGTTGCTGATGCATTTGGGGTTGTTGCACCTTACGATGTCGATGATGTCCTCGGGCAGCTCCACCGGGTGTTTTGTCACGACCTTGTAGTCGCGTATGATGTTGATGACTGCATGCGGTGCAATGACGGCGATGCGGTTGAGTGTCTCTTCGGGCAGTTCCACGTCGGCGATTTTGATGAATCCTTTCTTGCCCATGCTTCCGCTGTCGAAGTTGTTGCCGATGGTGACGTTGTTTTCCATCTTTTCAATCCCTAGCAGGTTCACCACCTTGAATAGTGAATGGCATGGGATGTGGTCTATTACAATGCCATCGCGCAAAGCGGCTACGGCCATTTCTTTTTTTGTCTGACTGCTCATAATTGTTTTGAATTGACGGTTTGTGTTAGATTCCTAATGCTCGGCAGATGATGGCTTCTCGTGTGTAAAGGCCATTGAGTGCCTGTTCAAAGTAGTATGCCTGTGGCGTGTCGTCAACGTCTTGGGCAATCTCGGTGACGCGTGGCAGCGGATGGAGCACGCGCAGGTTGGGTTTGCAGCCTTTGAGCATGCTGGCTGTTAGGGTATATACGTTTTTCACGCGTTCATATTCCATGAGGTCGCTGAAACGCTCTCTTTGTACGCGTGTCATGTATAGGATGTCGGTCTGGTTGATGATTTCCTCGTTGAACTCCCTTGTCTCCTCGTATTCAATGCCTAGCTTCTCGCAATATTTCTTGTACTGCCCAGGCATGCGCAGCTCGTCGCATGCGACGAACTTGAACCGGGGCTTGAAGAAGTGCATCGCTTCGAGCAGCGAGTGAACCGTTCGGCCGTATTTCAAGTCGCCTACCATCGTAATGGTCAAGTTCTCGAGCGTCCCCTGTGTCTGGTAGATGGTGTACAAGTCAAGCATCGTTTGTGTGGGATGCTGATTGCTGCCATCTCCGGCATTGATGATGGGTACTCTTGAAACTTCGCTGGCATAGCGTGCTGCTCCTTCCAGCGGGTGTCTCATTACAATGAGGTCGGCGTAGTTTGCTACCATCATAATTGTGTCTTTCAGTGTTTCACCTTTCGACTGGCTGCTTGTACTTGCATCACTAAAGCCAATTACACGGCCGCCCAGCCGGTTAACAGCTGTTTCAAAGCTGAGGCGTGTGCGTGTTGATGGTTCAAAGAACAGCGAACCTACCACTTTCCCCTCCAATATGTTTTGGTTGGGATTCTTTTCAAACTCCTGGGCGCGATCGAGCAGCGCCAGAATCTCTTCTTTACTTAAGTCAGAGATGGAAATCAAATTACGGTTCTGCATACTTTGTGCTTTAATACAATGATTGGGTGCAAAGGTAGTGAAATTTTCTTTAGCTTCAATCATGAAGTGGGTAAAAAATGATTAAAATGTGAAAAAAAAACTTGCGATGTGCTGTCGGTTCTTATTTTTTTTATATATTTGCATAAATCAAATACAAATTTCAATTATCAGAACTAACATTTTTTTATGAGAAATTCAGTTATTACCTTTCCTGTACCGGCAAATGAGCCGGTAAAGGCTTATCTGGCAGGCTCTCCGGAGCGCATCGAACTTGAAAAAGAATTGGAACGCCAGAGCAACACCGTGGTGGACATCCCTTGTATTATCGGGGGCAAGGAAATACGCACCGGCAATGTGGACCAGGTGACCTGCCCCCATGACCACCAGCATGTGCTGGCGACTTATCATAAAGTGGGGAAGAAAGAGGTTGAAATGGCTATTGCAGCTGCCATGGAGGCTTGGAAGGAATGGAGCCGCGCGCCGTGGACGACGCGTGCCGCCGTGGTGATGAAAATGGCGGAGCTCTTGGCAACGAAGTATCGCCCCATCCTCAATGCGGCCACGATGCTCGGGCAGAGCAAAAACATTTACCAGGCGGAGATTGACTCGGCTTGCGAAACCATCGACTTCTTCCGCTACAACGTACATTATGCCTCAAAAATTTATGCCATGCAGCCCAAGGACGGCGTTGGACACATCAACCACATGGAATACCGCCCGCTGGAAGGCTTTATCCTGGCCGTTACACCATTCAACTTCACTTCCATCGCATCAAACTTGTGCATGACGCCTGTCTTGATGGGCAATGTGGCGCTTTGGAAGCCTTCGACCACAGCCTTGTTGAGCAATTATTATTTGATGCAGCTCTACAAAGAGGCGGGCTTGCCCGACGGTGTCATCAACTTCCTGCCCGGCAGCGGCGCACTCATCGGCGAGGTGGCAACGGAGTCAAAATATTTCTCCGGCATCCACTTTACCGGCTCAACCGACACGTTCAACTCCTTGTGGCGCCAGGCCGGCCAGAATCTGGGCAGATACATCTCTTATCCTCGTCTTGTCGGCGAGACGGGCGGCAAGGACTTCATCTTCGTGCATCCTTCTGCCGACAAGAAAGCCGTGGCTACAGCGGCCTTCTGCGGTGCTTTCGAGTATCAAGGCCAAAAATGTTCGGCGGCTTCGCGAATGTATATCCCAAAGAGCCTTTGGAACGATGTCTTGGAGGATATCAAGCGTATGGCAGGCGAAGTGAAAATGGGTGACGTGAAAGATGCCAACAACTTCATCAACGCAGTGATTGACAAAGCCTCATTCGAGAAATGCAAGTCTTACATCGACTATGCCGAGGTGGCCGCTGACGCGAAAGTCGTGCTGGGCGGCAAGTGCGACGGTTCAAAAGGCTGGTTTGTGGAGCCGACGGTGATAGAAACGACCAACCCGCTCTTCAAGTCAATGGAAGAAGAAATTTTTGGCCCGATTCTCACGGTTTATCCTTACGATGACGACAAGTTGGAAGAGACGGTGAAACTTTGTGACGAGACCTCTCCCTATGGACTGACGGGAGCCGTCTTCGGACGCGACCGTTTGGCTGTGGAAAAACTTGCCGACCAACTTCGTTATGCGGCAGGCAACTTCTACATCAACGACAAGCCGACGGGTGCCGTCGTGGGTATGCAGCCTTTTGGCGGCGCGCGTGCCAGCGGTACGAACGACAAGGCGGGCGGCGAGTTCAATCTTATCCGATGGATGATTCCTCGTGCCATTAAGGAGACGTTGGTTTCCCCGACAGACTATCGCTATGCTTATTTGAAGTAAAGTGCTTCTCAGAGCTGAAAGCACGATGAGGACAATACAAGGCGACACCTCTTCGGCGGTAGCGCGAAGGCGGTAGAGGTGAAAAGAATTGTATTGATGAATGAACTGATCCCCAGGCGTTTTGTCTAACGCCTGGGGATTAATTTTCCCGGCATTCCCTCTTGGTTTTCTACCTTATTTAGTCGGATAAAACGTCACACTAGTCGCTGAAAAAAATGTTTTTGTCGTACAATTGTGTAAAGAAGTGTAAACATTCATATTGAATCCAGATGGACAACGTTAAATAGTCGGAAAAAATAACGTGAAATTGTTCGTTGTCTTCGTAAAATCCTATATTTGCAAGCAAAGGACGTTGCTGCTCCCTTTCGCACGCGGCGTTTTTCCATCATACAAATTATTAATCAATTAAAACAACAAAACTATGACAAAACGAATGAATTTAAAAAGCATTTTGCTGGTAGTGCTGGCAATGTTTTCAATCCATGTAATGGCAATGGGTAATGATGAGAATTCCATCAACAGGCAATGGGAAGTGACCGACTTGGCAAAATTCTTCTGCGACAATCCCGAGGCGGCCGAGGGCTGTGGAGCCGTAGTGCTGGACTTGAGCGAGCCCAATGTCTACCGGATATATTATCTGTCGAAAACCGACGAAAAGTGGTATACCATGGCTGAGGGCACGAGCTCGGTGACACCGGGGGATGGCGCGACGGGCGTGGTGATGCTGGACGAATCCTATAACTATGCTTTGGAGAACGGTGTGTTGCTGTTGTCGAATGCAAAAACGAGTTTTTCGCTGAAAGCCACGGCTGGAATTGTGACGCAGGGAAAGCCGAAAATGGAGTAAAAAGGATTCCTGGGAGTCAACAAGGAATCCCGGAAAGCCCTGTGTACAGCAAGTTAAGCGACAAGGGCGCATCAGTAGAAGCTTTGATGCTGGCTTAGCCAACGGAAAATCGAGAAAGAGAAAGGTGCCTGCGCCCGATGCGTAATTGAGAGCAAGTATAAAAAAATATTAACCAAAATCCGCTTCTGGCCTTTTCTTGTGAGGAGGCTGGAAGCGGGAACGAATCAAAAACACAGAATTTATGCCCATCTTTTATTATCTATATCAAAACAATCGCGAACATTTTCTCAACAAGGGAAAGTGGTATGCTCGTGTCATTCAAAATTCCACTCGTTCGCTGCACGACATTGCCGGGCTCATTCAGTCTAAGACTCATGTAAAGAAATCGGACGTGTTGGCAGTCCTGACGGCACTCCCCACTGTTATGGACGAACTGCTGAGCCAAGGCCACCGCCTGCGGATAGATGGCTTGGGAACGTTTAAGGTCAGCATTTCTTCGCGTCCGGCGGCACGTCGCGAGGATTTCTCCACCGACCGTCACATCGTCGGTACACGCATTGTTTTTCAACCTGCCACCCGGCGTGAGGGCAGGCATGGCAAGCCCGAGCGCATCGTGGCTGCCAATTTGGAGTATGAAGAGGTTTGTTTGACAGAAAAAAATACTTGATTTTAAAAATCTATTTTCTTTTTTCGAAGGGATGAATCGTTTGTGAAAACGCATTTATTCCTTCTTTTTATGCCTGATGAAAGGGAAGAGGGCGAAGGTAAATTGTCTAAATTAAGTTTTTTTAAAGAAAAAAATGAATAAATTTCTTTTTTTTATGCAAGGAGTTTTATATCTTTGCAGTCAGATTCTGTAAAGGACGGTCAATTTGATGTTTTTTGAATAAAACAGGATTGGACAATTTTTTTGTAAGTGCTAAACAAGCAGTAGCCAATTGCAGAATAAATCATAATTATCAGATGAAAATGGTAGATTGTGAAAATGAGCATTGTTGAAACAAAATAAAAAAGTATATAATTATGGGTATCGGAAATAAAAAGATGTGTAAAGTCAATGTCACTTCAGAAACAGGCCGTCTGCGTGCGGTATTGCTTCATCGTCCAGGTGTTGAAATAGAGCGCATGACGCCACTCAACGCAGCGCACGCCCTTTATAGTGATATATTGAACAAACCCATCGTAGACGGTGAATACGCCAACTTCTGCGGTGTATTGGAGCGTTGGGCTGATACTTATTATGTGGAGGAGATTCTTGAAGAGCTGCTTCACGACACGGGTATCAAGATGCAGTTGGTCAGCGACAGCTTGTTGCTAGAGGGCTATGATACGCCCCAGGCCTCCGTCCTCATGCAGCAATTGCTTGATTTGGACCATGTGGAATTGGCGAAGGCATTGATAGAAGGTTTTGAAAATCCGGTTTGGGACCGTGTGTCTGAGAACCGGTATCTATTGAAGCCGCTGTACAATCTCTTTTTTACGCGCGATGCGTCTTCAACGGTTTACGACCGCGTGTTGGTCAATTCCATGAGTTTTGATGTCCGCAAGCGTGAGAACCTGATCTACGATGCCATCTTCCGCCACTTCTTCAAGGTCGAGACCTTCAATGCGATGAGCTGGGATCACGAAGCGCGGACCGAGGGCGGCGATGTGCAGATTGCCTCGAAAGACTTGCTGTGCATTGGCCAAGGCATCCGCACCAATGCGAAAGGTATCGAGTATTTGGCGCAAACTTTTGCTAAGGAGCGTAAACATTTCAACATTCTTGTGCAGGAATTGCCTCTTGAACCCGAGTCCTTCATCCATCTCGACATGGTTTTCACGTTCTTGGGACAGCATGAATGCATGGCGTTTGAGCCCATGTTGAAGAAAAACGGCCTTTTTGCGGGTAAACACACCACGCTCATCAGCATCGATAACGGAAAAATCAGCTATCGTGAAGTGGACAACATGGTGAAAGGCCTACACCAGCTGGGCTGGGACATCGATCCTATAATCGGCGGAGGCAACGACCCGTGGAACCAGCTCCGTGAGCAGTGGCACAGCGGATCGAACTTTTTTGCGCTGGGCGACGGAAAAGTGGTGGGCTATCGCCGCAATACGCATACCATCGATGCGTTGGACAAGGCTGGATTTGCAGTGCTCAAGGCGGAGGACATCGTCAGTGGAAAGGTTGACATGAAGAGCTACGACAAGTTCGTGGCTGCATTCCCCGGCTCAGAACTTCCACGTGCCGGTGGCGGCGCGCGCTGCATGACGATGCCAATCCTCAGAGATGAATAAGGCGTGAAAAACCTTTCATATACAACACGGCCGCATGATTAGAAAATTAGTCATGCGGTTTTTGTTTCCCTAAAAACGCATGTTATTGGCTAAATGCAGAAAAAAGTAGCACTTGGTTTTGGGGGATTGTCGAAAAAAAGTGTAATTTTGCATTTGAATAATTATAAATTTAAAATAAATACAATATGAAAGAAAAAGTATTACAGGCAATGCGCGAAGCGGGAAAACCGGTTTCAGCAGGTGATGTGACCAAGGCATTGGGTGCAGATCGCAAAGAAGTAGACAAGGCTTTTGCCGAGTTGAAGAAAGACGGTGCAATCGTTTCACCTGTACGTTGCAAATGGGCGCCAGCTGAATAGGTTTTCCATGAAGACACCGGATGATTTCTACTCTGGTGTCTTTTTTTTGTGATTTTCCCAACGCAAGATTGCTTGTTTTTCGCTATTTCTTCGTACTTTTGTGGCAGAAAACGACAAAAAATGAATGCTAAGAAACAAGTATCCGATTTGACTTTGTGTGGCGTCAAACAGCTGGACCAGCGTTATGCCTTGCTTCGACTGACAAGCGCAGAGCCATTGCCTCAGATGCAGCCAGGCCAGTTCGTTGAAGTGCGTATTGACAATTCGCCTTCGACATATCTTCGTCGCCCGATTTCCATCCATTTTGTGGATAAAGAACGTAATGAACTGTGGCTGTTGGTGGCGGCAGTAGGCGAGGGGACCCGTCGCTTGACCCGTTTACCGGAAGGTGCCCTTGTCAATTGTGTCTTTCCGCTTGGACGGGGATTTACGTTGCCTGAAAAGGCCGACGGCCAGCGCGTGTTATTGATTGGCGGCGGTGTAGGCGTAGCGCCTCTTTTATATTTAGGTGCTGAGTTAAAAGCCCGTGGAGGCGCTCCGGTTTTCCTTTTGGGGGGCCGCACAGCCTCCGACTTGCTCGAACTCGATGAATTCCGGGCTGTAGGCGAAGTCTTCATCACTACAGAAGATGGCTCGGCAGGTGAAAAGGGCTTTGTCACCCAGCATTCTCTGCTGGGGAAAGAGCATTTTTCTCGTGTTCAGACCTGCGGCCCGCTGCCGATGATGAAGGCAGTGGCAGCTTATGCAAAAGCACGCGGGATGGATTGCGAGGTGTCGCTAGAAAACATGATGGCCTGCGGTGTGGGAGCTTGTTTGTGTTGTGTTGAAAAGACGACGGCAGGCAATTTGTGTGTGTGTAAGGAAGGACCAGTTTTTAATATCAATCAATTGTTATGGCAGATTTAAGTGTGAATATCGGTCGACTTGCGTTGAAAAATCCGGTGATGACAGCTTCTGGAACCTTTGGCTATGGGCTTGAATTTGCGGATTTTGTCGATTTGAGCGGTTTAGGCGGCATCATCGTCAAAGGAACGACCTTGCTTCCGCGCGAAGGCAACGACTATCCGCGTATGGCAGAGACGGCAAGTGGCATGTTGAATTGCGTAGGACTGCAAAATAAAGGCGTGGACTATTTTTGCGAGGAAATTTATCCTCAGATTCAGCATTTAGGAACCAATGTGCTGGTCAATGTCAGCGGCTCGTCGGCAGAGGACTACGCTGAATGTGCCGCGCGAATCAATGGATTGGAGCACATCCCTGCGATAGAGTTGAACATCTCATGTCCCAACGTCAAAAAAGGCGGCATGGCATTCGGCACTTCGTGTGAAGGAGCTGCGAGTGTAGTGCGGGCGGTGAGGCGGAAATACCAAAAGACGCTGATAGTCAAGCTCTCGCCCAATGTGACAGACATTGCCTCGATTGCCAGGGTTTGTGAGGACGAGGGCGCCGACAGCGTTTCGCTCATTAATACGTTAATGGGCATGGCGATAGATATTGAGCGCCGCCGCCCTGTGCTGAGCATTGCTACGGGTGGCTTGAGCGGCGCGGCAGTCAAGCCGGTGGCGCTTCGAATGGTTTGGCAAGTGGCGCAGGCAGTGCATATTCCGGTAATTGGCCTAGGAGGAATCAGCACGGCTGAGGATGCCATCGAATTTTTGATGGCAGGTGCGACCGCCATTCAGATTGGGACGGCAAATTTCATCGATCCGCAAGTGACGGTCAAGGTGCGCGAGGGCATCAATCTTTGGCTTGACCGGCATGGCTGCAAGTCTGTACAAGAGATAATAGGCACTTTGGCAATGGGCTGAAACGCCGTTCAATTTAAAGCAATACTTATGGATAAAGCAAAGAAGAGGCTCCTTTTCATCTGCCTGGGAAACATCTGCCGCTCGCCGGCAGCGCATGGCATCATGCAGCATTTGGTAGACGAGCGTGGCTTGTCTGCCGATTTCCACATCGACTCGGCTGGCATCGGCGGCTGGCATTCCGGCGAACTGCCCGACCGTCGCATGCGCGAACATGCTTCAAGACGAGGCTTCCAGCTCACACATCGCGCCCGACAATTTGCCTCATCGAGTGATTTCGGCAATTTTGACTTGATACTGACGATGGACGCCGATAATTTCCGGGCCATCACACATTTGGCCCAAACCTCCGCCGAGCGTGGGAAAGTCAGGCGAATCACCGATTTCCTGCGCAAGTATGCCGGAGAGACCAGCGTTCCAGACCCTTACTATGGCGGCCCACGGGATTTTGAGTGGGCGCTCGACCTGCTGGAAGACGCATGTCGCGGCTTGCTCGATGAATTATTGGGGAAAGAACAGATTTGAAGCGAGGATGAAGATGATTAAAAAACATGAAAAAATCCCTGGAATCCAAAAATTTACTTATCTTTGCATCTACAAAAAATAACAATAAATATGGAAAAACAAAACAACAAATTGATAGCTGTTTCTTATCAGCTTTATACCGTCGGTGAAGGCGGCGACGAGTTAGTCGAAGTGGCAAGTGAGTCAAAGCCCTTCGAGTTCATCAGCGGATTTGGCACCACGCTCCCACGTTTTGAGGAAGAAATCGTGAAGCTGGAAAAGTCGGCCACGTTCGACTTCCAATTGACCAAAGACGAGGCATACGGCGATTTCATGCCTGAGCGCGTACTTGATTTAGACAAAGAAATGTTCAAGATCAATGGTCATTTTGACCACGACAACATCAAGGTTGATGCCTTTGTCCCTCTTCAGAACGAAGACGGCAACCATTTTTTAGGCCATGTGCTCGAAATTTCTGAGGATAAAGTGAAAATGGACCTCAACCATCCGTTGGCAGGAAAGACTTTGCGCTTTAAGGGAAGTGTCATAGAGTCTCGCGAGGCAACGGCAGAGGAAATCAATCACATGCTCAACCATTCTTGTGGCTGCGGTGATGACTGCAATTGTGAGCACGACAGCGAAGGCGGTTGCGGCTGTGGCTGCGGTTGCCACTAAGGCAAGCGGTGGAACATTTGCTCAAAACGGCTGATGAGAAATACCTTTGGACATATCTATACGCTGACTTCCTTTGGTGAGAGCCATGGCGAGGTCGTCGGCGGCGTAGTCGACGGCTTTCCGGCAGGAATAGCCATTGACTTACCTTTTATTCAAAACGAACTGAACCGCCGGCGACCTGGGCAAAGCCGATTGGTCAGTCAGCGTCAAGAGCCAGACGAAGTAGAGTTGCTGAGCGGGATTTTCGAGGGCAAGTCTACTGGTGCGCCCATCGGTTTTATTGTTCGTAACACCAATGCAAAGACGGCCGACTATGATGGGTTGCGCTACGTCTTCCGCCCTTCACATGCCGACTTTACCTACCAAGAAAAATATGGTATCAGGGACCATCGGGGAGGCGGGCGCTCGTCTGCCCGCATTACGATAGCGCGATGCGTGGCCGGAGCGTTGGCAAAATTGGCATTGCGTACGATTAACGTTGAAATTCACGCATTCACCTCCCAGATAGGCACAGTGTCCTTGGAAGCAGATTACCGTAGTTTGGACCTCAGTTTGTCCGAATCCAATGACGTGAGATGCCCTGATGGACAGAAGGCTGTTGAGATGCAGCAATTGATAGAGCAGACCCGCCGCGCCGGCGATTCTCTTGGTGGCGTGGTGACCTGTGTCGTCCAAGGCTGTCCGCCGGGACTTGGAGAGCCGGAATTTGGCAAGCTCCACGCAGCTTTGGGCCAAGCGATGTTGAGCATCAATGCAGCGAAAGGGTTTGAGTATGGTGTCGGTTTTGATGGCGCACGCCTGCGCGGCAGTAGCCAGAATGATGCTTGGGTGAATGACAATGGTAAGATTCGCCCGCAAACCAATCATAGTGGCGGCATTCAAGGAGGCATCAGCAATGGTGAGGACATCTATTTCCGGATAGCCTTCAAGGCGGTGCCAACGTTGATGCAACCGCAGCAGACGGTTGATACGGAAGGCAGGGGCGTGGTGCTGAACGTGCCTGGGCGGCACGACACTTGTGTGGTTCCACGTGCAGTTCCATTGGTCGAGTCCATGGCGGCAATGACCATTTTAGACCAATATTTGTTATCAAAAACAGTCAGATTGTAGTAAAATAGCAATGATTTTGTCGTTTTTAGTATAAAAATGTTGTTTTTCTTAGAAAAAATATATACATTTGCACTCACGAGGATGATGTTGCGAAATATCGGTCTCGTAATTAGCAATGTCTAATTAGTTTTTGTGTTGGTTGAGAGCGGTGCTTGGCATCGCTCTCATTCTTTTAATCCTTTAATGGCAGTCGACATTAAACCAGTCCGAAAAAATGGACAAAAAGGCTGGAATTTCAAAATAAAATGCTATTTTTGTAAAATAAATTAAAAAAATTCAAGATAACAATGTATCATCGACTGCTTTTGTTCCTGTTTTTGACAATTTCACTAGAAGGATTTGCCCAGCGCGCCGCTTATTCGAAGATGTCGCCTTTTGTCCGCAACATTGTCACGAAAGAATGTAGTCCGCGCACCACGAGCCATCGTCGGGCAGCAGCCGACATGCGCGAGTTGAGCGCTATTGTCAAGGTCGCGGGCGACCACGGTGCTTTGTTCCAAAAATATGGTTGCCGTAGCCTGTTGCGCTTTGGCGACTTGGCCGTAGTCAGTATTCCGTTGAGCAGTTTGCCACAATTTTCGCTGGAGCCAGCAGTCAAGCGGATCGCCTCAGGCCGTCCTTGCGAAATAGCCATGGACTCAACCGCCATGCATGTCAACACATTGCCAGTCTATGCCGGCGTCAATCTTCCGCAGGCTTATACGGGAAAAGGAGTTGTCATGGGTGTTCAGGACATTGGTTTTGACTTGACGCATCCTAATTTTTACGACTCGACGGCTACCGACTACCGCATTAAAGCCTTTTGGGACCAGCTTTCGGTAGACACGGTGGGCAGCAATTTATATGTAGGCAATGATTATTCCACGCGCGAGTCAATTTTAGCCTATGCCCATTCGCGCGACGGGCTTTGTGAAACCCATGGCACCCACACACTGGGCATTGCCGCTGGCAGTGGCTATCGGTCGCCTTATCGGGGAATGGCTTATGAGAGCGAAATGTGTGTCGTGAGCAACGCCGTATCAAGAGACATGATTTTCATTGAGGAAGAGGCCATTTATAAATACACCTATGCCACCGACGTCCTCGGGTTCAAGTATATTTTCGACTATGCCAAGTCGGTTGGGAAGCCCTGTGTCATCTCTTTTAGCGAAGGAGGTCTCCAAGACTTCTATGGATACGACCAATTGTACTACGAGATGATCGACAGCCTCGTCGGCCCCGGCCGCATCATCGTTGTCTCGGCAGGAAACCAAGGGGTTACACCTTCTTATATCCATAAGCCCAAGGGCAGGCGGCTCTCGGGTACATTTTTACAGAGCGGTGCTCAGGTTGCGGCTGTAAGCGTGAAATCAGAGCAACATTTCGACCTCTCTCTCTCCATTTATGGCGACCATGCCAATCCTGTCAAAAAAGTCTTCAAAACCGTGGATTTATCAGTAGTTGAAGACTCGCTTACGGTGGATAGCATCATGGTCGATGATGAGAAATTCAAGTTTACGATACTGGCTTACCCCTCGTGCTATAATCAAAAAGAATACGTTTACGATGTAATGGTTGAATCGAGCCGGCCATTGGGCTTTGACACACCTGTCTCATTGGAAATAATCGGGGAAGATGCTGACATAGAACTCTTCAGGATGACAGGATCGCTAGTGCAGAATGCCCTCAACCCCGATTTGGAAGCGGCAGAATGCACACATAACATCTTCTCGCCAGGTAGTGCGCCGGGCGTCATTTGCGTGGGAGGAAGTGCATACAGGACCCATACGCTGAACTATCGCGGCGAGTGGGTGGAGTTCAATTTCGGCAAAAACGGTGAGCGCGGCGGTTATTCTTCGGTCGGTCCGACGTATGACGGACGTGTGAAACCAGATGTTCTGGCACCAGGGATGAACGTTATCTCATCGTACAGCAGCTATTATCTGGAAAATAATCCCGAGGCAGAAGACATTGTTAAATACGACGTAGAGCATTTCACCTTCAATGGTAGAACCTATGCTTGGAACAGCAATTCCGGCACCTCGATGTCAACCCCGGTCGTGGCAGGCGCCATCGCACTTTGGCTTGAGGCAAAGCCAGATTTGACGATGCAAGACGTGATGGGGGTTTTTGCGCGCACTTGTTCACATTATGATGCATCATTGACTTATCCCAACAATTATTACGGTTATGGACAAATAGATGTGTATCGCGGTTTGCTCGACATACTTGGATTAACGGGTATTGATGAAATTTCAACCCGTCACACCTCGGCTCAAATACGCATTGATGAGGAAAGGCGCGTGGTTGTTACCTTTGACCATCCTTTGGAGGCGGCAGCTACGGTCAAGGTCTTCAATTTATCGGGTATTTTGCAGGCAAATCATCAGGTGGAGGTTGGCGGCACCAGCTGTCAAATCCCCTTGTTGGGCAAAGCCAACGGCGTTTATGTGGTGCAAATCACGGGTGCGCCGAGCTGTTCAGGCTCCACTTTGATACGTTTGTAACATGACCCATCAACTGACCAAACGCTTCAACACCTATGCGGAGGGGCTGGACCTGGAGTTCCTGCGGGCGTACTGCATGGAGCATGGGGAGAGGCGGACGTTTCTGCGCGGCGAGACGCTGGAGGAGGCTGGCCATCTGGCGCTGTGGGTGGCATATGTGGAGCGGGGGTGCTTCAAATACATGGTGCACAACGACAAGGAGGGAAAGGACTACTGCACGGGCTTTGCCTTTGAGGGCGAGTTTGTCGCAGATTACCCTAATTGTCTTTCAGGCAAGCCCTCCGAGGCGACTATTATGGCTGGGAGATTGTGCAAAGTATCAGCCTGAAAGACATAGCCTCTTATCTGAAAGTAACTCCTACCACTATCAGTAACATTCGCCGTGAGATAATCTTCAACCTCTCAAAATATTTTGAGAGGTTGAAGGTATAATGGCGTTTTTATTTCAAAATACACGTTTTTGCTTATACATTCTCATTACCTTTGTGCTCAAAAACGAAATGAACATCATCATCATCGGAGCGACATCGGGCATAGGAAAGGCTCTCTTTGAAAAATATGTGGCAGAGGAATTGGCACATGATGCATTCCTACTAGCCTTTGCCAAGATGGGTCAACTGCATGACCCTGGACGTTTTGGGGCATGGTTGAAAAGTTTTACGACCAATGTCGCCCGACACTACATGCAGCGGCATCGTCAAACTCAAAAATAACCAAAAGATGAAAAGACAGACAGCTTTGAAACGATTTGTGCAGGAGGACTTTTCCAAAATCCCCAAAGCACAAAAAATAGGGGAAGACGCACAGAAGACGCCATCAAGCCGTATCAAGAAGATGCGCACAAGTGGGTGCATCCTCTTCGCAAATGAAAT
>ODAI013375159.1_pt1 | contig 23121 bp, 15 predicted proteins | sample 1539321 | NCBI WGS metagenome assembly ODAI01 (sample SAMN02144231, study PRJEB22623) | gut metagenome | biome: sheep rumen | host: Ovis aries | place: New Zealand | reverse complement strand
CATTCATCCCCGGCCACCTCGTTTCCTACGATAACCTTTTCAAGGATCGGGCTGAAATCAACATCCTTTATCGCACCGTACCTACTGACAAAGTAGTTGCTCATATAATCCTCGCCCTTACGGATACCATCCGAGGTCTTGAAATCAGAAAGTGCATAATGAATACTGTTACCGGTCTCATCTTCCCGCTCAACGAATTTAATCTCGTCACGCCTGAGCAGAGACGAATCCAGGAATATAGGATTATGTGTATTGAAGATAAGCTGAGCGTGATTCTTGTTGATATCATCGTTATGGAATACATTTATGATGTTCATAAGCGCCATCGGATGTATAGACGCATCAAATTCATCCATGACAAGTGTGCCGCCGTTCAATAACACAAGTATAACAAGCGGAAACTCATTGATGAACCGGATAGTGCCATATGATTCAAACATCTCAGCCGGAAGCAACTTATTTCCAAGGATTGAGCAAAGAACCGTATCCTCTGTGTCATCCTTTCCTGCCGGCTTATAGCCTAACGCATTCCCGGTGATACCAAATTCTCTGGCAGCCTCTGTAAGAGTTGTCTCAACATAAACGGTATTTGCTCTTGGATCGGCAAACTTCCTTACCAGCCTCATGTCATCAGAACGATATACCACAATAAACTTATTGTTGAACCAGGACATAATCTTCTTCACCAGTTCCTGTGCATAGATGGACTTAAATCCATTGTTCAGGAAGAGTTCTGTATCCGATAGGCTGTCTACAGCCAATTCAAGCATCTTAGGTGTTTTTCTCTTTATGCTCTTGTTTACATAATCCTTGATCACGGAAGGAAGATCCACAACCAGGCCATCTTTTCTTAAGAATACCTGCTTCTCGTTAACTGTCAGTTTCTCTTCCAGAATCTTCCTCGGATATTCTGTATCCATAAAAGAACCCAAATCCACCCTGACTGAATATTCCACTACCAAACCAGCATCCAGAAAACGGATAGAAAATTCTGTAGGCGCTTTTACTCCATTGCAGTTAGGAACAAGCTCCAATGCAGATGCAGCTGCGTTAGGCGGTACTACATCTGCATTCCGGATATTGCCACGCAGGACAATCGACCTGAAAGCATCCATTGCACCTATCACGTTTGTTTTTCCGGAAGCATTCGGTCCATAAATAACCGCCGTGCTCAAACCTTTATAAGACCTGCTGCCCGCTCTCATGGAAAAAACGCTGTAATCCAACCCTTTCTGTTTCGGCGCGGGTGTCATAGAAAACACCATCTCATCCACAAATGACTTATAATTCTTCGTTTTGAACTCTAACAGCATGATTGCACCTCCATTTACGAGTTCTTCACAAAATCAATTATATTATAGCATGCCCAATCCACTTATCGACATATTTCTTTATTATTTTGCATATTTCTTGCAGAACAAGCCTAATATGTATCAAAAAGCGGCAGTTCTCCGAAATCCGAATGCTTCTGCCTATGATAGAGCGGGAAATGTATCATTTGTTCAGAAATTCCGAGGCTGAATGGAGACTGCCTTATTTGCAAGAATCCATAAAAAAAGCAGTTAGGCTGCTGGTGCACGAGCTGCTTTTTCATTCTATTGGATTGAGTGGGGAGATTTGATTGTTATGTTCTGCATTTTTTTAATAAGCCACTCAAAAGAGATGAGATCATTCATCATTTGTCTCCGGATCATATCTCAGATGCACTGTGTACCAGCTTTGCATCCACGAATGCGGCTCCCTTCACATATGGCTTCAGCTTTTCGGCCGTCTTACCGATTCCGCTTCCGCCGGACGTTGCAAATGCATGTACGGTGATCCCGCTCCAGTCATATTCCTTGCAGAATGTGTTTACGACATTGGGCGCTGCCCCGTACCAGATCGGAAAGCCGATGTAGACAGTATCATACTGGGATAAATTTTCAACCTTGCCTGAAACCGGTACATCTTTCTTTCCGAGTTTCTCACGGTTGCAGCGCGCCAGGGGATTCAGATAACTGAGATCGGCTTTTGTATAGGCTTTTTCCGGTTTGATTTCGAAAAGATCGGCATGAAGCCTGTCGGCCAGGTCTTTTGCCACTTTTGCGGTGGTGCCGGCTTCGGCACTGAAATAGGTTACTAATGTACTCATACGGTCCTCCTGTTTATCCATAAAACCTGATGTGGTTCTGTAGTTTCTATTTTACAGCAAGGTCGTTAATTGTTCCATATAGTATTTGCACGACTTCGGACGGGGAGCCGGGATCGAAAGCGACAGGAAGAAAAAGTGAATAAGGTACACGACCTCGGGCGGGGTCTGACCCCGGCTCACCCCTTTCCGCCACATCTCTGGAAATTTCTTTCAAAAATATCAACCACTGCTCCTCACTTTATTATACAATAGCAGTACCTGCCGCACCCCGCCGGCACACCAACCGGCAGCAAGCACGCAAGAAGGAGATCCCCATGCCATACCCGACATACAAGCGATTCCTCTACACCCTGACTCCCGCGCACGGCTTCGGAATCATTATATTAAACCAATCTGACGCTAACCAAAACCCCTGCTTCCTTGAAGACGGCACGTTGGAGAACGTGAAGCAGCCTGATAACACGACAGACAGTGCCGTATGCGATTTGCTTGAGGAATACTTGTACCGCGATTACCGCTTCAAGCCGCAGGCCAGCAACCGCGCGAAGGACATGCTTGCGAAAGGAACATGCACATTTGCCCCGGACAAAGACGGCAGCCTTCTCTCCACAATCTCCTTTGGCGGAAAGGAGTTCCGCGTCACCACCTCCATGAAAATGTATCGATTCGATTCGGAGTGCAGCTGCGGCAAGAGCAGATGTGAGCATGTATGCGCCGCAAGCGCCTTTCTGCTGGCACGGATTCGAAAACTGAAGCATGATTACATCCGCTCAGACCTTCCTCTGGACAAGTCCCTGTTTCTGGAGCCTGATCTTGAAAATGCGATCATGAACCATGAGGAAGTTATTCCGGATGCGAATCTTATCCGCTCTATCCGGGATATCATATGTATGGTCGACGCGGCCCGCAGTGATGACTACTATTGGCTGGTCCACAGAAATATTCTAAACGTCGATTCCTTTGAGTACGACGCGCGCTATCTGGAAGACTGCTACGGATTTCTCCTCACAGCCCTGTTCGAGGATGACGGATACAGCAGGGCCGTGCTGGATTCCGGCACCTACGCAGACCCCGAAAAGTATGAAGAGAGGCAGCAGCGCTCCAATCGCGCCAGCTTTAAGCGGGTGTTAAAGCAATACCGGACATGTATCAGAGATTTGTCCCGGGACAACTTCCGGGAGGATTTGATTAAGGAGTTCATTTTAAAATACCGCAATAACCTCCCCGACCTGCTCCGCTATTATGCGGAGGGAAAGGAGGAGCTTGAGCAGTGCGACCTGACTTACCTCACGGAGATTTCCTCCCTGCCGGATCTGAATCTCGAACACCTGAAGGCCGCTGCCGCAAAGCTGGACACGATCATCAGAGAGAAGGGTGTCCGCGATGTATTCCGGCAGCTTATAGGAAGAATCCCTTCGGAACAAATTGCCGATTTTTACAGCGGTCTCAAAAATATAACCATGCCCATGGAGAAGATCAAAATGCTCCCCATGGAAGATCAGCGGAAAATGATCAACAATATTCCCATTTCCGGATCCAATTTCCGCTATGTCATGGAGCAGGTCCTCTGTGATTTTGATGACCGCGCGAAAGGCTTATATATCCTGCAGACCTGCAAACGAATCGGCTTTACCAGAGACAACCGGCTCATCGAAGCCCTGCTTGAGGAGGCGGCCCGTCTTCCTGACAGCCGTCTCCTGGTGAACTATGTGAAATTCACACTGTGCAGCAGGGAAGATATCACCGCGCCTCTTGGAAGTGCGGAAAATGAGCTGTCCGCCTATTTCGACTGCCGCTTTGAAGTCGTCAATGCCGGAGGCAGCTACTATACCGACTTTAACATTCAGGATCCGGCAAATGGCATAACAATTCTTTCCGCCAGAGAGGAAAATGAAAAACTCTCCGCCCGGGATGCCTACATGCCGTGCAGAGACTACAGTCCGGAACAGATCCGTGACGCCTGCCTGAAGGGGCGGGAAGAAGAATACCGCAGGGCCTGCGATGAGAGTCAGGATGCGGTGGACGCATTTTTATTTGAAAGAAAATATAAACAGTTCGCAGCCGGATACCGTAAACTTTGCAACTCCTTCGACGACGGAAAGCTCCTCATCACAAGTGCCGATAAGGTCGGCATCGACTGGCTCGTCTACCGCGAGGACGGCTCCAACGCGCTCGCTTTCAAGGTGGGCAGCGGCAGAAAGTATGTCGTGAAAGACGCCCCCGCGTTTCTTCAGGCCTTTAAAACGGGGCAGACCATGGAATATGGGAAGGACCTGGTGCTCACGCATGAGCCCGACAGTCTGGAGGAGCCGGATGCATCGGCGGTGCGTCTCCTTATGTCAGCCCGCTTCACGAAGGGCCGGAAGTCTGACAAGAACAGCAAGCGATATATCACGATTAATGACAGCCTGCTGGCGAGCGTTCTCGACCTGCACTCGGGACGGACGATATCCTACAATGACACCCCCTGCCTCCTCCGGTTTGAGGATCGGAAGGTGCGGCTTAAGGTGTCGGCCCGTTATGAGCTTTCCACCGACATCAATCCTTCAAGCCAGGAGTATCTCAACCTGCTCGGAAAGGGATATCTCCTCGAGAAGCAGAAGGACGGGAGCCTCATTATGGACCGGGTGGACGCCACGGTCGATGAAAATAACCTGATCGACCTGGTTTACAGCAATCCTCCCGTGCGCATAAAGCCAATCCTCAAGGATTTCCAGAAGAATATCTACTCCAGGTTCTTTGAGATGATAGATGTGGATGAGCGGATACGGCCTGCATTTGCAAATAGCCGTCTGCGCCTGTGCACCTATTTTGATTTTGTGAGGTCGACCGTAACCGCACGCGTGACAGCTTACCGGGACGGGGCGGAGATCCCTGCGGAGAGCCTAACGGACCGGATCGACCAGGTGAAGCTGGAACTGCTTCAGACTTACCTTGCGTCACTGGGATTTGTTGACGGCGTTCTTGCGGATGAGGGGAAGGTGCTTGCATTTTTCAAACTTGATTTCAAGAGGATGAAGAGCCTGACCAATGTCTACCTGTCCGAGAGCCTGCAGAAGATCGAGCTGAAATCGGTCGGCAGGCCTGTCATCCGGGTCACGTACAAAAATGATCTGGTCAGCGTCTTTCTGGAGAAGAGCGAGTATGACGAGTCGGAGCTTGAGCAGATCATTGCGGGGCTCCGGAAAAAGAAGAAATATATCATGCTGAGCGGCGACCGGATTATCGACCTTGACAGCGAGGCCGCGAAGGATCTCGGGGACGCCGTGCAGGATTTCGGGATGAATCCCAAAGACCTGTATAAGAAAAGGACGATTTCCTTCATTACGGCTATTAAGGCATTTTCGCACCAGAGGAGCTGCCGGGTAGACAAGTATCTGCGCGATATGATCGAGGAGATCCGATCCTTCAAGGAGGCCGCTTTCACGCCGCCCGTGCTGAACGGAACGCTCCGGGAATATCAGGAGGATGGGTTCCGCTGGATGTCCGTCCTTTCTAAGTACGGCATGGGCGGAATTCTGGCGGACGACATGGGGCTCGGAAAGACCATTCAGGTCATCGCGCTGATCAAGTCTGACGGCACACAAATGCCAAGCCTCGTGGTCTGTCCGAAGAGTCTGGTGCTGAACTGGATCAGCGAATTTGCGAAATTTGACGGAACCACCCCCGTGACCGCCGTGTACGGACCGGAAAGCCGCAGGAGCGAGCTCATTTCCGCCATTGACTACGGGAAGAAGGCGGTTTATATCACTTCCTATGATTCTCTCAGGAATGACATCGGCAAGTACGGCGGGCAGTTCAATTACGGGATTCTGGATGAGGCCCAGTATATCAAGAATGTGCATGCGCAGAAGACGAAGTCGGTGAAGGAGCTGAAAGTTCTCCACCGGTTTGCGCTGACCGGGACGCCGATTGAAAACAGCGTGATAGACTTGTGGAGCATTTTCGATTATACTATGCCCGGCTATTTCGAGGAGCTTGGCCGGTTCCGGGATACCGACACGGAGGTGATTGCGCGAAAGTCGGCGCCTTTCATTTTACGAAGAGTCAAGGAGGATGTCCTTGAGGACCTTCCGCCCAAATATGAGCGCATCCTCTCTGCCGATATGAGCAGTGAGCAGCGAAGGGTGTATGAGTCCATGCGAATGGAGGCCAGGAGGGCGCTGGAGCAGGGTGGCAGGGCTTTCGATGTCCTTCCGTATCTCACGCGGCTTCGCCAGGTTTGCGTGGATCCCGGCATGTTCCTTGAGGGGTATAAGGGCGGCAGCGGCAAGATGGAGATGCTCGCGTCTCTTATTCCCGAGTATCTGGGGCAGGGGCACCGGATTCTGATTTTTTCGCAGTTCGTGAAGGCGCTGGAGGCTGTGGAGGCTATGCTGGGCCGCATGAATATTCCGGCGTATTTTCTGAGCGGGAGCACGTCGGCGAGGGACCGTATGGAGATGATGGATTCTTTCAATAACGGCAGCGGGACGGATGTGTTCCTGATTTCCCTGAAAGCCGGGGGGACCGGCCTGAATCTTACCGGCGCGGATACCGTGATTCATCTGGATCCGTGGTGGAATGTCGCGGCGGAGAATCAGGCGTCCGACCGGACGCACCGGATCGGCCAGACGAGAAATGTCGAGGTAATTAAGCTGATTGCGGAGGGCAGTATCGAGCAGCGGGTCGTCGAGCTTCAGGATATAAAGAGGGAGGTGATTCGGCAGGTCATCTCGGACGACGACGGCTCTGTGACGAGTGCGAGGTTGGAGGATATTGCGTTTGTGTTGGGGTGATGGGTTGACGGGTTGGCCCCGGCGGGGTACGACCTCGGGCGAGGTCGTCTCCCTTTTTCGACGGGGTCTGACCCCGGGCGGGGTCAGACCCCGTCCGAGGTCGTGTACCTTTTGGACCGGGGTCAGACCCCGTCCGAGGTCGTACCCCTTATTTCACAGATTGGAGATATATCATGACAAAACTCTCAGAAGTCAAAGAATTTTTTATTGACAAGCTTATTAACAATTGGTCCGTCAGCAAGAAGGAGGCGACTGCCGACGCGGAAGAGCTCATTGAGCTCTCTGCGGACCACACAATCGCCGAACTCATGGCGGAATTTCGGAAGCGCCGTTATCTTCTGGATGAGCTCGATTTGAGGGCAATCGCATGGGAAGCTCTGTGTTTGTTGCGCCTCCGGAAAATTGCAGATGATCCCGCTCAGTTTCTGAAGGAAAAAAGAGAGACCTTTCTCGCCTCTCCGGACACCTGTGCCTCCGATCAGATTCTGTATGCGGAGGAGCTGCCGGAAGACCTGCAGTTTGCCCTCTTAGCTGATTCCGAGCTCAGTGACACGCCTGTCCTCTCGGACGACGTTTACTATGCGATGTGCCGGAGCTTCCCGAATCTGGAGACGGCCCCCTGGCTGCGCCTCATCAGCCTGATTCAGGCTGAGAAATTCGATGAAGCTTTGGAAACTATTCCCCGTCTGACACGCTTTTCTGACGAGGATGGAGTTTATCAGAAATTTGCGATAATTTACAGCAGGGTCGGGCAAATTGAGCAGCTTCGTACTATTTGCCGTCAGGCCGCACGTGACTATGCGGCACACCGAACAATTCGCAGGTGGGAAAATGCAGTACATATGCTCAACCTCCTTATAAACGCAAAGAGCTTTTCTCTCCCTGACAGAGATGTTTTCGAAATGGCACAGAAGCTGTCTTCATCTTGTCCCCGCATGAAGTGGGATGAAAATCGTTCTGCCTTTATGCACAGTCTGATCGTCATAGAACTCAATAACGCCAAAGTTATGCGGGACAGAGAGGTAGAACAAACCGTTTTCTCCATTGTGCAGTGGGTCGATGCGTTGCTTGAAGAGGGGTGTCCGGTAAACGAAAACCCATTTGATTCCCTGATTGTCGATTTAGTAATTGAAACCGCCAAAACCCTCCCTGATGCGCGTTTTCGGGGGCCTTTCAGAGAGCTGTTGGACCATCTTACAAAGAAGTCGGTTCTGCCGAAGGAACAATATCAGGCTATTCCTTCAGGTTATCGCTCTCTTGAGAGCTATGCGGTGCATGAGGATCCCCGTCTGTCACGGGAGATGAGGGAGTTCAGCATTTTTATTTATCCGCTGTACAACGAGTTCAATGTTGCTGACGCGGCGGAGGCATTGGCTATCCTCGATGAGAATCCTTCAGATGAGCGAATCATCCGGAGGGACTACCCTTATTTGAACGGGATACTGCGCAAGGCGAGGAAGAGTGTTCGTGCTGCGAGGAAGGATGCGTCCCGGCTCCGCTTTTCCGATGACGGCTTCCCGGACGCGCCGGCTGCGGTTGAGGTTTTTATGCCCTGGATGGCTGAGGGGGCGGCCGGGCCGGCTGCTGCGCAGAGGCCGGGGCCGGCAAAGGGGAAGAAGATCGGACGGAATGATCCATGCCCGTGTGGGAGCGGGAAGAAGTATAAGCATTGCTGCGGGAGGTAGGCGACGCGACGTTGGGGGGTCAGACCCCGGCCGGGGTCAGACCCCACCCGAGGTCGTGTACCTTATTCACGTCAATCCAGACACCACTACTGCGCACCGATCTCCATTGCAGCCCGCGCCGGAATGCATGTTCCGTCTGCGGTCTTATTCCCGTTCAAATGGGCCCCCGGCCAGGGGCAATCCCCACCCGAGATCCACAGAATTCACCGAGTTTCAAAGTGGACGGAATCGACCACTATAAATATATCGGTTTCGAAACAGTTATTGCTCTTTTAAACCCATCGAATTCGAGGAAGTTGGGTTTTCTTGTTTGACTATGAGAAACGAAGCGAATCTATTCATGTGCCGCGATATCTGACATTTCCAGAAGCTCGGCTGCTGCCTGAGTGCTCTCCACCCGAATCAGATTATCCCACGCATCCGCTTTCCCAAGCAAATTCATTCCTCCGTGCCAGACAAGATGACGGTCAATGACGGCATAGTGTTCTGTATCTTCGGCGGTTAACCGCACAATAATTCCGTTCTTCCTCATTTCCTCAATCAGGATGTGAAGTACTATCGTGTCCTCAAATCCCTGGCTTTCCGGATTCATAGTGATGACCGTAACGGAAACACCCGCTTCCTGGCGTGCTTTCACAAGCCGAATGAGACGATCCACCTTATTTCGGCGAATTCCCGGGCTTGCAATCACAATTTCCTGATTTGCCTCCACCAGGTCATGCTCAAATGTCTCCATATAATCCCGGCGGTCGAAAATGGCATTCGCCTGTTGCTTGGTGCCAAGCGGTTTAGACAATACTTTATATCCAAGCTTTCGATATGCTGATAAGCGGTTTTTGTATTGGCGATCAAAGAACCCGATATGTGTATCAACATAATCATAAACCACCACATCCCGCTTCCCCTCATAAACACGGTTCAGTCTACCGACGTATTGGGTCAGCCTTCCCTCAAACTTTATGGGTGCAGCGAGCATCAGTGTATCCAATCTGGGAAAATTAAACCCTTCGCCCACTTTCTGACCGGTTGCAATCAGGATCATGCTTTCCTCACGGGGCAGCAATAGCATTTTATCCTTGATTTCCTGATTCATTTTCTCGCTTTGACCGCCATATATCAGAAAGACATGGTCTGCACTGCCTTCCAGAAGTTTTTTCAGGATTTCCGCATGCTTTTTGCGTTTCGTAAGTATTACCGGCGTACGGCCATTTGAAACAACCTGTATGGTATCCCGGACAATCTGTTCATTGCGATTCCCGTTCGTAGAAATCAGCTCGTCCGCCTTGTGGATATCCAACTGCTCACCGCTGATGTTGACCACTCTTGTGAATCGGGGAATCACAAATCGATCAAGCCCTTGTTCATCCGCCTGCTCTTTTGCCGTATACTTGTGCCTGACGGAGCCGAGAAGCATGGTGATAATCTCATCGAGACGGTCACTCCGACTCGGTGTGGCAGATAAGCCGTACACATACTTCGCCCGGATTCGCTGCATCAATGCCTGTCCTTGTGAGGAAGCGATGTGATGACATTCATCAATCAATACCATTCCGTAAGAGTCAATATTCGGGAAAAACTTCCCCTTATGGTAGGCAGAACCAATCAAGGCAAAATCAATGATACCGGTAGTCTTATCCTGGCCGGCCTTTAAAGTGCCGATAACACTGTCCCGGGTCTTTTTTCTCCCCGTGGGCGTGTAATAGACAGGCGGTGCCTCATTGATTTCCAGAAAATGTTCAAATTCCCGTATCCACTGAGGAAGAAGATCAGTGCTTTCGAGCAGAACAAGCGTATTGACTTTTCTCTGCGAAACCATATAGGCTGCCAAAACCGTTTTTCCGAAAGCAGTCGGAGCATTTAATATCCCATTTTCGTATTTTTCCAGTTTTGCAGCAGCAAATTCCTGCTGCTCACGCAATTCTCCTTTGAAGTTAACCCGAATCGGAGTTCCGTGGCATCTTTTGTCATGAATATCCACGTTGATTCCGGCCATTTTTGCTTTGTCCTGTATCATTTCCAGTAGTCCGAGAGGTACTCTGATATAGCCGTTTTGTTCACTCCAGGTGGAAATGGTCCGAAAGTTATAATAATTGGATCGTCCGGCAGCTTTGTTTCTGAAAAACTCGGGATTATCGATTGTGGCCAGGCCCTTGATTTGGTTTTGCAGGCGAGGAAGAAGATTCAGTGTATCTACAAATACACCATTATCCAAAACGATATGAAGCGTTTTTCCGATAACATCTTCCGGGTGAAATTTGTCATCCTTCTTCCATGGCCTCACTTGTTGCCCGCCTTTTGCATAGATGGTTGAGGATTGCGTTGGTGATGCCTCTGAGCCCCATCTTTGTAAGTAATCCTTTATTTCTTCTTCGGATAACTTTCGAACAGAACGGAGTGTTTCCCACTGATCTGGACATGCATTCCATGAAGGATCAATGAAAGCGCTATTTCCCAGCTTCAGCGCCCGTCCCTGCAGCGGAAGGGCAACCAGATTGCCCAACTTACTAAGGACATCCTGTGATGGATACATACGATCATAGTATTTGAATGATGGGAGATTGATGGATGATGCACCGCGGTCAAGCAGAGCAAATCCAAATGCCCTTGCCAAAGCAGCCTGTACCGGTCTTTTGAAGAAGATCCACAGATGAGCGCCTCTGCCGGACCGGGATCTCTCAACCAAAGCATCGATGTGGTTCATCTCACAGATTTTGCGCAAAGCATCGACTTCGCTCCTCCACAGGTCATCTGTATTGGCATCATCATTTTTATAGGCGTCTTTTTCGTGGTTGTCAAAATCGAAGACAAGAAAACGGCAGGTGTTGTCAGGAAAGAGAGGATAAACGCCTATCACATCTGAACAATCGTCTCTATATCCGCGAAGATGCTGCCGGATCAAATACGGAGTAAGCGATTTCCAGGCTTTGTATTTGCAGTCTTCATCACAGAATACTTTGGGGTCCTTAGCCTTAGGACAGAGCGGGTTGTCCCAACGCCCCGCGCACTGTGGAAAATAACCGCCGTTCTTCCCACGCCTCGCATAAACATCCGTGCGTCCCCAGAAGTAGCTGTAGAATTCTTTGACATCGTCCTCCGTGGGATCATGTGGAAGAATACGGGCGCCCTGGTCCTCATCATATTCATCCGGGACGGGCTGATCTTCCAGTAAGTTATGTTCTTCGTAAGGTATATTGTGTTCTGAGAGAAGGGCCTTCAGAGAATCGTTCTCCTGTTGGAGCTCTCGGATAAGCCGGCGAAGAGAATCAAGATTGTGTTCATTGATGCGCATATCAGACTCCTGGAAATCAACATTTAAGACCATTTTATCTTATTATCATATTTATGGCACGCCTTTTCAACTCCGGAAAATCAATACATGTCTCACCTGTGGCGGAAGAGGTTTCTTTCTCGCAGGCCGAACTGATTTGATCATACTCTTCAGAAAGAACCGGCGGGTGTTGTGTGCCCCCGCCGGTTCTTTATTTGGTAAGGTTGCGACTGAAAACCGCATTGTTTCTACGGTTAGTCGTGCTCGTCTTCCGGTCTCTTGCGCCCCGCAATTGCTGTGCTTATCAGGAGAGACATGAATGCAGATATGACTGATACAAGTAATATTCCCCAAATACTGAGGAATGTGATCGGGAGCCCGATCAAAGTGCTTATTGCACTTCCGACCATTACGGCGGCCGTATAGCAAACAAAAATGATTACTAATGCGACAAACAATTTCGACATAAGATCTTCTCTCCCCTCTTTTCTGAATCCGGTAATCCGGCTTGTCGGAAAGATTATATATCACAGATGTGTGACAATCAATGAACGCGCAGTTAAATGCGAGTTCGGGCGGGGTCTGCCCCCGGCCGGGGTCAGACCCCGCCCGAGGTCGTGTACCTTATTCACGTCGATCCAGATACCACCGCTGCGCGCCGGTCTCCATTGCAGCCCTCGAGGCAATGTTGGTTCCGTCTGCGGCCTTATTCCCGTTCAAATGCAGCCTTGGCCGAGATTAGACCTCACCCGAGATCCATTTGCACTTTTTGTTCCCGCGCGTTGCACGCTGCTCGCTTGGTCACAGAAAGTGCAGCATGCACCGATTCTCAGACGGGCTGCGAATATTTTCCACTCGAATATGATACATTGTGCCTGAAAAAGAGTTTACTGCCTAACATACCTGTGAACAATACCGAATCTCATCCAATTCCTCTTTCAACTTTTCAGAAAAGATACATGAGGCGCGATTTCCATAATATATAAGTGCCAGATTTCACCGTTCCGTATCGTATTATATATGAAAGAGCAAAATACAGTTCTTTCATCGGCGCTTGTGAAAATACCCTTGTAAACAAAGCATTTTCCCTGCGCTGTATAGATGAAGGCCTTCTGAAACCAAAGAACCGGAGTGAGCACTATGCCTTACATGGACAGCAGAAATGCAGACCGTCTGATACAAACATATGCGGATATGATTCTTCGCATCAGCTATATGTATCTGAAACAGACATACGATGCGGAGGATATATGCCAGGATGTCTTCCTGAAGCTCCTATCGGGGGACTATCTCTTTGACAGCCCTGAGCATGAAAAGTCATGGATCATCCGGACGACTATCAATGCCTGCAAAGACCATCTGCGAACATCTTTCTGGAAGCGAGCTCAGGAATGGGATACCTTATCGGAGATACCCGTTATCCCGGAGCCAAAATCTCAGCTCATGGATCTGGTAATGGATCTCCCCAGAAATTACCGCATCAGTATTTATCTTCACTATTATGAAGGCTACCGGGTAAGAGAGATCGCAGCAATGCTCGGGAAGACGGAGAACGCTGTTTCGACATACCTGCGACGCGGTAGAAACAAACTCAGAAAATTGATGAACCCCTGATTTCACAGGGAGTCTCACAGAAAGGAGTGAATGAACTTGGCCAAAGGCTTTCAGGAAGAATTCCGCGAATCCATGAACTCGCTTCATTTCCGGGAGGAAACTAAAGACCGAATATATAATAAACTTCTGCTTTCGCAGAGGGAATCTGTTAAGAGAAAGGAACCTGTCATGAGAAATTGGACATTTAGCCGTGCCGCAGCTGCCGTGGCTGCATGCATTATGATCACAGGCGTCACCACATTTGCTGCAAGCAGAATTGCGTATTATACTGCTTCTTCCCGGGCAAATTACGAGTACAAAACGGCCTCGGAAATGAATAATGCAAGCATGCCTTCCGTACCGGAGGCATTTGACAATGGCTTTGCATTTGCCGGAGGCAATGATGTACATGTCGAAGGGAAGGACGAATCCGGAGCAACTACAGAAACATGGACCGATCTCAGCGTGCAGTATAAGAACAACTCCGATCAGACGATCACACTGTCCATGACTGCACATACGGATGCGGAAGAAACGCGGAAAGCAACCGAAACCAGAACGATGAAGGGAGTGATTGTCCGCTTCGACCGTGACGAGTATCTATTTCTGCCGGATGAAGGCAATGAGCTGGACGCAATTACAAAAGAGCGTTTGGAGAGGGACAATCATTTCTTCGTTAGTTATGGTTCGGAAAGCGCTGAAACCGTATTTTATAACGGTGTCAGCTTCGAGAAAGACGGTATCCTGTATCATCTGTATACCGCTGACAGCATTGACAGCGATATGCTGTTCGAGATGGCAGCCGAGCTGATTTGATCATACTCTTCAGAAAGAACCGGCAGGTGTTGTGTGCACTCGCCGGTTCTTTATTTAGTAAGGTTGAGGTGTACGACCCCGCCCGAGGTCGTGTACCTTATTTACTTTTTCGCCATTTTCACTTCCCACTAATCTCATATGTAGCCACACGCTCATCAGCCGTCAGCTGAATCTCCTCCTCACTGCCCTCATATCCCTCCGGGACCCTGAGAAGGTGTGTTGTATAGTCACCCGGTTCCTGATCGAACACGGCCAGACCATCCTCATCCGTGTTGCCCGTCATGCACAGCGTGTCGGAGCAGAGCTGGACCATGGCGCCCTCGATCGGCGTGCCGTCGCTCGCATCCAGAACGTAAATCTTATAACTGCCTTCGGCGCTCTCTTCGGAGCTTTCTGTGGCGTCTTCTGCCGCCTCGGCTGCGGAATCGGTTGTGGACTCGGCTGCGGACCCCGTTGTGGACTTAGTTGTGGATTCGACTGCGGGCTCATTTTGGGACTCAGTTGCGGCTGCAGTCTGCTCTGCCTGTGTTTCTATGCTCTGCTGGCTGCCGGATGAACCTCCGCATCCAGTCAAAAGAGCGCTGACAAGTCCCGCAGCTAAAAGTGCGGCTGCTAATTTCTTCATGATTTAGTCTCCTTCTATTTCTCTTTTTTAAGACAGCGTTTATACTTATATTGTAGTGTACGAAAGATAATGCACTCCCGATGACGAAGAGAATTATTATCCTGCGGCGTGAATAAGGGGTACGACCTCGGGCGAGGTCTGACCCCGGCCCAAAAGGGGTCTGACCCCGGCAGTTTCCTATACCGATTCCTTACAAAAAAGCCCCATAAACGCCAACATCCACCCCAGCCCCCACGTCACCAGCACAATCAGGGCATACCTGTCATTTACGATCGCCCCATCGCCCAATCCGAACCACAGCGCCAGCAGCACCGACATTCCGATGAAGCATGAAAGCCGCCCAACCGCTTTGCGGTACATTTTCAGAATGAACCAGCAAATAATGGAACCCGTACAGAAGACCAGGCAGAAACTGTACATATAATAAGAGAACATGAACCTGGTCAGCCTCTCATCCCCGCCCGTCATACACTTAATATTCCATCCCGTGTTCGCCTCGAGGAGCTTCCAGCGATTCAGAGTCTCGGACTGCGGCATCATCAGAAATGCCGCGACCGTTCCGGCCGTGTCCCTGATGACCTTCCGGCGGTCGTGCTCCCACACGACCTTCGCCATCGTGACATAATACTCGGAGGCCTTTTCCTTGCCGACACGCTCTTCCAAGAGCGGGGCCATTTGATACATGACCTGGTTGTTGTGGGAGTCGAACTCCCGCGCCTCCTCAATCGTGATGACGTCCCTTATTTCATCCGGAAAATACTCGTAGTTGTTCGCCATATTTGGCCAGACAACACGGTCCAGCAGGACAAATGGAAGGTTCGTCGTAATGCGCCCCCTGCTGCCGGGAGTCTGCGTGACCGAGTTCACGCCGAGAACGATCATCACGGCGGCCACGGTCATAATCACGGGAAACAGGTATGTCCACAGCGGACCGGAGGGTCTGCGCGGACGGTGCCGCAAATGTTCCTCGTCGTAAACGGATCTTCTCCTGATTTTTCTCGCGATCGCGCGGAACAGGCCGTGCAGAGCGCGCATGATTATGCACCCCACGATCATGAAGCACGCGCTGTAGGTGCGGTCGGACCGCATCAGCGCCTGAAGGAGATAGGTCACCACGATCCCGATCCATATCAGCGAATTGCTGATCTCATCCTTGACATAGATCGTCAGAAGGACAAGCATCCAGATCAGGGCGGACAGGGCAAATGAATCCGTCAGCACACAGCAATTGAACCAGAGAATCATCGGCAGGGTCCAGATGTAGGTCGTAAAGAACAGCTCCAGCGGGAGGTTGGGGTGAAAGGGGGCGCTATTTGCAAAATAACGGACCGCCGTGAAAATGGCGAAGTAGCTCACGACGAGCTGTATCCCGTAGAGAAGCGTCTGGTAGGGAATGTTCATCTGCGCCGCTGCCATCCGGATGAGCCGCAGCAGCATCGGGAAGAGGATGGGGCGGTATTCATCCGGGGCAAATGTCTCGCTCAGCTCCAGGTATTCCGTCGTATCGCCGAAGCCGGGGATGACCCCCAGGTTTTTCGTGATCCAGAAAATGCCGAGAACGATCTGTGCGCACATGGCGCACAGGAGCAGGATCATGAAAATGAGGCGCAGGGCGCGCAGGGGGGTGCGGGGTGAGTGGGTGGGTTCATTTGTCATAACATTTCCCTCAAAAAGTACAGGATGTTACTGTTCACAGATATGCCGGATAATACACTTTTTCCGGCATACCTGTGATCAGTAACAAGTGTGTTAAAAAACGTGCCTTCTTTGTATGTAGTAGCTCACGAAAAACAGGCAGGTGTCAGCCGCCAGCTTGATCAGCGTCTCGGAGATTCCGGGAAGGAGCGTCACGCCGCCTGTAACGAGGAGAGCGCTGGCGCACATTTGCATGATGGCCAGCGTGGCGTAGCGTGCGGCAGAACCCGAGTGTGATTTCTGACTTTTAAATACGAATCGGTAGTTGATCAGGTAGTTGTAGATCGCCGAGATGATTCGGGCGATGACGGTCGCGACGATGACATACGCGGTGCCGCCCCGGCCGCGGAGGGCTCCGCAGAGCAACGTGAAGAGCAGCAGGTCTATCACGCAGGAGGACAGGGCGGAGAAAATGTAGCCTATGAACATTTCCCCGAATATCCTGTAAATGCGGATGGAGTCCATGATCGGGTCAAAGTGCGTTCTGTGGTTTTCTTTGGATTCATATACCGTTTCGATCGGGACTTCGAGAATGGGCACTTTGTTGCGGCTTTCTACCAGCATCCGCGTTTCGAATTCGAATCGGTCCCCGGCGACGCCGAGGAGGTCGCGCATGAAGGGGGCGGGGATGCCCCGGAGCCCGGTCTGCGTGTCCGAGACATCGATTCCGCATACGTACTGGCACACCTTTCGGGTGAGTTCGTTGCCGAACCGGCTTTTGAGGGGGACTTTTTCCCCGCCGAAGCGCCGGCATCCAAGGATGAGGCTGCCGGGGTTCTGCTGCAGTGCTTCCATGCAGCGGAGGATGTCCTGCGGGGTGTGTTGGCCGTCGGAGTCGGCGGTCACGCAGCCGACGAGATTTTCCCGGCTATCGAGTAGGGCCTGAAAGGCTGTTTTCAGGGCTTTTCCTTTACCCAGGTTTGCGGGGTGCCGGAGGATTGTTACGCCGCGGCTTGCGAACTCGGTTTCGATTTGGTCAAATATGTGGCGGTAGGAGTCTCCGCTCCCGTCATCTACGATGCAGATGTCGCGGATGCCTGACTCGGTGAGGGCTTCGCAGAGCTGAAGCAGGTGGAGGTCAGGCTCGTAGGAGGGGATGACGACGGGGATGCCGTTTGTCTGTGCTTTGTTATTCATGTTCATGCTCAGTTGATGGATGTTGGGATATTGTTAATGACTCTTAGGTGCAAACAACGGCAACATTATACCATTAGAGAGTAGATCTTTGTTGGTGAATTTTGCATGGTTCGTTATATTTTATCATTATAAAACCATCTTAAAAACCGACACAGGTGAGATGACCCTTTTTCTCTGTTCAGACGCTCCATTCAAAAAATCGGGGCGGATATAATCCGTCGGCATTGAATTTCATGGGTACGCTTCCTGTCGGCCTTACAGATGAAATCGACATCTTTCCAAAATCAGCCGCCCCATCCCAAAAATCGGGGCGGATGTATTCCGCCGGCATTGAATTTCATGGGTACGCTTCCTGTCGGCCTTACAGATGAAATCGACATCTTTCCAAAATCAGCCGCCCCATCCCAAAAATCGGGGCGGATATAATCCGCCGGCATTGAATTTCATGGGTACACTTCCTGTCGGCCTTACAGATGAAATCGACATCTTTCCAAAATCAGCCGCCCCTCTTTCTCTCAAGGGACGGCTGTTATCCGCCAATATTGAATTTCATGGGTACGCTCATCTGACGGTACCTCAGATGGAATCTGACCTTGACGATTTTGGAACACGACCTCGGCCGGGGTCTGACCCCGACCATTTAGGGGGACGACCTCGGCCGGGGTCAGACCCCGGCGCCGCCCCTCACAACATACACCGGAGCCGTCCGCTCATTCTCATGCGCAACAATTATTCTCTCCTCGCAGGCCATGCGCATCAGCACTCCCGCGAACCTCCCATTATAGGAATAAAGCCCCGGCATGTTAATATACGGATGCCACTCTCCGTCTCCCCACGCAAAGTCGATGTTCTGCGTCATGTACTGCGTGCAGTACTGCTGGCAGATCATCCCCTTCCCGTAAAGCTCCTCGCACACCGCATCCCAATCCGGCTGCGCATACTCCCGGCCGGCGGCGTAGACCCCCTTGGAAGCGTACGCATCCATAGGCTTCAAGATAAAGTCGTCCTTTCTCCGCTTGACCTCCATGATGTCGATGTATTCCGGAGAAAATTCCACCGTCCTCGGCACATGCGCATCCACAAATGCCTGCTCGTCCGCCGTCAAAAGCCGTCTCACCGTCGGATGATGCAGCACGTAGAACAGCCACTTCGTGTGAATGAGCTGCGTCTCAAATGCCCCCGCGAAGAAGACCGCATCCTCCCTCACCGCATCGAGAAATGCGCCGACCTCCTCATAGTGGCTCATAATGTCCGCGGTCACGGCGCGGCGGTAGATGGCGTTGATCCATTTGCCGTCCTCAGACAGCAGTCGGCCGTCTTCGTAGCGCAGCGTGCGGATGTCGTAAATATTGCAGGACACGCCTGCTTTGCGGAAGGCATTTTCAAATGCCTCAAACTCCGGGTAGGTCGCATTTTCAAGGAAATCCACGATCGCCACGTGCGGCTGCTCCACCTTCTTGGCGTACGTCTCATACAGCCCAAGGAACGTGCTGACCCAGGAGTCGAACAGTTCAAATGGCTCCAGCTCGTACATTGCCCGCACCGCCTGATGCGCCGGGTTGTGCACCAGCGCTTTTCTGAGCTCCACGTCCCGGAACATCGCGGCGGTTCCGTCCGTATTGATCTCGCAGAACTGGAAGTCTCCCGTGTCTTCATGGTAGAAAATGTCCAGTCTGGAAATGGGCAACACCCCCTCATAGGGCTTAGGCAGAAGGATCAGCTCCTCAAGTTCTTTTGAAAATGGAAACAGCCGGCGGATCGCCTCGTCCCGGCGATAGCCCTGGATCACTTTTCCGAAAATGCGCACGCTCGTCTCCACGATTTCCTGAAAGCGGGCCACTGTCTCCTCGTCAAATACCTTTGGTATGTGCACGGTCTTTTCCAGAACGCCGTTGTAGCGCAGGGGGGATTGCTCGATCATGGCCTTCATGGCCTGGGCGCCGGCCTGGTTTTCTTCACGGTGTTCAAGGATGTGCGTGCGATACGCTTCAAATACCTCATTCTGTAAACTCATAATAATACCTCCTTGCATTGAGTTAACCACGGAATTCTTTAAAATTCTATTGTCTTCCGTGTAAAACTTCAAAGCCATCTATAGTTGTTCGCTTAATGCTTCAGAATCTTCTGCCGTTGTTCGCATATTGCTTCAGAATCTTCTGTCCTTGTTCGCATATTGCTTCCGAATCCTCTATCGCTGTTCACATATTACTTCAGAATTTTCTGTCGTTATCGGCATAATTCCTCATAAACGTTCGCAGGAATGGCGCCGATTCCGCCGTACCGGATCACAGCCTCGAACGGCTCCAGCAATGCGCGCTCCTCCTCCGGCAGCTCCTCGCGCGCTATCGCAAGAAGCGTTTCCGCCTGCCGGGCGACGGGCGCTCCGTAAACCTCGGCGTCCCAGCCCTTCTCCATCAGGGCGTCTTCCGCAGCCAGGATATCCTGTTCTTTCAGCTTACCGTTTTGAATCTTTTCCTTGGCAAATGTAACCCCCGCCTCACTGTAGAGAAGCCCCTTAAGCAGCGCGCAGTATGCAAGCGCATATGGAAGCGGCACCGAATCCGCAAACCGAATCTCCAGATACTGCTTCAGCCGCACATCCGGGAAGGCCATGGAGAGGACATGTACCAGGAGGTCATCGTCCATCGGTCTGTCACGGAAAATTTCGGCGACGGTTTTGTGGCCGGTCAGTTCTGCTTCGTAGCTGTGCTGCGAGGTATTGGCGTCGGCTGCCTTGTCTCCGACGTGTTCTGCGGCTTTGCTATGCTTGAGAAAGATGGGCGGCATTTGCCCAATAAATTCCACATAATCCGCAAACCCGTAATCTTCGGAAAACACCCCCGGCAGGATTCCGCATCTGGCAGGGTCGGTCCTGCGCCAGATGTCTGTCCGCTTGAGATGCGTCGTTACAGGCTGCCCCTCAAAGGTCGGGGAGTTGTCCATGAGCAGCTTGAAGATCGGGCCGTAATAATAGGCCGCCTGCAGCTTTCGGCGAAAGTCCTCCTCGGAGGCGTAATCTATGGAGACCTGTGTGGACGCGGAGCCCCGCATCATCTGCATGCCTCCGGTCCCGCTGGTTCGGAAGTAATCGTTCATCCATGCATAGCGGTGTTTCGGGATGAGCTTCAGATCTTCGACCCGGCTGACGGGCTGACAGCCGACGGACTTTGCCTCATAACCGAGCTTTTCAAGAATTGCATGCAGCCGTTCGGAAAAGTCGCGGTAGATTTCACCGATGCGCCGGATGTCGGACTCCGCGGCAATGCTGATTTCCAGCTGCGCGGCGGGTTCCAGGGTGATATTGAATTCCGGCACTTTAAAGCCCAGAAATTCGTCTTCCGGGAGGATGACGGCATCCGGGTAGTTAGCCATGAGTTGGGTCAGAATGTCTCTGACGCCATTTGTTCCGGCGTAGGGGACTGCCTCCTGAGTCTGCCGCTCCACAATGAAGTGCTCCAGCTCTACGCCGAGTCTTTTATTTTCTGCGCTTTTTGCGCCTGCTTCAAAGTATTGAATCAGGGCCTGTTTCCAATTTTCCAATCGAGCCTCTCTTTCTGGTCACGTGGCCATGCTCCTGTGAGCCTGCGGCATTTGACCATATTCTGTGAGTCTTCGGCATTTCACTATGTCCTATAATCCTGCGGCATTTAACCATATTCTGTCAGCCTCCGACATTTATCATGTTCTTTCAGCCTCAGCTCTTTACTCGGATCCTGTCTCCTTCACAATCTCATGATCGCCGTCGAACTCCTCTCCGGCCGCCCAGTGGGCGAGTCTGTGGAGGATCGGCCAAAGCTCCCTGCCGCGTTCGGTCAGGGAATACTCCACGCGCGGCGGGATCTCCGCGTACTGTGTCCTTGTGACAATGCCGTCGGCTTCGAGATCCTTCAGGGATGTTGCGAGCATGGCGCTAGTTATCCCGGCGGTCTTTCTCAGGATGTCGTTGTATCGCTGCGTGCCGTCGACATAGAGTGTGCAAATGATTCTTATTTTCCATTTTCCCCCGATCACGGACAGGGCTTTGCCGAGCCGGCAGAGTTCGCCGCACGGGCAGATTGAATTTGACAGGTTGTTAGGTGCCTCTGTTTTCATGTATTCCCTCCATTTTCTGCCTACGGTCTGTTAGACCGTCCTCATTATGACAAATATGTTTTTGAGGGTCAATATGTTTTTCATACTTACGAATCGAATCACTGCACATCTCGAAAAACATAGATTTTACCTATTCGTTCAGGAGACTAACTATACTGAGAAAATTATAGAAATCTACTATATAAGCGCGCTTGGTGCGATGGAAAACAATTGGAAAAAGACTATTAGGCTATTTAGAATGAATTATTATAGGTGGCTTAATCATCCCACATATACTGCATCAGCGGGACACTCTCGCTTAAGTCTCGCAAACGGCGGTACGTTTTTGCATTGAAGTGGACGACGGATTAGTGTAATGCTTCGGTTTCGTGATGCAGATATGGAAATGGCGCAGCCTGTGAGAGGGGACTGCGCCATTTTCTTTGTCTTATTATGCCGGCTCCAGCACGATTCCCTGGAGCAGTCCCGCCATGGATGTCATGAGCGGTTCCGACTTAATTTCTTCCTTGCGGAGCTTGTCGAGCGGGAACTCGAAATCCGGGTCCTGTTCAAGCTTTGTAATAATCCTCGCGGTGTTCCACGCGTCGACCAGCCCGTCGTGGAGGCGGCCTTCCGGTTCGAGGTCCGTCACGGTCAGCGCGTCGGATAAGGAGAGGGCGCGCCCTATTTGAAAACGTTCACTGATGGTCTTCTGATAATTAACCCAGTTCGCCGGGTCCAGGAACAGGGCGAACTCCTCCTCTCCCAGGTTCTTATCGAGGATCTCATTCCTCAGCTGCGTGAAGTCGGTGTCGCTCCAGGCGTAGAAGCGGAAGTCCCGCTCTCCCAGCCAGAGCATCATGCTCCGCAGGGCCTCGGCCAGGCTCGGTGCGTGTCTGACATCCTTGTCCTTGATGCCGGTCAGGGATGAGATGAAGTGATCGATTTTGCCGAATTCGGGCCTGACGAAGGTCGAGAACTTGCCGAGTGTTTCAAAGGACTCGTTCATCATGACCGCGCCGATCTGAACGATTTCATGTCTGCGCCTGTAATTGTGATATCTGAACTGTACGCCGCACATTTCCAGGTCTAATACTACATAAGTGCTCATCTGTGAATCCCTCCTTTTTGTTTCCGGTTCTTTATGATACCTATTGTGCCAAATCAGGAGTCCATGCACGCGGACTACGGGGAAATATGTATCGGTGTTGCAAAAAAAGTTCCGGCATATCCGTGTACAGTAACAATATTATCGGAACCGCTTCGCGAACCCGATAATCATAATTCGGCGCATAAATGCGCCTTTTTATCGTCAGCAGCGT
>ODAI013746963.1_pt1 | contig 23128 bp, 16 predicted proteins | sample 1539321 | NCBI WGS metagenome assembly ODAI01 (sample SAMN02144231, study PRJEB22623) | gut metagenome | biome: sheep rumen | host: Ovis aries | place: New Zealand | reverse complement strand
GTTTTAAGTATTTCATATCCATCCGGGTCTATATAGTGTACCGGATTATTGGCTGCATACGCATACAAATTACCATTGATGTGATTAAATAAACCGCCCATACCAGGTAAATTCTGGTTATGTTTGCGTACTTCGTTGTTGTCTGAAGCTTGCAAGATGCGTGTAACAGGTAATTTAATACTATATTTTTTATACTTTATATAATTTTGAGATAAATACATTTACTTTATTATACACAAATATTTAAAAAAGTTACAAAAAATGTGAAAAATAGAGTAAATAATGCTTGACAGTTTTTTTTGTTGAATTATATAGTTAAAAAAAAGTTGAATTAAAAAAATGTTATTAAAAATTTTGTGTTTTATTTATTTAATAATTATTTCTTTTCTCGATTATTTTACATTTAAAATCCCAAATAAAATTACATTGGCTTTTTTCTTTCTCTTATTATGCTTGGATATTTTTACAAATCCAGAAAGGATTCCTGTAAAACTTTTTTGCTCTTTATTCTTTTTCACTATTTTCCTTGCAACGGCCTATTTTACAAAAGGAATTGGAATGGGCGACATAAAACTTGCTGGCCTTTTAGGTTATTGTTTAGGTTTCCTCCAAACTTCTCTTATTTTTATTTTTTCATGTTTTTTTGGAATCATTGTTTTCCTTGTTATCAGAAAATTTAAATATAAATTAAAACAAATTCCTTTTGCACCATTTGTCGCAGTCGGCTATATGGTTACTGAATTATGCTGCAGGAGGATATTATGAAGTCCTGCCTGTATAAAGTTTTCTTTTTTATTCTTCTGTTTCCAGTAATATCTCTTTTCGCACAGGAAAATGATTCTTCAATATATATGGATTTTAGAAACCAAAAGATTTCTGACATTATCTATTCGGTTGCAGAAGTGTGTGGTAAATCAGTTCTGATTGATGAAACTGTTACCGGAAACGCAACATTCCGTTTTGAAGACAAAGATTTTGATAGTGCACTGTCTCGTTTTTCAAAACATTGTCAGCTTTATGTAGAAAATATAAATGGAATCTATTCTATTTCTAAAGTTCATATTCAAAATACAAGCAACGGTAATTTAGCTATAAATACAGAAAATGTTTCTGTTGAACCTTTTATAAATATGTTGTCCAGATATACTAACAGAACAATTCTTTACGATAACTTACCTTCTTCAACAGTAACAATTAGGGTTTCGAACGCAAGTCTTGAAGATGTTTTAAATCTTACAATTGTAAAACTACCTGGTTTTGGAATTGAACGTATAGCCGACGGCTTTTATATTACAAAAAGTGCAGGAACAATTAATAAGAGAAATATCGATATTTTTACCTTGTCAGAAGTTGATGGTAAATTTTCATGTAATATACAAAAAGCATCTTTTATAAATGTAATCGATAGTCTATTTAAGAAGAGCGAGTTGGAATACTCTCTTCTTACTAAACCAAACATTACCTTAGAAAATATGACCTATTCATCTAAAACATTTGATGAAATTCTTTTATTGATTTTAAACCAGTGTAATTGCGATTATATTATTAATAATCAAATTTATTATATATACGAAATTCAGAAAAAAGACATTATTAAAAAATTCAAGGAAACAAAGATTTTGAAGATAAATAATCTAAGTACAGAATATCTTGTTTCTTTGCTTCCTAACGAACTTAATGCATCTGGTTTCATAAAGCAGGATAAAAGTAAAAACTCCATCATTTTAACAGGAAGTCCTTCTGAAATATTACCTATAGAAGAATTTATAAAAAAGATAGATGTAGCTTCAAACGAAAAAACTTTTAAGAGTTTTTTCCTTGAAAATATAACAGCAAAAGATGCTGTTTCTCTTATTCCAAAAACAATTCTTTTATCAGATGTAATTATATTACCAGGGGTAAACGGTTTTATTACTCAGACAACAGAAGAAAATGAAAAAATTCTTACAGAGTTTATTAACATTCTTGATAATAAAAAACAGAATAAAGCAATAAAACTAAAATACATAAAAAGCGAAGAACTTATAAAGAATCTTCCTCCATCCATTAGCAAAGATAATATACAGGAAACAAACGAATCTACCCTGGTATTTTTTACTGGAACTCAGAAGCAACATGAAGACTTTCTGGCAGATCTTGAATTAATAGATAGACCTAAACAACAAATTAAATATCAGCTTTTAGTAATTCAAAGACAAAAAACAGAAGGTGTAAACTTGGGGTCTACTCTTAATGTTGGTAGTACATCTTCAAATTCTGGATATGCATGGAGTGGCACACTTTCAAATATTTTTAATATAAACTTTGATATTATTTCTCAATTTGGAATACAGTTTGCAGGAACTCTCAATTCAGAATTATCAGAAGGAAAATCTCGGGTTCTTGCAGATACAACGCTTAATGGAATAAGTGGAGAAGCATTAAGTTTTTCAAATACAAACACAACTAGATATCGCGATATTATCGTAGATACCAAGGGTGATTTATATACAAGCACAACAAGAGAAATCTCAAGTGGTCTTACTCTTTCTATAAATGGATGGGTTAGTGGAGATGGTATGGTTACTGTAAAAGTTGATGCTCAGGTTTCTAAGCAAGGCAGTTCAGAATCATCTTCTTCCAGTTCTTCAAGTACAGATACTACAGCTCCTCCTTCCACAACAGAAAAGAAGATAAGTACGAATGTTAGGTCAAAGAGTGGAGAGCCTGTTGTAATTGGAGGTCTTTTTCAGCAGGAAGAAGACATTTCTCAAAAAAGGCTTCCATTTTTAGGAAAAATTCCTGTATTGGGTAATCTATTTAAGTCAAAAGTGGTATCCATGGTAGAAACAGAATTCATTATTTATCTTGTGCCATTTGTTGAACAGGTAATAGAAACTGAACTCACTGAAGAGGAAAATCTTGAACGTCTTAAGAGAAAATACCCGGAGGTGAATTTTGAATAAAGTCACGGCTGACTCTTTTGACATAACAAAATTCTCCTGGTACAAAGACATCAAAGGTCAATATCTTGAATCATTTATAAAAAGCAGCCGTTGTGTAAAAATTAAGGAAACAGACAGCAGTGTTTTAATAGCCGTTGCAGAAACAGCAAGAAAGAACACAGAAGTTTTAATTAAAGTTCATTCCCCAAAAACAATTAAACTGGAAATTGTAAAAGATACTGATTTTGCTGAATTCATAGGAAACTTTGTGGATTGCAAATCTTTTCTGGAAGTAAACCAGACAAACGAATTCAGTAGCTTTATTCTTGAAGACATAAATAACGATTCTCCTGTAGTTAATATTATAAATGCAATATGTCTTGAAGCTATAAGACGTAAAGCCAGTGATATTCATATTCAAGGAACTAAAACAGGCCTTTGTGTTCGCCTTAGAATAGATGGAGTTTTACAAACTGTACGTACTTTCGATAAAAGTTTTTTTGATAACCTTGTAAGTCGTATAAAAGTCATGGCAGGTCTGAATGTAATGGAAAACAGGCTTTGTCAGGATGGTAGAATGACTGTCTTTACAGGAGGTACAAATCTGGACTTTCGAGTTTCGATTATACCTTCAGTTTCTGGGCAGAATATTGTATTACGATTATTTAATCGGGAAACAGAGAATTTATCTCTTGAGGATTTAGGATTTTCAAATGAAAACTTAAAGAAAATAAATGCGGCAATAAATATACCTTATGGGATGATTCTTGTAACCGGACCTACAGGCAGCGGCAAAACAACAACTTTACATTCCATAATAAATAAGATGGATAAGGATCATTTGAAAATTGTGACGATAGAAGATCCTGTAGAAAAGGTAATAGATGGAATTGAACAGATTCAGGTAAATGATGAGATAAACCTTACATTTGAAAACATTCTTAGAAGAGTTCTTAGGCATGACCCGGATGTAATTATGGTCGGCGAAATTCGAGATAAAGAAACAGCAGAACTAGCTGTACGTTCGGCACTTACCGGACATACAATACTTTCGACACTACATACTAATGACAGTATTTCTGCAATTACCAGATTGCAGAATTTAGGAATAGAACCTTATTTAATAGCCGGTACAGTAAAATCAGTAATTGCACAACGTTTAGTAAGAAAAACATGCAAATATTGTAAAGGACAGGGGTGTCAGTTATGTAATTCTACAGGATATAACGGAAGAACTGCAGTAGGAGAAGTGTTCCTTGTAGATGATAAAATAATCAAAATCATAGAAGAAGGAAAACCAGACTTTGAACTACGAGACTATCTGGTTAGTGGTGGTTTTAAAACATTAAAAGATGATGCAAAACAGAAAGTAAAAGAAAAAATATCTACAAAAGCTGAATTACAAAGGGAGGGGCTTATATGAAAATAAACCTTCTTCTGTTTACCCAAGTAATTCATTCTCTTTTAGAATCATCAATGCCTCTCCAGAGTGCACTTTCTATAAGTCAAAAAATGTTTACAGGTCAAAAGGAGCAGAAATTTGTACAAAATATATTAAAGAAAATAAATGAAGGAACCAGATTTGCTGAAGTTCTTAGTAATTATCCCCAAATTTTTCCCCCTCTTTATATTTCTCTTGTTTCTATAGGTGAATCAAGTGGAACGATGGCAGAAGTGTTTGGAAGGCTTACAGAATATATTAAGAGCAAGAAAAAGTTAATGCAGAAAATGGTACAGGCTCTTTCTTATCCTGTCTTAGTCCTTTTTACAGCAATTATTATAATGGTTATTCTAGTAATTTTTGTAATGCCTAGACTTGAAGAAATCTTTATTGCATTTACAGAGTCATCTGAGACTATTGCGATTGAGATGCTCAAAATTAAAACTCGTATTTCTTTCTTTGCAATTATTATTTCTATATTAATTCTATTAACTGTCATAACTGCAATAATACATAAATTAAATTGTAGGGTGGCTCTTATAATTGACAGAATAATCCTTAAACTTCCGTTTATAAAAACTATTGCAATGACACTTCAAATGTATGATTTTTGCTTTTCCATGAAATTACTTTCTTCAACACATTATCCTTTGGTACAAAGTCTTTTGCAGGCTAAGGATGTTATTACAAATCTAGGCTTACGAAAAGCGGTAGAGAATGTTTGTATAAATATTACAGCTGGAATGGAAGTTGGAAAAGCTTTTGAAATTGAAAACATTTTTCCATCGTATTTGACAGTATGGATAAAAACTGCGGAGCAAAATGGAAATACTGAAAAAGCATTTAAGGAATTATCTGATTATTATTCAAATGAAAGTGAAAATATTTTAACTGGCATAATACAGTCAGCGGAACCTGTTTTTATTTTAATTACAGGTGCGTTAATTATTTCTGTAATAGGTCAATTCGTTATTCCTGTTTTCAGACTTCTGGGGGCTTTATGAAAAAATTAAAAAGATTTCTGGCAATTATGCAAGAAGAAGATGGCTGGACATTTATGGAAAGCCTTATAGTTATAGCTATAATATTGATTCTTTCTGTCACAGTTGGGTTTATTGGTATAAATAGTCTTGATAAAGCACGTGTAGCAGCTGCAAGAACTCAGGTAGAAAGTCTGGCAACAGCACTGGAAGCCTATTATATAGATTGTGGAAATTATCCTACAACTGAGCAAGGGTTCAATGCGTTACGAAAGAAACCGGAAACTACTCCAAGTTCAGATAACTGGAGTGGTCCATATATATATAAAAATGTTCCAAAAGATCCATGGGGGTATGAATATGAATACTTTACACCAGGTCCTGATGGTTCACCTTATGGTATTCGAAGTTTTGGAGCAGATGGTATAGAAGGTGGAGAAGGAAAAAACTCGGATATAACTAGTTGGGAATAGAGATTTTATAATGTTACGTCAGATGATAGTTATTACAATTTTTATATTCTCTTTGTCTGGAATTATTGCAAGTACCGTTTTAATTCAAAAATCTTCATCAAAATTGACTGTTGAGATTTCTGAACTTCTGGAGAGTGCAAATGAGATTGAGTGAACTATTAATTAGTCTTGCCTTATTTCTTTTAGCCTCAGCATTATTTACATCAAGCTTTGTGAATTTAAAGCGCAGCTCATCTGCAACAGAATCTGCATTACTTACGAATGCTGCAACAATAAATACAGATTCTTTACTTAGAAATGAAATTAGACAGATTGAAATACCTTATTGGAAGAATTTTGAAAAAGAATATGAAATTCAAAAGGAAAAACTTTTTCAGTTTGCTTTGCAGAAAAATATAGAAATACTTTCTGTTTCAACAGTGTATGACAAGGCTCATAATTCTGAGGGAATCAGGATTGAGTGGAAAAAAGGGAATAAAATTTTTGTCACACAAGAATTTATAAGCCAGAGGATTGTTAATGAAGAAAAATGAAGGTGGTTTTTCTACACCACTTGCAATGACAGTAATATTTTCTCTATCAGTAATAACTCTGTCTCTTTGTATGCTTGTGTCTGCTAATTCTAAAAGATTTAATTCTTACAAAAATTATATAGAAGCTAGAAAAGAAGTTAACACAATAATTTATACAATAGAGAATCGCTTCCAAAATATAAAATCTATTTCTTGTGATAACGAGAACGTTATAAAAGAATTACAATTGAATGATTTTAAAAGAGCAGAAAATTTCTTAGTAGAAGACGTTTCAACAGGAATAAACAGACAATTTGCAGCAGAAACATTTTTAAATAATAAATACATAAAGAAATATGTAGAAGAAAATACAGATACAGTATTTGTAGACTACAGCTGGATAAATCCAAAATTCACTGAAAAACAGTTCCTGTCTGAAATAGAACAGAGTTTTGATACAAATAATATTTTCCCTCTAAAAAACAGTTTCCCTCCACTAAACTTAGCTAATATGAATATTAGTTTTATAAAAACTATTCTTGATTACTACGAAATTAAAGATTCGGAAAATAAAGCAGTTCAAATAAAAAATTTTCTTACAGATGATACTGAAACAAGTCAGATTGCAAATATCCTGAGTGTTTCTAGAAATCATCCTGTTTTTGATTTAATTGGAACGAAAACTGTATTTTGGAAAGTTAGCTTTGAGACAAAAAAATACAAGGTTACGGCAATCTATGCTTTAGTACCAGAAAGCGAAAATCAGAAAAAAATAGATAAATACATGCTAATAAGAAAAGAGATTTTATTGAAAGGGGGGGAATAAATGATAGAAGAAGCATACTTAAATGAATGTCCTAAATTCCACCTTTTATTAAAGAGTCATAGTCAGAAAAAAAGAATATGCGAAGCAAAGCAGAGACTTGAATGTATATATCCGTTTAACGTAAAAGAAGAAAACCTTTTTATAAAGAAGACAGAACAAAAAGGATATTATGATGTTTTTATTACAAGTAAAAATATAGAAATAAAACACAACATACAGAAGTTCATTATATTCATACCAATTTTAGTATTTTTTATTTTAATCTTAGCAGTATCGCTTCAAAACATATCTAATAAAAAGAATAAAGTATCCATAGCACAAAAAGAATTAGAAAGAATTGAGAATGAAAGAATAAAGATTCAAAAGGAAAAAGAAACAAAATTGTATTCATTAAAAAATGAGTACTATGAAATATTAAAAAATACACACGAAAAAGCTTATACGTGTATTGAACGCATTTATTCTGTAATGACAGAAAATTCAACCATTGAAAATATATTTATTGACGGTAATTGTTTTTCTGTAGAAGTAACAACAAAAGATGCAATGAAAATTCTGTCATCCTTTGAAGACAGTGAAGCCTTTTATTCTGTAAAGATGAATAAAACAACTGTAAAAGATAAGGTTGAAACAGTGACCTACAATGGTAATTTTTCAAGATTCTGGAAAGATGTAGATGAGTCACTTTCGGTTGATGAAAAAATAAATTTTTATAAAACAGAAATAGAATGCATAAAAGTTCGGGAAGAAAAAAAGCACGATGTTCAATTATCTGAATATATAAAAAATATACGGGCATTACTCAGGATGAACGAATGTAATGAGCAATATATTCAAATAAAAGGTAAAGAGAATAATGCAGAAGTAGAATTCTTTATTTTATCTACAAGTCGAAGCATTCTAAATTTTCTTAAAGAAATTCAACAAGAAGACACAAATAATATTGAAATTAAGCAATTAAGAATTCGTAATAGCGAAGAAAGAAACAGAATTCAAACGACAATATGTTTTGACTCAGGCATTGAATTAACAAATGATGATAAAGCATTTGAAGAATATATCGACAAAAAGATAGAACCGGCAGAAATAGATAAAATTTTCTATAAATCACAAACGCAAAAAACTAGAGTTCAAAAATCAAAGACACAAGAAGCTGTTACTAAACAAACTGTTTCAGTTCTTGAGCAAAAGGCTCCTGTGCAATTACAAAAGCTTACGTATATAGGACGAACAAGAATTAATAATCAGGATTTTATTATTGCAAAAGAAGAAGAGATGGGAAGCATATATAAACTCTTACTTACAAAAAATGAATTAGATGAAAATACTTGTGTAATAGTCGAAGGTGGTTATAAAGCAAAGGTAAACGGTAATTATTATGAGGTCAAAAAATGAAATATCTTAATAGAACTTTCTTAATTCTTTTTATAGTTGTCTCGCATTTTTTATTATCATGTGCAAGCACGCCAGAAAATAAAACAGACTCAGTATATGTAATGGTATATGACTATAAAAACAGTGAAATTATGAATGTATCTGTTTTAATAGATGATGTAGAAATAGGAAAAACAGATATTTATGGAAGACTTGTATTTCCTTGCGATATAGAAAAAGAAGTCCTTGTTAGGGCTCAAAAAGATGACTTTGAATTGGTTGAAATGAAAACAACTATAAGACCAGGAATGCTTTTATACTTCAGGATGGGAAATAGTTCTTACTATGCAGAAAGTGCAGAAAAGGAACTTGATAAAAATAACCTGCAGAATGCTTTGAAAATGATAGATAAGGCATTACAAATTGATAACAGACAAGACTGGAATTATTTAAAAACAATCATAATCAGGAGAATTCAAAATGAAGAATAAAGTTATTTTTATAATGACAGGAATATCATCATTACTAGTATTCTCTCAAATATTTTTAATGATACAACTTATTTCTTTTAAGCAGGATTTTTTAAAAATAAATAAAAAAATAGAGAATCTGTCAAATAAATTGTCAGAGTATCAGGAAAATGAAGAATTAAAAATATCTGAAATTAATTCTCGTATAGATAACCTTGTAGAAATGTCTGCTGATATTAAATCAGATCTTGCACATATTCATAAGAAATCTGACGAACAGTTTAACCAGACTTTAAGTATTCGAAATAATTATGATGAAATCCTTGAAGAACAAAAGAAGAAAACTATAAATACTGCAGAAAGCGATAAAGAACTATTAAATACAAAATCAAATGCATTAGACCTTTATAAGAAAGGAAATTATAGGGCTGCTTATGAAGAGTATAGAAAAATCACTGAATTGTATAGAGATGATATGGTCTGCCGTTTGTATAAAATTAAGAGTCTGTATTATATGAATAAGGCTGATTCTTCAAAACATAATGAGATCCTGGGAGATATACAAATTTTAAAACAAAATGGTATGGCTGATAGCGAATGTCTTGAAATTGAAAAGGCCATTAAAACCGAAAAGGATGGCCTGAATGAATAAAAAAGTATTGTTGATTCTTTTTATTTTAACTTCGATTCCAAAACTGTTTAGTACAGAAATAAGATTAGCTCCATTTGCTGTTTATGATTCTGGTGGAAATAAAATTAAATCTCCTTTGAATCCTTCAAAAATAATTTATGAAGATCTTGTAAACAATTGGTTTGAAGGGATGGTTTTATTTTCATATGCTGATGAAGAAAAATATGGCATTCCTGTAACAATTGTAGATGCGAATAAAATCTGCATTTCCGAGCGAGTCGATTATCTTTTATATGGATATATTAAAAAAAATGATACCAGCTGGTTAGCAGAAATAAAGCTTTATGATGCAACAGATAAAAAAATAAAAAAAGAGTTTTTTGCAAGTGATGATATTGAACATTATGAACGAATGCTGAAGATATTATCATCTAATATTTTATCCGGGATTGAAGAACTTGCAGGTATAAATCCAAATGAAATAGGACAGAAACAATCAAAAACAACAGAAGTCAGAATTCCTATATCATTATTCTATTGGAGTCCAATTGATTCTTCCTGGAACAAAAAAATTCTTGGTCTTGGTGGTATAAATGCAGCTGTAGAAATATTCCCGGCAATACCAAAATTTGTTGCCATTAATAAGTTATTTGATTTCTCAATTAGAGCTAATCTGTCTTGGGACATAGCAATTAATCAAAAAGATGCATATTCTCTAATTCTAAATTCTGTAGCTATAGGATTTCCTCTATTTATTCATATGCATTTTAATCAGCAGCACTCCATTTATACAGGACTAGGTGTTATGTATGAAATAGAGTTGCTGAATATACGTCCAAAGTATGAGCAAACACAACTCTTATACCAGAACATTATCTTATTAGAAACAACTGTTGGTTACAGTTTCAATATTAACAAAGTCCTTAATATATATTCAGAAATAGATTTTGATTTCCATTTAGCAAAAGACGGATTTGTTTCTATTAAGCCGTGCTTAGGTCTTTCTGCAAGAATCTCAAAGGAGCACAAATGAAAAAAGTAATATTAATATTCTTAAATTCTTTATTATTTATTTCATGTATGAATAACACTTTTTACGATGTTATTTTTCGTACACCTCAAGACCCTTTTTATGATACACCTTCTGCTGATTCTATGAAACTAGAGCATACAGTTTTTCTTGAATGGAATAATGATCCTGCTGCCGATACCTTTAGGCTCATGAAGTCTTTTGATCAGAATGAGTTAAATTTTGAATGTATATATGAAGGTACTGAAAATTCCTATATAGACACAGAACTTTTAGATAGCTGTAAATATGTTTATAGACTGGATAAAGTAAGAGGTTCTAAAATTTTTAAAGGCAACACATATGCATATGGTTGGTCTTCAGATTGTAGAAAAGATAATTATGAAAGTAATGATTTAGAACAGAATGCCAGTTTTTTAGAATATGATCTTATTTGTAATCTGCCTTGTGCTGGTTTTATAACAGATTCAAAGGAAATTCTAGATGAAGACTGGTTTTATGTAACGATACCACCAATGAGACAGGCAGATATAATTGTTGGTCAGCATAATTTATCAGATTCCAGAACAGGTGCTGAGACAAATTTAAGAATACAGCTTGCTGGTTTAGAAAGTCAGAATATAAGTCATCAAATTGCTTATGCAATAAAAAACACTAGTTATGAGACAAAGAATTTCTACTTCAGGATTTTTCCAGAAAAAACAAATTTAGCTTCAGGAAATAGTTTCTACATGGTTATAGAATACACCATATCTTTGAACAAGATAATAAAATATTAAAAGGGAGAATTTGAATGAAAACATTAAAAAGTATAATCATCCTAATTTTTATAATTTCTCTATTCTCCTGCAAACTTTCTCCTTTTGAAAAAGAGAATCAAACGTCATTACAAGAAGATACAACTGTAACAGAAAATTCAAGTTTATTTGAAAGCGATATAGATAGTTCTTCATATACATTTGAAACAAATGATTCTAAGTATTTGAATGAAGATGGTTATACATTGTGGACAGTAACAGACAAAAACTTATCGGAGGATTTTGAAGAATTATCAATTTGTCTTTGTAAGGAAAGTGGAAATACTGAAGCAGGGTTTGGACTTATCTTTTGTGAGCAGGAGATAGATAATATTCCATTTATGCTTACTGTTCTTATAAATGCAAAAGGTCTTTATACAATTGGAAGTGTAAAAAATGGAGTTTTTACACATATTGCTAATGGATGGACTAATTCCAGCTACATAAACAAAGGCCTTGGAGTAAATAATACTATTACGGTTTCATACAATAATTCAATTCAAAGTTTTTTGTTAAAAATCAACGGTTACGAAATAACAACATTCAGTGTAACAGAGAATATGGTTTTTAAGGATTGTGGTTCAGGTTTTGCTGTAGTAATTGCTAACAACGAGTTTTTTCCAAGTGTTCCTGTAAAAGTTATATTTAAAAAATAATTTAGGAGATTAAAATGTATAAAAGAAAAAAGTATGATTACAGTGGAAGAAAAAGAGTTATAGCTACTATTATATTAACTTCATATATCAGTGTATTAACTCCCTTTTCAATGAGTGCAGAATCATTAAAAAAAACTGAGAATATAAACGGTGAATTTGAAAGTAAAGAAAAATCTGAAGTCTTGATAAGTGCAGAAAAAGGAGGAGTTGTAACTCTTGGAGAAGCAAGTATTGAAATTCCAGCGGGAGCTTTACAGGAAGATACAAAAATAAGTATTACAAAACTACGTAAAGTAGAGGATACAGGAGAATCTCTTTATAATGCAATTCCTAAATCTGGAGGTTATAGATTTTTACCAGCAGGAACAAAATTTAAAAAGGATGTAACAATTTCCCTTCCCTATAGCAGCGAACTTAATAAAAAACCTCAGGCATTAGATGAACTTTATACATACTTCTATGATACAACAAAAAAGAACTGGATAAAACTGGAACGTATTGAAGTTGACCAGAAAGAAAACAAGGTTCGCTCTTTATCTAATCACTTTACAGATATGATAAATGCAACCCTTACAATGCCAGAAACAGCGTCTCCTTTAGATATCAATCTAAATACAATAAAGAATCTGGAAGCAGCAAAGCCAGACTCTAATTTAATAAAATTTAATCCACCTAAAGCGTCAAATACAGGTGATGCAAGTTTTAGTTTTGAACTTGGTATTCCATCAGGAAGACATGGTCTGCAACCACAGCTTACAGTTTCTTATTCATCTGCTGGCGGTAATGGAATTATGGGAAAAGGTTTTGATATAAATTACGGTAGTTCCATAACAATAGATACAAGATTGGGCCTGCCTTCTTATGATGGCAAAGAATATACAGGAGACAAAATAAGTATAAACAGCATAGATGGAGAAGAAATTCATGTATATCCCACGAAATATATGCTGGATGGAATTTTGTTGTATGAAATTATTGAATCAAGAAATAATAATAAAGTTTCCTATATTCCTCAAAAAGAATCTTCATTCAGCAGAATTATAAGATACGATACTGAAGATGGAGAATACAATCAGTATACCTGGGAAGTTACAGATAAAAGTGGAACAAAAAGAATATATGAACAAAACTCTTTATCCTGCGTTGGTAGTGGAAAAATTAGAGAAAGTCAAAACGAAAAATTCATAGAAACCTTTACGTGGAATTTAAGCAGGATAGTTGACGTATATAAAAATAATGTAATTTATAAATATAACACTTTTGATGAGCCTGATACAGAAACAAACGGATATGTTTATCCTACCGCAATTTATTATACAGGCTATGGAGAAAAAGAAGGAAACTATAGTATTAAGTTTCATTATGATGAAGAATCAGAAAAAAGACAGGATGTACGAATTGATGCTCGGTCCAGAGAATTTATCGAATGTAAGAAACTGCTTACATCCATCACAACTCATTACAATGAAGGCGACTGCATTCGAAAATATTCGTTTATATATAAAGAAGGGCTTGCAAAAGAAAAAATGCTTGCCGTCCTTAGCGTAAGCAATAATGCAGGAGAGAGTTATCATTATACATTTGATTATACTGAACCGGTAACTGATAATAATGGAAATGTTGAATACTTTGCAGAGGTTGAAGAATGGACAAACGAAGGAAGCTATAAGCTGCAGAAAAGTCATTCAACTTCTGTAAATGCCAGTTTTAATTCTGCAGCTGGGGTTGGATATGGAACAACAAGTAAAGATTTTCGAATAACAGGAGGAGTAAGCGGTTCTGCAGGTTCAAGTTCATCATCTCCTGATAATACAATGATTGATATAAATGGAGATGGAAGAGCAGATGCAATCACTCAAAAAGGAAATGTAGTATACGTCGCAATAAATAATGGAAAAGGATTTAACAGCAGTATTCCTATAAATTTAGGTGATGAAGAATTAGAAAACGCAGTAGATTATGAAAATAGTTACAACAGTTCATTAGGATGGAATATCTATGGAGGACTTGGAGTAAAAGGTTCTGCACTGTCAGCTTCGTTAGGCGCCGGATATTCTTCTGTTACACAAAATAATACTTCAGTTCTAGAATGCTCTTTTATTGATATAGATAGAGATGGATTAGTTGATATTGTCCAGAGTGGAAAGGATTATTATCTAAAGAATTTAGGAAATCTTAATTTTTCAAAGAAATACATAAATTTTGAATACCTGATAGAAGATATTGAGGATACGTTAAGTTTAGACGAAATTAATGAATATCAGGAAACATATTTTATACAGAACCCATTCAGAATGTGGGAGGCTCCATATGAAGGGCAGGTCCTGATAAATGAAACAATACAAAAGTTAAATGAAAAAAATCCTATGATTGTTGCAAGGACCATTATAGGAGAAAAGGATGTAGAAAACCTGAGACTTACCTTAGAAAAGAATGAAGGTACAAGAGTTTCAAATAATGACAAAATAAACATAGAAGATTCAAGGAACTTTTATTTCATTACAGATTTTGGAAATGAACCCAAAAATACAGATATAGACTGGAATATAAATATTGAGTATTCAGAAATAAAAGCCTTAAAAAATAATTTTACGGAAGCAGAGTTATTTGCAGACCTGGTTGCAGATAATGCATATATTACTGTATCAAGTAATTCAGAACTAAAAACATTTATAGAAGACTTTAAGAAAAATCTCCCTGCAGAAATCCTTTATCAGATGTATAAATATAAAGTAGATGTTACAGAACCTACAGGCCCTAATGAAAATCCAATTTTTGATGCAAGCATTGAATACAGTGATCAGTGGAAAAATGAAGATATAAATACTGCAGCAGAAATTTTTGCAGTTCTTATAGAAAACGGTTATTTTTTTCCAGGGGCTTTTTCCAGATCAGAATTTGAAGAATATATAAATGAATTAAAAGAAAGAGATGTTGAAGATAAAGAAACTTACTTTAAGGAATTTGCTTCACATTTCAGGCATAATATATCTGATGATTTATTTGTTTTGAACAGTTTTACAGATATTACAAAGAAAAAGCAGTTTTATGAAAACTATCCGCTTTCAAAGGAACTAAAACAAAAGTGTCTTGCTAAATATGATAAAGAAGGGCTTCAAAGCTATTTCTTAACTGATGGTATAACTTATGGCTTCAAAAAATCTTACACACCTTCAGCAAGTATATTACGTTCTGAACAGAACCTTGGTATTATTTTTAAAAAGAATGAAGATTATTTTGTAAATATCGGTGCATATGAAGATGGAACAACAAGCACACCAATATTTTATAACATATCAAAAAAAGAAATTGAATCTTCTGAGCGTGAAAAAGAATCTATAAAATTAAAAGAAGTAACTTCTGACAACTCTTCAATAAAGTTAGTTCTTACAAAGGGTGATGAACAGAATGGTCATTTTGAAAGTCTTATTACCTATGATTTAAAAAATATTAGTTATAAACCTGAGATATTATCTTCAGAAGAGTTCAAAAAGATTTATGACAGCATAGAAGTAGATTATAGCAATGTTGATGATTGGCCTGCTGAAATAAAAGAAATCGAATTTAACGAACTTCTTACAAACATAGATTTAAAAGAAGATGAAAAGGAATTAATTATTGATTCTCTTTACGGTGAAAAGCATGAAATGCTAAAAGAAGTTATTCAGGCTGGAGTTGTAACTTATGTAGTTGATTATTATTACTATAAACTAAAAGATGAGCCTGATTATAACATAGCTCAAAATATTTTGGATTCATATAAGAAACGAATAGTCTTAGAGCAGGAATTCCCATTTTATGATGAACAGGAAGATGGAACTTACAAATTAAAAGAAAAATATAAGTATGAATCGAATTCTAAACTGGAAGATATATGTAAGGAAAATGGATACGGAAATATAGGGACCATAAATCTAAACATAGAATATGATAAAGAATATTCATATACACTAAACAAAAATATAAAGGCATCTTATTCTATGATGCTTCTGAATCTGGAAAAAGAAGAAAGTATTTCATTTTATAATAAAGATATTACCGTAGAAAAATATATATGGAATAGTGCAGATGATTTTAGTTCAGATAATAAGGAAAACTCATTCTCGGTTTATGAATATAAAGAAGTAGTTGAAGAAGAGAATTCAGATCCAATTGAAGCAAACGTATATGTTGATAGTGATGAATTTTTGTATGGTGGAACTAACAACTGGTATTATGGAGTCTGGAAAAGTTCATGGAAATATAATAATGATGAAATAGTTGAAGATTATCCTTTCTCAGAAATTCTATTGAAACAGTTCTTATCAAATAATGAAATAGATACAGAAGATGAAGAGATTTCAAACGAAGAATTCTTGGCTATGCAGGAAAACTGTAAAACTTTAAATGTTACTAATCCACAAAAAAGTGAATCTGAAACGGATGTGCATTTCTACTTACCTTGTGCTCAAAAAGATTCTTCGTTGATACAAAATGTTCAGGATTTATCAAATAGTGATGTAACTTATTATGTTGAATATGACAAAGCTCTTTTAGGAACAGTATCTGTAAAAACTTCCTTTGCATATGATGAGGCAGGAAATAAGAAATCAAATTCCAAATATTATATGCCTTTTATTCAAAAAGATATAATTCATGCTGATAGAGCAGGAGGAGAGGCATATTACAATATAGAAGGACTTTACTATGAAGATCCAGATGCCAATTCTGGTTTAGCAATACCAAAAATTCGAAAAACATATACAAAAGGAAAGGATACAACTCCAAATATTTCTGTTGAATTATCTTCACCACAGAAAGGAATTGAAGACCTTGCTGAAGCTGTAAAAAAGGCAGCAGATATTGCAGAAAAAGGATTGTCTGGCAGCCTAAGTCTGACGAAAGGAACCAATATTTCAAATTCTACAGTAAAGCAGGCATTTCAAGATATAAATGGAGATAATGTACCAGATATTTTACAGGTTCAAGAAGAAGATAAGAAAATTATTGGAGTTACGGCATATTTAAGTTCCGTAAATGATGACTTAATAACATATAGTGATAAAACCTCCCTAAGTGATATGTCAGCTTTAGGATTAAGCACAAGTGATGTAAGTGTATATGGCGGTTCTGTCAGTTCTGGAGGAAACGTAAATGTTAATCCAAGTGGCTTAAAAAACATGACAATAAAAATAGAACAGAAGCCTACACCTACTCCATCTGGAGGAGTGACATTTACAACCGGTTCCAATACGCAGAAAAGCGGTCTGGCAGATATAAACGGTGATGGATTATGCGATTATTTTGATGATGGAGTTTATAAACTAAATAATGGAAGTGATTTTATTACAAGAGAACAAGAGAATTTTCAGAATGATAATATTTCAGAAGGAAATAACTCTAGTATAGGAATTAATTTTTCATTAGGAATAGGAACGACAAAAGATTTATTCCAGGCTAAATCCTTAAAAAGTGGTGGCAGCATAAATATTGGTGTCTCTTACTCTTCATCAGATTCAACAACAAAGAAAATGATGATGGATATTAACGGAGATGGTCTGCAGGATATTCTAGAAATGACACCCGGAGATTCAGTAATAAAAGTCAAATATAATACTGGAAACAGTTTTACAGAGGAATCTTTTATTAATATACCTAAATGGGGAAATATTGTTACTTCGAATGAATCCAATTTCTTAAAAATTTCAGACGGTATTGGTAATAATCTTGAATTTGCAAAAGATACGCCTTTAGTAGGACAAACAGTAGTAGATGGTATTAAAGATATCAGTATAAATCCAAATGCTTTTCTTGATGGTAATAAGACAGATGCATTAGACCTTAATACATCAATAACACTCGGATTCTCTACTGGTATAGGGCTCAATTTAAATCTGCCTCATCCAATAGGAATTTTCGGTGTAATAAATACAACATTTACAGCAAGCACAGGAATAAGTATTTCATACACAGCAAATGGTACAACCGTAAGAATGATAGACTTGGATGGTGACGCTTTACCAGATCATGTACTATATGTTCCAGAACTGGGAATATATTGGAAGCGCAATATAAGCGGACGCTATGGTCAGCTTACAGGTATCAATACTCCACAAGGAGGAAAAATAGAAATTGAATATTCAGAAAAATATGGCACTGTAAATAATCCAAACTTTAAGTATGTAATGAGTCGTGTTACCATAAACGACGGAGCTGATGGCTTTGGCCTTCTTCCAGATATAAATCAGGGAGAACATTCTATTACTACACTTTATGAATATGAAAATGCTTACTATGACAGAGCAGCTAAAGAGTTCTATGGATTTGAAAGAGTAATTACAAAAAACAACAGTTCTACAGACGAAACAGAAAATCCTGTATACACAAGTCAGGTTGATACATATTTTATTGATTATTATTACAGAAAAGGTCTGTTAAATAATTCAAAGACTTATGGAAGCGCTGAATATAATGAAACAGGAAAACTGCTTTCAGTTACCAACATAGAACTATCAGATGCACCATATGCTGTTACAGGAAAAGAAGAAAACTGGGTATATGAAGCATCAACTGGTGAAAGTAACTATATATATACATCTACTGAATACAAGTATGACTTATATGGAAACTGTAAAGAATTATGTCAGGACTTTGGAGATGGCAAAAAAATAAGTTGTGTAATTACGTACCAGTATAATAAAAGTAAGTATATTATGACCATGCCAGATTCTATAATGGTGTACAATTCCCTTCCTGAAAGTGGAGATTTAATACGTTACAGGGAAGGAAGTTACAACGATTATGGACAGCTTGAAGAATTAAAGACATATTATAATAGCAATCAATATTCTATTAATAAACTTACATACGATAATTACGGAAATATAATAAGCGTTACAGACAGCCACAATGCAAAAATCATATATGAGTATGATGCTAATCTTCATATGTTTGTAGAAAAAATTTCTCAATACGGAGAAGGGACAGACACTTATGAAAGCCTGATAGAATATGATCCTTCCCTACAGCTTAAACTGAAAGAAAGAGATTGCAATGGTAATAGTCTTATATATAAATATGATTCATGGCAGCGAATATCTAAAATCTGGACTGCATACGATATTCCGGAAGACTTGTCTGCCAGATATGAAGATTATATTCCTGCCATAAGTTATGAATATTATACTCCTCAGGAATTGGAAATAAAAAAAGACGGCAGTTCTATCATTAAAGAAATTTCTATTCTGCCACATGATTTATGGTATAATATTACAAGTAACAAAGTTACTTTTGATTCAGCATTAGTAGCAGACGGATGCTCTGTTATTAATACCCTGGTGCAGATAGATGGCATAGGGCGTGCCGTTCGTACAGCAAAAACCGGTTATGTGGAAGGCATAAATGGCTGGAATGTGAGCGGTTCAGTTGAATACGATAAAAAAGGAAGAACCGTAAAAGAAGGAATGACAGAATTCATTAAGGGTGATCTGGAAAATCTTCTTAATACAACCCCGATAATGGCAGAATTGTTTACTTCTTATAAATATGATGATAAAGACCGTCAAATAAGGACTATTTTACCAGATGGTTCTATCCAGACAGCATCTTTTGAAATCACTAATGGAAATGCAGTTTCAAGTTCCAAAGACCCCTTAGGAAATATTTCTGTACAGGAAACCGACAGCCACGGCAACATTGTACGTGTTGCAAAAAATGACTCTTTTGGAAAACTGCTTACAGAAGTAACGTACGAATACAATATTATGGGTGAAATGCTCAAGGCTTTTGATGCTAAAGGACATCCTGTAACAGTTGAGTATGACTTAATGGGACGAAAAACAGCCCTGGAAAGTGCAGACAGCGGAAGACAGGAATTTTTCTATGATGATTGCTCAAATCTTATACGCGAGAACAATAGTGTCCTGCGGGAAAACAATAAACAGATATTATATGAATACGATGGCCTTAACCGTCTTATAAAAATAGATTATCCAGATACAAGCGATACTGTTTACACTTATGGTGCTGCGAATGATAAAGATGGTGCGGCAGGCAGAATTCTTTCTGTAACAGATGCCAGCGGTAATCTTGTATATAAATACGGAAAACTTGGCGAAGTAACAAAAGAAACAAGGTCGCTTACCTCTTATTTGAACAATACAGAAAGTGTGGAAAGTGTAATGGAATACCGTTCTGATTACTTAGGAAGAATGCAGTGGATTCTTTACCCGGACGGGGAAGAAATTACTTACGGTTATGATCCAGGTGGTCAGGTAATAAGTGTAAAAGGCCGTCATTTTGAAAGAGATTTTGATTACGTTTCTAATATTCTTTATGACAAGTATGGGCAGAGAACCCGCATTGACTATGGCAACGGAACATTTACAGAATATAATTACGACCCGGCACGTCGATGGCTGGATACAATAAAAACACGTAAAGCAAATGGACCTTATTATCAGAATATAAAATACAGCTTTGATGCTGTAGGAAATATTCTGGGCTATGAAAATAACTGTCTTGATTCTGCAGAAGGAAACTATAAAACTTCACAAACTTATACTTATGACAGTTTATATCAGTTAATAAAGGTAAATGGAGAAACAAGTTATAATCCTTACAAATCAAGTGTACCGGAATTTGTTTCAACATATACTCAAAATTTTACTTTTGATACAGGAGGATTAGGTAATATGATTGGAAAGTCGTCAACAGAAACTGTAACGCCGCAAAAAACAATCGGCGACAATCTGAATTACAGTTTTGACTATGTTTATGACGAAACATATGCGCACCGTCTGATAAACGCCGGCGAACGCTATTACAAGTATGACGGAAACGGCAATGTAATATGCGAACAGGATGGAAGCTTTGATTCAGACGATGCAGATGTTTCGTATCACAAAATTACACAAGAAGCAGAAGGGGTTTATTCAACCGACTACGGCTGGGGCTTGTTCCGCGATGATTCTGAAAGCAGTTCTAAGAGTACAACACGTTTTAAGAGAACTTATATTTGGGATGAACGAAATCAGCTCGTAAGTTCTGTAGATGCAAATTATTCAACAGCTTATGTTTATGGACATGACGGACAAAGAACAAACAAGTACACATCATCCAGCGAGACTTTGTATTTCAATAAGATGTGGACCCATCATACAGACAGTGGAAACAGAATATATGGTGGCCAGACAGCAAAAAATATCTATCTTGGCGAAACTCGAATTGTTACAAAACTCAATAGCGGTGCAAATCCTACTTACCAGGAAGAATATTATAAACGTTACTATTACCATTCTGACCACTTAGGAAGTGCAAGTTTAATTTCAGACTATAAGGGCGATGAGTATCAGCGAATTGAATACACACCATACGGCGAAACCTGGGTAGAAAAGACTCAAAATACAGGACTTGAATACCTGCCTTACAAGTTTACTGCAAAAGAAATGGACGAAGAAACAGGCTTGTATTACTACGGGGCACGCTATTTAGATCCTAAATACTCAAGATGGCTTTCAACTGACCCTGCATTGGGAGATTACATTCCACAGGCTCCAGTAAGTGACGAAGCGCGTAAACATAACCAGAATTTACCTGGTATGGGCGGTTTATTTAATCACATCAATGGTAATTTGTATGCGTATGCAGCGAATAATCCGGTACACTATATAGACCCGGATGGAAGAGTTGATGATTATACAGAAGATCAAAAATTTGTTTTGTTTGATTTAATTAAAACTGCCACAAATCAAGAACCTTTAGATATTATTAGAAAATTCAATGAAGCTCATCCTGATAAAACAATCGATGAAAATACTTTATGCGAATTATTTGCAGATCCAGATAAATCAAAAGCTCTGCTAATGCAAAGAGAAGAACTTCATAAAGATTTAAGGTATCTGTTAAATGAAAAGGCGCCTAAGAATCTAAATGCCGCACAAGGTAGAATGAAGAAAATGCCTTGGCTTTTATCACTTTTTCATAAGCCTTTAGAAAATATAAAAATGATCTCTGGAAATGGTCATATGGAAGGCGTATATAATCGAAAAACAGGTCTACAAGATCCTAGAGAAGAATCCATGGCAACATTTAATTTTTTTAGTCCTTCATATAGTAAAACTGCCCATAAAAAAACAGATATGGATCCTTTTTATAAGTGGGGAAATTAAATGAAAAAAAGGATATGTCTCTTATTTTTTTTATCAATAATTTTACAAAATTTATTATGTAGCATAAAGTTTGAGGAAGGAATGGAGTATTATTTTACAAAATTAATACCAGAATTTTATAATGGACGTATAAACTTTTATGATAAAGAGTCTTTATATTTACAAAAAAAATTTGATTTACATATGCAAGGAGATGGTTTTTCAAGAATCGGCAAAAATAATCTTATAGAAACTGACTTTTATTTTCTGATTGATCATAACAGACAGAATGCTCAACTAATAAAATTATGTGAAAAAGAAATTAATGGTAAATTATATGAATATTGGTGTACTTTTTTTGCAGACAGAAGTATTCCATATGATAAGGCAATTTTTTATATAACCGAAAGTAACTCTTTAACGAATAAAAGAGTAATAATTGATAAAAGATATACCTATGTTGAATCATATAAAATATCTAAAAACATAAATCTAGATTTTTCAAATATAGATTTAATAGTTCTTTATCAAATAAAGCCGTGGATTGTAATAGAAAGTTTTAAAGGAACCAGATATGAAAACACTATTGTAAAATGGAAAAAAAATAATCCTTATATTCGAAAACAAAATCTTTTAGAAAGGATTTATTATAAAAAATTAAAGAAGAGAAAAAAGAACTTAGAAATACTTACACCCCACATCTAGTGTTTTTCCCACATTGGAAAAAGGGTGTTTTTAGTCACATCAATAGCAATTTGTGTGCATTAACGGACAATAATCTATTATAAAAAAATATAAACAATCTCCTAAATTTACATTCTGGCGATTTCTTCCAGCAGTTTTGATGGGGTAAGAGAATAATCTTCGGCGCCGAAAGTACGGGCGGC
>ODAI013195755.1_pt1 | contig 23129 bp, 29 predicted proteins | sample 1539321 | NCBI WGS metagenome assembly ODAI01 (sample SAMN02144231, study PRJEB22623) | gut metagenome | biome: sheep rumen | host: Ovis aries | place: New Zealand | reverse complement strand
ATCGCCGAAGAGAATACTCACGAGTTCATCAATCAGAACGGAGAAAAAAGTTTCGTAGGAAAGATGTTGGTGATAGCAGTGGCATAAGTTTAACAATTAAAGATAGGAGATACAACAATGACACAGAAAGAGAAACTCGCACACGAGTACATTGAATTGAAGAAACAGTTTGATGGAGAGAATTTCAAAGCAGGTTTGACACAGCACCAAGTTTGGTACCTCATCAAAGAGTATAAAGTAATCGAACTGGAAGAGAAGATTGAAGCCGTACATCGCGCTTTAGAGGAAAAAGCCGCACGTGAGGCGAAAGAGGCATGGTTTGAAACCCCCGAGGGCAAAGCATGGAAGGAGTCTAATGAGAGAGCACGGAAAGAAAATTGGGACGCTCAGCTGGAACTTCGCAAGCAGGCATACGAATACGCACGCAATCAAGTACGCTCACTTCTCGGCAACGATTTCGATATTACAAGATTCGGTTTCGGTTGCTTCGAAGTAGGACTGGTCAAGGAATACCGCGAGGATGGAACACCAAAAGCACACTTTGGTCACGAGTTCGAAGTTTATTTTGGGAATGACTGGTTCGCAAAAGGGTTTAGGTGGGAACTGAACTATGGTTGCTTGGGAAGTTTTAAACTCGGGCAAGACATGAACCGCGCCAAATTCCTCATGGGTCTCGCAACATTCGTGAACAGTTCAGTTATAAACGGCGGCTTCAAGGAGAAGATGAAGGAGTACACCGACAAGAACGATGCCCTGCGGAAGGAAGGATACCGACTCGAAAAAGAAGAGAAAGAACTGAAAATAGAGGCATAACGAACATTATGAAAGGCGGGGCGGAAACCCCGCCTCTTCTTGTTTATTCATTCAGAAGGTGTATTACACGGACAGTTAATTATTTACGTTAAATTTGCAACAAAATCAAAATAAAATGGCAAAAGGAAATGGAACAACAAAGAGTGTAGGCAGCGGCGGTGCTGCTGCTTCGCGTACAAGTGCCCCTGTGTCGGAGGGTAACATAGCAGATAAGATGGGGATGACTGAAAAAGAGTTTGCCTCTATTACTGGTTATGGTTACGGTAATACGCTGTCCTCTTATCAAACTGCATTGGCGCTTGCTAATGAGATTCCTGACAATCTAACAATGTGGACTGGCCATAAAGCCAAAGAGGTCAAAGACACATTAAAGAAGATTATCCGTGCTATGGGCGGTTCTACAAATGTTAAAATGAACGATTTTTTCAAAGACGAGTAAATTATGGCAAAAGCAACAGGCACGACAAAGAACGCAGGGGCTTCCGCAAGTTCGGCAACTCGCACGGGTAGTGGTGCAAGTAAAGCAGAAGCGGCACAGAAAGTAAAGACCGCGGCTAAGACATTCGACACCTTCAATGGTATGAAAGACGGCTCGACTGTAAATATAGGCGGGCTTAAATTTTCCGTAAAACACATCAATCATATAGAACATACGAAATTCGGTGACGAACTTAACGACCACTACTATGCTACGGCATCTCTTAAAGTTGGAAAAGAAACGTATCATATCGATTTAAATACGGAGATGGAAAAACCGTCGATAGCGTATATAAGCATTAGTCATAATGGTACAGGCGGTTTATATAGTCAGATAAATGAACCTTTGATGAGTGTCGGTAAGATGACAAACTTAAAGACGCAAGTGACGAAACTAATAAAAGACCATCAAGCATTGGTGAAGAAATATCCCCACGACCATTGGTCTCAGATAATCAAGAACCCAAAATCATATTTCTAATGATTGTGTGCGAAAAAATATAGTAACCATAGGTGTTGTCTTTATCTTTATCATCCGTATCATCTGTGAAGTTGGTACGGATTTCGTTTTCAATCTACTTGTTTACTCGTAAATCCATATAAATCCGTATAAACGCGTATAACGCCGTAAATTTGCGTAGAAATTCATAAAACAACGTAAATATATGGTTAACAAACAAAACGCCAGTGGGGCGAAAAAACTCGATTACACTCATATCTTACCGAAAGAAGTAATCGAAATGAATGACGGACAGTTAGAAGGACTGCCAAAGAATCCGCGTTACATTAAAGATGAACGTTTCGCAAAGTTGAAACTCTCGTTGGAAACCTCACCCGAGTTCCTTGAAGCGAATCCGTTGAAAGTCTATCCGCTCGATAATGGCCATTACATTATCGTTGGCGGTAATATGCGCTTCCTTGCAGGTCGTGAGGTCGGCATCAATGAGTTTCCTTGCTATATCTTCAAGAAAGAGACTTCCATTGAGAAGCTGAAAGAGTTTGTCATCAAAGATAATATCGCTTTCGGTTCAACCGACTGGGATGCCCTTGCCAACGATGATTGGGATGTTTCAGACCTTGAAGATTGGGGTATGGATGTTTCATTTCTTGGCGGTGATGACAGCACCGATATTGATGACCTTTTCGAAGAAGCGAAGAATCAGGGAGAGAAGGAGAAGACTACGAAGATTACCGTGTCTGTTCCTGAAGCCCTCACGGAACAGTTAGGTGACATTATGGATGCCATCAAGGAGGCCGTAGCCGACTTCGAAGGGATAGAGGTGAAGTAGTATGGAGATATATCTTGCGGGCGGTTTTAACGGTAATATGAGTCCTTTCTGGCGTGAGTACATAAATGGTATGGACGCCGGGCTTTCGGAGCAGGAATGCTATGTAAAGGGACGCACGAACTTCTTGAAGGGAATAGACCGTGGCGGTGCAGCACCTTTCAAAGTCAGCGACCTCTCAATCCTTGAAACCTTCTACTACGCTCGTAAGAATGAACAGATACAGAAACTCTTGGGACAACCGAAAAACTTCCTTTTGGATAGCGGAGCATTCACGTTCATGTCCAATAGCAGCGTGACCGCTGATTGGGATGAATACACGGAAGAATACGCTGCATTCATCAATAGGTATAATATTTCGCTTTTCTTTGAACTCGACATCGATAGTGTCATCGGTATAAAAGAGGTGGAACGTTTGCGCGTGAAACTGGAACGACTGACGAACAAACAGTCTATACCGGTTTTTCATCTCAGCCGTGGAAAGGATTATTTCATCCGTATGTGCGAGCAGTATTCTTATGTTGCCTTCGGGGGAATAATTACCGATGGTGTTAGGACAGCGACTTTGGAGAAGTACTTTCCATGGTTCATCAATACGGCACACCGTCACAAAGCGAAGATACATGGACTCGGCTACACGTCGATTGCAGGTCTATATAAATACCATTTCGATAGCGTTGACTCGACGGCATGGCTCTACGGAAATCGTGGTGGCTTTGCCTACACATTCAACCAACAGACTGGGCATTTGGAACAGACCAACAAGCCTACAGGCATGAAACTCAAATCACGAGCCGTCGCGTTCAATAATTACAGCGAGTGGGTACGCTTCTCAAAGTACGCTCGCCAGCATCTATGAAGGTATATTTGGCAGCACCTGGAGTGGTAAAAAAGGAGTTTCAGGAGGGTTTGATAATCCCAGAGGATATTTATGTACTGGAATCATATTATTCGATGAATGAGTGGTTTAAACCGTTCATACCCCGTTTTAAGTCCTTCCTGCTCGACTCTGGTGCGTTCACATTCATGTCGAACGCCAAGAAACACGGCAATGTGGACTGGCTATCGTATGCCGACCAGTACGCGGACTTCGTGAAGGAGAACGGATGCAGGCTGTATTTCGAACTGGACATTGATTCGGTAAAGGGTCTGCCGTATGCTGAGATGCTACGCAACCGCATCGAGAAGCGTGTCGGATGGCCATCTATTCCCGTCTGGCACGTATCGAGAGGCAAGGACTATTTCATCAGTATGTGTCGTGACTATAGATACGTTGCTTTCGGCGGCATCATCACGGACGGATTGAGTACGGCTACCCTTGAACGATATTTTCCATGGTTCATCAATACGGCACACAAATATGGAACAATGATACACGGTCTGGGTTATACGAATCTGAAAGGTCTGCCAAAGTACCACTTTGACAGCGTTGATTCGACAACATGGACTATGGGGAACCGCTTCGGGCAACTGATGGAGTTCAAGAATGGTACAATCGTGAAACATGACTCGGTGAAGTCTGGTGTTAAAGTACGTTCCATCAAGGATTTGAAAACTTGCGCGTACCACAACTTCAAGGAATGGTTGAAATACCAACGCTATGCGGATAATAATTTATAAACCAAATAAATATGTGATATTATGAAAGTATTAGTTATTTGTTCTGGAGGTCTTGACTCAGTATCAATGGCACTCCGCTACATAGAAGATGAAACCACGTTGATGACGTTTCTCTACGGGCAGAAGGCAACGAAGGAAATCCTCGTCGTGCAACGTCTTGCCGAGAAGTATCACCTCGGTTTCGAACTCATGGATATATCCCAGCTGAAGGCAATTTTCGGGAAGGAAAACCAGTTGACGAACGATAATGCAACTGTAGAGGATGGCTACAAGAAGAGCGTTGTAGTTCCGCTACGAAACGCAATGTTCTTGCAAGTCGCTATGATTTACGCCTATTCTCATGGCTTCGACAAAGTGGTTCTGGGCTCGCACATGGATGACTGCACGTTGGTGGATGGCGAGTATGCTTTTCCCGACTGTTCTCCTGCATTCTTCAAGGCGTTTGAACTGGCAATGGATATGGGAACATTTAGGGGAGAGAAACATGTGAAGGTCGAAACGGCATCGTTGTTGGGATTGCACAAGAGCGACCTTATACGATTCGCTGCCGAGAAAGACCCCGAAATACTCATGCAAACATGGTCATGCTACAAGAACGGAGAACATCAATGTGGTGTCTGCGATTCCTGCCGCAACCGTAAGGCGGCGTTCGAGAGTGCAGGCGTGGAGGATTTAACCGAATACGAAGAGTAAAAGAAACTATGGGAAAAGGTTCGGGAGCATCAAGATTGTTGGGTGTACCCATGCTGCACAGTTACGACCAATACATTGCTGAAAGACGGCGGCTGGGAACAATGGGAAACGGTTTGGATTATTACAATCGCAAAAGCGGCGGTTTTGTAATCTTTCAAGAAGGACACGCGAACCCTACGCGGCTAAACGAAGAGTTTCAGTTTGCCAAAGAACTTGCGAGGATGGGTTATCCTGTTTACCTTACTCCTGAAGATGTTGCTCATGGTGGCGTTTCCTTCCGCTTAGGACCAACGGGAAGTCCTACCTTCCCTGACGCACGAGTGGGCAGATACAGTCTGACATACTACGAACAAAAGACCCCGACGGCTAATAATGCGAAATACGGCGCGTTGACAGCCTTGCAACATGCGAGTGACAAGGGAGTTGGTCTTGCGGCTATCTTTGACAAACACGGAGTCTTGAACCGTGAAAGTATTCAGAAAGGCATCGACTGGTACGAACATTTAAGGACAACCAAGCCGAATAGTGGACTGATACAGTTGAAAGGCGTACTCGTTATCAATAGAAAGCATGAGGCTTACTGGCATGATATGGAGGTGTCTGGAACAAAATGGTGGGAATAAAACAGCAACAGACTTACCCCGTTGCCACCATATAGGTTCCAGAGCGGGACGGCGGTAGTACCGTGCCCCCGCAACCTATACAGCAATTCGTGTGCAAATATAAGAATATTATTTAGTTAAACCAAATAAATTACGAAGAATTATGATTTACAGTGTTTCAAAGTACATGGAGGTGGCAGGCTGTCATCATCTTAACCTCTCTTACGAGAGCAAATGCCAAAACTTGCATGGCCACAACTGGGGAATAACCGTGTTCCTCGCCTCTCGCACGAAGAACAAAGACGGTATGGTGCGCGACTTCGCCCACATCAAGAAAGCCATTCATGGCTACCTCGACCACGGTAATTTCAATGAACTGCTGGATTTCAACCCAACGGCTGAGAATATCGCAGAATGGGTAGTAAACCAGTTCCCTGAGTGTTATAAGTGCGTGGTGGAGGAAAGCACCGCGAACTTCGCACAGGCTTATGACGAGAACTTCCCTATCGAACCAATCTATCTCAAACAGTAAACTACGCAACGATGAAAGAAAAGACTTACAGAATCAATGAAATCTTCTACTCCTTGCAAGGCGAAGGGAGATGGGCCGGACGTGCCGCAGTTTTCATCCGTTTTTCAGGCTGTAACCTCAAATGTCCATTCTGTGACACTGACTTCAAGGAGTACACGGAAATGACGCTTGCCGAGATTCTTGCTGCCATAGCGGAATGGCGAAGTTGCGCCTTTGTTGTACTGACAGGCGGTGAGCCTACGCTTCAGATAGACAAGGATTTTGTGAAGGTTTTGCATGACGAAGGATATTATGTCGCAATCGAGACCAACGGAACACGGGAAGTGCTTCCCGAAATCGACTGGATAACAGTTTCCCCGAAGGACTGGTACATAGATAAGTCCGTACTGAGGGTTGAGAAGGCTGACGAGGTAAAGGTCGTCATGGATAATCAGATTCCAGAAGCCGTGTTCGATGCCTTCTATGACATAGTCTCTGCCGAAGCCTATTACGTGCAGCCCTGTGACACAGGTTTCCTGAAACCTAATAGCGACATCATCGAGCGGTGTGTTGATTACGTGAAGAGGAATCCCCACTGGAGATTATCACTTCAACAGCAGAAAATCCTAAAAGTCAGATAACATGAATAAAGGCAAGGTGGAAATAGATAATATAAAACAGTAGGAAATATGGAAAGTAAAAGTCTTAAAGACCAGACAATCGAGAAGTTGATTCGCCAACTTCTGATTGAGATTGGCGAAAACCCAGACCGCGAAGGATTGAAGGGTACGCCTGACCGTGTGCGCCGTATGTTCAAGGAAATCTATAGGGGCTATGACCCAGAACAAGTCCCCAAGATTACGACGTTCCCAAATGGTACAGATGGCATCCCTTACGATTCAATGGTTATCGACCAAGGAGATTTTTACTCGCAGTGTGAGCATCATATGAAGGATTTTTTTGGCAAGTATTGGTTTGCCTATATTCCTGCTCCCGATGGTCGCATCCTCGGAATCTCAAAGATTGGTCGTGTCGTGGATTATTGCTCTGCCCGTCTACAGGTGCAAGAGCGGCTTTGTCATGACATCGTTACGATGCTGAAGGAAGCCCTACGGCGCGACGGTGCACCCGAACCTCTTGGCATTGCTCTCGTAATGAAAGGCCGTCATATGTGCAAGGAATCTCGCGGGGCTCGTAAGAAAGGTATCATGACTACGACCGTTCTGGAAGGAGTGTTCCGTGATGATACCATCGTGCGTGAGGAATTTATGCATCAGGTAGGCAACGTAACGGAAGTGTAACGTATGACCGTTCAGCGCAATAGGCGGTTAACGCCCAAGGGAATACTCGAAAAAATGGTAGGCAGGAAGATTGACCCCAATCTCCTGCCAGCCATTCATAAGGTGCAAATCATGGAGTATCTTCTTTCCTGTCCGTATGGCGCACTGGCAGAGTATCAGGATAACGATAACCCATCATTCATCTGTCAGTGCGTCGATATGCTCCGTGAAGGAAGAATACTTGAATTTACACAAGTTCTCAACCTCTGCCGCCAAATGGCAAGGGAGGATGCTCTCAATGCAAAATAACGTCTTTTTACGGCGATTTATCGCTTTTTATGCAATTATATGATAATAGGAAATAATTAGGAAGAAGATGCCTATAAGTAAAGACCCCGCAAAACGGAAGAAGCAACTTGAAAATCTGAAAAAGGGAATGGCGAAGAAAGGACAGGTCTTGAATCCGAATGGCCGTCCGCGAAAAACCATCCGTTCCGTCATCGCTGAGTTCGAGAAGGCTGGGCTTATCGTTCCCTCAAACGATGAGATAGGGAAGATGTATTTATATATCGCAACACTCAATGAGGAAGAGTTGAAGCGAGTGCTGAACGATAAGGAACAGCCCATGATGACACGTATCATTGCCCGTGGTGTCCTCTCAAAGAAAGGGCTTGATGTTGTTGACCGCATCGTAAACCGCGCTTACGGACAGCAGCAGCATATCGACATCACAACTAACGGCAAGGATATTAAGCAAGAGCCGCTAACCATCCGTTTCGTTGCATCAAAGGAGGAACTGGAGAAAATTCAGAGCGAGATTCCCGACATGCCACCTGAAGAACAATAATCGATGCCACAAGGGTACGTCACAAAGAATTTCCTTCGTCTTGATACTGCTTACAACAAGGGCTATACAACTGCCTCGTTGCAAGGTTCAAGTAGGTCCAGTAAGACTTACTCGAATGTTCAATGGTTGGTAAGGATATGTCATGATATACCCGGTACTACTGTTAGCATCGTGCGTAAGACCATGCCCGCCTTGAAGCGTTCCGTGTACCGCGACTTCAAGGAGATAATGATTGATTGGGGCTATTGGGATAAGAAGTGCATGAATCATACGGACTGGATTTTTACGTTCGACAATGGTTCATGGATAGAGTTCTTCAGTTGCGAGGATGAGCAGAAGTTGCGCGGTTCAAAACGTCAGATACTCTTCGTCAATGAGGCAAACGAAATATCGTTTCTTGAATGGCAGCAGTTACAGATGCGTACCACAAAGTTCTCCATCATCGACTACAACCCTTCATTCTCTGAGGAACACTGGATAAACCAAGTAAACGAGGAACGTAAGACCTGCTTCTGGATTTCCACTTATAAAGATAACCCTTTTCTTGAACAGAAGGTAATTGACGAAATCGAGTCGTTGCAATGGAAAAACAACTCGCTTTGGCAAGTATATGGACTCGGACAGCGTGCCATCGTTGAAGGTCTTGTATTTCCTCGTATTGAGATTGTAGAGAGCATACCGAGGCAAGCAGAACGGATTAGGTATATCGGCATGGACTTCGGATATAGCAACGACCCAACGGCAATAGTAGAGGTGATGATATGGAGAGATACCATCTATCTGAATGAAATCTGCTATCAGACGCACATGCTCACCGCCGATATTATCGGTGAACTGAAATCTATCGAAGGTTCGCCCGAGATTATCTCCGAAAGCGCAGACCCTCGACTGGTGGACGAGATATACAATGCTGGGCTGGATATTAAAGCCGTGCATAAGTACCAAGGGTCTGTCAATGCCGGTATTATGAAAATGAAGGAATACAAAATACATATCACCCGCCATTCATCTAACCTCATAAAAGAGTTCCATAACTACACATACCGCCAGGATAAGGAAGGTAAATGGCTGAATGAGCCGGTTGATGCGTTCAATCATTGTTTTGTTGGAGAAACGCTTGTGTCAACTGAGACAGGGGATTGTCGTATTGATGCGTTAAAAAGCGGAATAAAGGCAAAAACATCGCAAGGATACTATAAAATAGTCAAAATATTCAATCAAGGAGTCCGAGAAGTTTGGAAAGTTCGCCTACAATTTGATAATTTTGCACTGGAGGTCGAGGCAACGCCAGACCATAAATTTAAAACAAAAGAAGGATGGAAAGAACTGAAAGAATTGAAAGCAAACGAAGTGCTTTACCTCGACAGGTGTTTAATGGAAAGGTTTATCATAAGTACAAAGGAGAACACTACTATTCAAGAGGTACAAACCGTTTGCACAGGGTTGTGTGGGAATACTATCATGGAAAAATCCCAAAAGGTTTCCACGTCCACCACAAAGATGGGAACCCCGAAAATAATGCTATCGAAAATCTTGAACTTGTGCAAGAGAATGAGCACCTCCATAGGCACGCCCAAGAGCATCTACAATCAGAAGATTATATGGTCAGAGCTCGTAAGCAAATGGCATACGCTTCACAATATGCTAAAGAGTGGCATAAATCTGAGGAAGGGCGAGAATGGCATAGAAGGCACGGAAAAGAAGTCGCTAAAAACCTTAGGCCGCTCGAGTACGTATGCAAACAATGTGGAAAAATTTTCTTTGCCAAACCTGCTGGGGGACGCAAATTCTGTTCCAACCAATGTAAATCCAAATGGCGCAGAGACAACCATCTCGACGGTGAATCCCGAACCTGCGAACTATGCGGAAAAGAGTTTATCGTTAACAAGTACAGTAAAACAAGATTTTGCTGTAGAAGCTGTGCTATGCGACATAACCGTGCTAACCAAAAACGAAAAACGAACCTATGATATAGAGGTCGAAAATGTGCATGAGTTTTTTGCTAACGGTATTCTGGTACATAATTGCATAGACGCAGCCCGCTATGTCATAATAGAGAAGGTTCTTGGCGGTTATGGCAGTGGTATGTCTGCGAGCGAAATCTTGGGTATAACGGGGTAATAAAGATAAATAAAGTATAAACCACATAAGATTATTTGGAGTTTATTCTTTAACTACTTAAATTTGCCTTTGATTTTTTATTTATTCATTATTTATTAACAATAGGAGATACAACAATGAAACACTACAAAATTTACCAAGTGAATGAGGATAAGAAGGATGCGTGTTGCATTTTATTCTGCGGCGTTGAAACAGTCAAGGAAATGGGCCTTTGGAAGTTGGTCAATCCCGACACTTACAATATGGTCTATGAAGGAGAGTGCGAGGATGAGATAGAATTGGATGACCTCTATCAGAAGTTCAATATTGGTCGCCCCAAGGATTTCAAGGGTCACTCACTCAGTACTTCGGACATTATAGAACTCGATGGTAAGTACTACTACTGCGACTCGTATGGATGGGAAGAGATTACGTTTAACAATAAAAAAGATACAACAATGAAACAGACAGAGAAGAAGGTCGCAATGACCACAGACGAGAAAGTGTTCAACCTTTGCGTTGAGAGTGCAAAACAGTCAAAAAACGGTTATACATTCAATTTGAAGGACGTTTGGCAAGCAGCCAGAAAAAAGTATAAGTTGGCGAAGCAAGATGTTATTGACGCGATGGATGCTATTGCAAAGGAGCATGAGATTAAGAAGGTTGGTGAAGGACCATCCAACTTGTTCGCACTCGTTGAACTCATGCCGAAGGAAGAGAAGAAGGCTGAGCCAACTCCTATCATGAAGCAGTTCTGCGAATTGAAAGCCAAGCATCCCGATGCCCTGATACTATTCAGATGCGGCGACTTTTACGAAACCTACGAGCACGATGCGAAAGTGTGCGCCAAAGAACTTGGAATTACACTTACCAAGCGTAGCAGCGACGATACAAAGATGGCGGGATTCCCGTACCATGCACTCGACACATATCTGCCGAAGCTCATACGAGCAGGGCATAGGGTTGCTATCTGCGACCAGTTGGAAGACCCGAAGTTGACGAAGAAACTGGAGAAACGCGGTATTACCGAAATGGTAGAATCAAAAAAGGAAGAGAAAGAAGATGCTCCCGTCAAGGAGAAGAAAGGTGCTTACCCATTTACTCCTTGCGAGATAGCACAGTTCAACGCACGCAAAGAGGCACAAAAGCGATACGGCGCGAAGTTCTCTAACTTTGCTTTCGCCAGAGTAGATGCTACGACTAACAAGGAGTATAAGAACTCGACCGAGGCAAAAAAAGCGAAGGCTGACATGGATAACCTACTATATCTCGTCAAGGTTGTTGAAGGAGTTGAGTTCTCGGGGAGAACACGAATTGAGGCTTACGAGAACTTCCTCAACTCCGCAGTATAAGATGACTGGGCGGGCTCCGGCAACACTTTGGAAAGGCATTCCTTCGGGAGTGCCTTTTTTTTGCGTTTTCCCGCCCCTTTTTCATTTGTTTACTCACTTTATCGGCAAATAGTCGGAAACGCGCTCAAAATCCTTAATTTTGCGGAAAAATCATTGATATATGAGGACTATATCGCAAATTCTGAGTGAAAAGGATAGTGCTCGTGTGCATACACTGCTCACCGCACGAAAGAAACTGTTCAAGACTACGCTCGAAGAAATTGAGGCACAATATGACCCACGACAGCATAAGGTTTTTGATACGCAGTATCGCCCGAAAAAGAAGATTCTCGTGCCGTCAGGCAAAAAAGACCCAATAACAGGCAAGGACATCTACAAAACCAAGACTGTTGAGCGTGTCCGCATAGCCATTCCAGTACAGAAGTCATTGGTTGAACGTGCCGCAGGATTTCTCTTTGGCAATCCTGTTGAGTATAAAATTACGCAGAATGGTGATAGCATAAAAGAAATCAGCGACCAACAACAACGTTTATTCACGGCCATCCGCAAGGTATTCCATCAAAATAAGATGAAATACTTTGATAAACGTCTTGCTCGTTTGATATTCCGTCAGCGAGAAGCAGCGGAGTTATGGTACATGCCGATATTGCCCGATGGGAAGATAGACCGGAAAGGAAAAATGCGAGTGAAACTGCTTGCTCCTGTCTTGGGCGATAAACTATACCCACACTTCAATGACTATGGGGATATGGATGGCTTTGCCCGTGAGTATAAGGTATATGACGAGGAAGGCAACACCACAAACCGTTTTGATGTATATACTGACCGTTTCGTATATCAGTATGTCAGTGATGGCAAAGATTGGAAAATGGAGAGCGCGAAATTACATGGTTTTTCGAAGATTCCAGTTGTCTATTATAGGGTTGAACAGGCAGAGTGGGAGGATGTTCAGACTGAGATTGAACGTGCCGAGGACTTAACGAGTAACTGGGGAGATACAAATGATTATTTCGGCGTTCCGAAGTACTTTGTCAAAGGAAAACTTACAGGCTTTGCCGAAAAAGGAGAGCAAGGTAGTGTATTCCAAGGTGAAAAAGACACCGATATGCACATGCTTTCGTGGGATAACTCGCCAGTTTCCGTAACAGGTGAACTTGCAAATCTTTTCTCCATGATATACAGTTACTCACATTCGGCAGACGTATCCTTCGAACGCATGAAGGAAGTGGGTAATAATACGAGTGGTGCTGCAATCCGCTTGATGATGATTGACCCACACATGAATGCTCAAAACAAAACGGAACTATTTGGAGAAATGTTCACACGTCGTTGCAATATCGTTGCAAATGGTATTATTACTACTGGTATCGTAGAACAAGGGATTCCCGAACGTGTTGCTGATGAGATAGAATTTGAACCTATCTTCAAACCATTTATGCCAAAGAACGAAGTAGAAGAGTTGGAACTGATTACTAAATCCGTTGGCGGTAAACAATCCACTTCGCGCCGTCGTGCTATTGAACTGAATCCTCTTAATGATGACCCCGACAAAGTGGAAAAGGAAATCGATGAAGAGGAAAAGAAAGCACTTGAACAAGCGCAGGAAGCCATGGGAATAGGTGAATCGGGCAACTCCGTCGAAGAATAACATAAATCTGTAGTTTTGGAAATGCGCCCAAACGTAGTCCTACTTGCAACGGTATTTGACGAGATTTGGGGCATTTCCTTTTTAAGAAAGTAACCCGAAATAACACCGAGTATGGAAGAGAGAAACGAAGCAAGGATTGTTCGGAAGTTTTGGGCTCCGAGCGTGACAACACAGTTTTGTGTCTGCCCGATACCGTATCATTTTGATACTTATCGGGGATGCACTTATGGTTGTCTATTCTGCTTTGCTCGTGACCTTATTGAGTTCGCTCGAAGGAATCAAGAAGGGGAGCGTCGTAAACAATCTTATTTGGAGGGAAACGACCCGAAAGGTCTTGCCCGATGGATTGAAAAAACGATGGCAAGCCCTTATGACTACCAGAAAGCAGCCGAAGTCGCTTTTAAGGAACGCATACCCGTTAAGATTGGTGCAACGGCAGACCCGTTCCCAATCGTTGAGAAATGGGAACATATTACATACGACTGTTTGAAGATATTCGGCAAATATGACTATCCTGTGCAGATTTCAACCAAAAATCCAGAAGTCTTTCTCTCTTATGCAAAGGATTTCGTTGATGCGAACATTGCCCTGAACGTCAGTTGCTCGTTTTGCGATGATGAAGTGGCACGACAGATAGAATGTGGCGCAATCTCTCCCACACGACGTTTCGAGGCTATCAAAAAACTCTCCGAAATGGGTTTCAAAATAACAGTCCGTATTCAGCCATTTATCTTGCCCTATTCCGAAAAAGAAGCAGGGAAGTTCATCAAAACATTGGCAGATTATGGGGTTTGGGGATTTGAGACCGAAGGACTGAAACTGCGCGTCACCCTCTCGGCTCGTGAAAAACTCATCTACCGAAAAATTGGAAAAGCACTCGGTTACGATATTATTGCCTATTACAAAAAATACGGAATGATAGAGGGCGGTGACCGCGTGTATAGTGTCGAAGATAAACGCCGTATGCTTTCCACTTACGATTACCTGGGCAAGAAGTACGGGGTGAAGTTCTTCAATGCCGACAATCTTATTGATGGTCGTTATGGTTGCGGTTGTGAATGTTGCGGTACTGAATTTCTTCGAAATCATAAGATTTGGGGTGGTTCACGTCGTGCGATTGCTTTCAAAGATAGCGGTGCCATCAATTCCGAAGAGTTTGGTAAATGCTTTGTGAACTTCACTCGTAGCAGTAAACACGCTAATCATACCATCGCGCAAGTGAGTAGAATGTATAGGATTAAGAACCAACTAAAAGGGAGGTGATATAAGATAATAAGTGATGACTCCGGAGCAGAAACGTAAGCAACTAACGGCATTATTCGGTGCATACGGCACACGAATGGAGAAGTTATACGATGACTTTATCAGTAAGTTGTCGCACCTTGCCGTAAAGACTCACGTCTCTGTAAAGGATATGCTTTCCGAATCTCCGTTATATCATTTCGATGACTTCCCCGAAATCCGCGAGGAATACAATAGAATCTTCGCTGATTACGTCAAAAATGAAATGCTTGCTTACCACGCTGGTATTACAGACGGCGTTGCTTTGGCATATACGCATGATAACTCCGTTCTAACGGGTTTTTCCATTCTTTCCGATGAAGCACTAAGAACGGCGAGAAAAACCGCAGCAGAGACTTTTATTCGCTCTCGGCTTAAAACAACCGAAGGATTAAATCTGTCTCAGTTGGTTTGGAACTATGCTTCACAGGCCAAATCTGAATTTGAAGTTGCTATATCGAATGTAATCAGCGACGGCTTGAAAACCGGTACATCTGCTGCCGAACTCGCTCGTCATGTGCGGCAGTATCTCAAAAATCCCGATATGATGTATCGCCGTTACCACCGAACCGTTATCGATGCGCAGGGTAATAAGAAAGACGTTGTACGTTGGCGCAGGCGTATCGTTGACGAGCAAGGTAAAGTACGCTTCGTGGAACAACCGCTTGAAAAAGTCGGAATGGGACATTATCGTTCTGCACGGAAAAACTCGGAGCGACTGATGCGAACCGAGATAAATAGTGCTTACCATCATGCCAATGCCGAGCGGTGGCAGATGGAACCGTTTGTTATCGGTATCGTCATAGACCTTTCTCCGCAGCACCCCGTAGAAGATATGTGTGATGATTTGGCAGGGCGTTATCCGAAGGATTTCGTTTTCGCTGGTTGGCATCCTCAGTGCCTGTGTATGTCAAATCCCATAACCCTCCAAGGCGACGAGAAGAAGGAGTTTTACCGCCGTTTGGCTGCTGGCGAGGATATGTCCGATTATGTATCGCCACATGCTGTCACGGATATTCCCGATAATGCAAAAGCATGGATAAAAGCGAACAGGAAGCAGTTCGTCAGTGCCGGCGAACGCGGAAAACTCGGTTATGTATGGCGCGATAACCAAAAGTACCTACGCCCTCATTTTTCAAAGGAGGAACAGGAGAAGATGGGAATCGCAGCACAGTCAAAGAAGCGCGTCAAGACCGAAGACGAAAAGGCGGCGATACAGGCCCGATGGAATGAGCGGAAGCTGACCAACGAAACCATAGCCAAAGGAAAGTCTATGCTTGACACCCTTAAAGACTTCCCTTATTTGGATGCATCATCCCTCACCAAGGCAATAGCAAATCGGGATAGGTGGATGATTGAAACCGTGTTGGATGCCTTGCGCCCGAAGATTGCATACGAACGCTCTATTACACCCGACATCTTGCTCGATAGTGCGATGCGGCGTAAATACGGCAATGAAGCGGTCGAGCAACTGTACGCCAATGTTAAGCGCACTATCAACAGCAAAGTGACCGGCAGCATAGACGAACGAATAAAAGCCTTACGCTTCGAAGCAGACTGGGTTGTGAAAAACCGCTCTTTCGCTACGGTGAAGGAGGTTGCCGCATATTATGAGCGCGAGGCTGTCCGTCTGGAAGCCATGCGTGATTTTGACAAGACGCTCCAAGAGATAAGGAGTATAGAAAGCAGCCTCTCAAAATATGGCGTTAAGTCAGTTCTAACAGGCAATGAGTGGTACGGTGACATAAGTACACTGCGACAAAAACTCAATGGTCTCGAAGGCTATAAAGTGAAACTCGGACGTATCGAAAAATTGGAAGAGTTCGCAAAGACTTCCAAGAGCCCCGTCATACACTCACACCTCGAAAGCATCAAGTATTCCATCAATCAGTATGGCATTGATGCTAACATCGAGTCTACCCTTACCGAAGCGGAAAAGAACATGAAGCGGTTGCAAGCCGAGAAGGCTCTCCGCGAACGCAAGGCGGCAGAGAAACTTGCCGAAGAGAGGCGCAAGAAGATGGAAGCCATGTTCGGTAAGACAACAACCGTTGATGACCTTAAACGCGCACTCGGAAAAGACTTCCCGAAATCACTGGAGAACTTGCAGAAGGAGATTGATGAGTATGTCAAGGCACAGGGAATACCAAAAGACAAGATGGATGAAGCCATCAATAAACTGCGTGAGGTTCTCCTTAACGGCGACTTTGGCATGAATGTTCCGAGGGTGGATAGCAGAGGAAATGAAGTGTTCGAAAAACTATTCTCCACTCACTTCAAATCTCAGATAGAAACAGGAACGGGTAACGGTATGGTTGATGTATCTTCACGTAAGATGGCAACAAAGAGATTGTTCGGTTCAGACATCAATAGCATGCTGCCCGTTGAGTTCGAAAAGTATGGCTTCCTGATGGATAAAGATATTCTTGCGCAATCGAAATCCCCAATAGCCGGGGGCTATTGGAATCATGGGGATGGAATACAAATCCGCTTCAAGAAAGACCGTGTGGTTGCGACGTTTACGACATGCGACTCCCTCGGTTCAGGGTTAAAGCCATCACTCGTAACAGACCCGAGGACTTCTTCTTTCTATAGTATCGATAGAATTCTAAGAAACTCCGCCAACCATATGTCGGCTATCGAATCGACCAAGGCCTATGCTATGAGTTATATAGAATTGCAATATCACGGGAGTCTCACATTAGATTGTATTGAGAGCATTTTCATTCCCGAGAAAGTGCTTCCCAAAATATCGTCAAGGGTTATGGATTTGATGAGAAAAACAGGTGCTATCCTCTACTCTGAGAGTTCGGGTAAACTCATCATCCTTTAACATAGTCGAAAATATCATCAAGGCTATCGTTGGGGAACCATCTACTGTTCCATATGTCAAGATAATACACGATAGCCCTGTTCTCTATGGGAATAGTGTCATCAGCGAGCGTTCTATGCACCTCCTTGTCCCTTATCGCTTCTTTAAGGCTATCGACAATCACTTCCCAACGCTTACCTTCGATAGCGGTTTCCAGCAGGGCTTTTTCCCCTTCCCACCATTTCGCTTTCATCGGTTCCTTTCCCGTAAAGGGATTCGTCTCTTCGCCCTTATAGAACTTGAATAGACTCAGCAAATCTTCTCTTTCCATACGTTTTATGTTAATATTGTGCAAATTTACGGATAATATTTTGATTTTCAAAGATTTTTATCTATTTTTGCAATTCATTGTTGTATCTGTCTCGCCGTGAGGCCATAGATGGATATTGTTAAACTTTGTGGGCTGCTATTTCGGGCAGCCCTTTTTTTTGGTGTATATGGGGTGCAATTTACGCCCGCAATCGTCACTATCGCACAGACCGCGCAGATAACACTTCTTGCATGGGTTCAATATTTTTTCCTTTTTCATCAGTCGTAATCATGTATATGTTCTATAACGTAATCATGCGCAAGTCGAACGTTTTCTTCCAATGGGAGTTCTTCTTTAAACTCATCCTCCCAAAAGTCGACTAAAATCTCATAATAAACCTCTGGCATATCAGGATATGTTATCTCTACATTATGCCAAAAGTTATTGAAAGACTCTCCGTATAAATCTATCATTGTTATCATATCTTTCCCTGCTCTTTGTAACTGTAGTAATTCGTGTCCGTAAATATTACGTGGTCGGGGAAGTACATACGCATGGTTTCCGAGGCCTTTTTTAATTGCATCGTCAGTTTGTCATCTTCCATGCTTGGTATCAAACGACCCGATGGATGATTATGAACGCAAAATAATGTGGTTGCGTTACATAAGAGTGCTTCTTTCATTATAAGTCGCAAGTCCACTACTACCTCAGTAAGACCACCGGCAAACATTTTCTTCGCTTTGATTAACTTAAAGTTATGGTTGCAAAAGAGAACCCAAAACTCTTCGGTGTCAAGTCCGAATAGATAAGGGTGTATGTAGTTGTACACGGCAAATGCTGAATCAATCTTTATTTCATTTTCGTTATCTTCGTTAAAAATACGTTTTCCTAACTCCAATGCGGCCAGTACTTTCGATGCTTTTTGTTCGCCTATACCATACATTTTAGAGAGTTCTTTTTTGGAGTTCGCCATCAACCGTTTTAGTGAGTTATTATTTGCAGCGAGGATGTTTCGTGCAACTTCTATGGCGTTCGCTCCGTTGGAACCACTCCCTATTACAATAGAGAGCAGTTCCGTGTTAGAGAGCGAATGAGTGCCGAGGGTCTCAATCTTGTAAGATGGTTTATCCTCGGCAGCCCAAAGAGAAATCGGTAAACTTTGTTTCTTCATAACAATACTACCACATATCGTTTTCACTATATTCATTGAACATCAGCACGATGTCACCCTCCGCATGAGTAACCGTACAATTTGGGCCACTTGCCTTATGGTCAACTACCCTGTCGCGGCAGAAACTCAACTCATAGAATCCCATACCAAAACTATACTGTGGTAACATCTTTAATGCTTCCTCTTTTGTGATAGGTTTGCTCGACGCTCCGCGATAACCAAAACCATAGCGGTATCGGCAGGGCTTACCTGCCTCAATCCACTCTCTTGCTGCTTCTTTTGTATTTTCCATTTTTTCTATATGTTTTAAATGTGACAATCAATTACTGTTAATAATGTGCCGTGCGGCAGGTCTTTCGTCAGGTTCTTTGCGACTTCGTCCCAATTATCTATTTTTTCGGTGACTATTCCCCACCAACCGCATTCCCCTCGCTGATACCATTCTCCATCCTTTACGATGGCGAAAGGAACGAACTCATCGAGGTTCTCCACTTCATGGCTGTATGCCTGGTCACAATACCCTTCCTTTTTTTGTCGCTCGTATTCCAAAGAATCGTTGTTGAATTGCCAACCGGTGTAAAGCGGTGCATCCATGCGAGGGGCTTTTAACTTCAAGCGACCGCGGTAACGACCTCCCATCAGCCACCAGTCCCACTTGGCATTTTCGTTTATGATTTCCCATAGACTGCCGTCCTCGTGAACCTCACACCATTTCTCTCCATCTTCCATGTATTCACGGTATGGTTTTATGGCTTTCTCGTAACATTGCTCGTCCGTCCATTCCAACATCTTAGGGAACTCTTCTTCCAGATACTTGATGTGAGCAGTATTCGTGCATTTTTTCTTATAAGCGTCTTTGTCCTTCAGGAACTCAGCATACAAGCCGTTCCTGTAATTTTCAATCCGCTGTCGTTTTCTTGCAATCAAATCTTCCTTACTGGCCACTTGGTGCATTGGCAGTTCCAAATTCTCATCATACTTGGCGAGCTGCTCCTTTGGGTTGTCGCCGATAACTAAAACGCAGAAATGTGACATATCAAAAATCTTTTAAGTTCATCTTATGTACAATTACCTCCGTGAACGTGATGTCACCTTTGTAGCCTCTCGCGTTCAGTTCATGCATCAGTTCTCTTGCCGTGAACTTCTCCAGTGGGTTGCCATCATTATCATTCTTAGCCTTACGCCGCCGCCGACAATCACGACATTCTGCCATGTGACCGTCTGCCGAAAGTCGGTGACCGGGGAACATTTCTAAAGGCAACTCTCTTCCGCAACTTGCGCAAACTTTCGTTTTTTGAGTGCTTTCACTCATTGTTGTTTGATTTTCCATTGTTGTAAATTTATTTATTGTTAAACTTAAATTTCATACCTCTCTCCGCTTTTCCTTTTCGCTGTGCAAGATATAGGTCATGCTCTATGTACGCCAAACATGTAGCGTAATCAACCGTGAAATCATAATGAAGTGAATCAAATGGTCTCTCTAAACCGTATTTATACACTTCGAGTTTTTCATCTTCGGTTAATACTATGCGGTCAAAGAAATGCTCTTTTGTGGCGTTTCTAACATGAGCCACTTCTTTCACATTGTGCAACTTCATTACTTGCTTTAAGATTTCCATGTAAAGAGTTGCTAACTTTCCAAAATCCTTTTCAATTGAAACCATTGTTGTATCATTTATTGTTAAACATCTTTTTTTTACTTCTCCTGCGTTATCTAATGGTGGGCTTATAACTTGCCCACCATGTATTTAATCTCTTCGTCTGACAAAGGAATACCGGCCTCATGCTTCGTCCTTATGATGAATGCTATTCCGCACTCTTCCTCGACCGTGTCATAGACCTTCTCCTTGCTTTCCTCATTGGCGAGAACGATTCGCTTCGTGAAGTCCGTGAGTGCGAGCCCGTGCTTCTTGGATTGCTCCGTCAGCATCTCCTCGCGCACACGGTCTTTTTCCTCCAGTTGCGCTTTGAGCAGTTTATTCTCTTCATAGAGGCGATTCACATCATCGTTCTTCCTCTTCATGTCCTTAACGTATGCGCTGCTTACTTGCTGGTAAAGTTTGTTGCTGCGGTTCTTCAACCACTGCTTGCAAAACTCATCCTTATCCATTTCAATGTTCATGTATAAGAACTCGACATCTGCGTATTCCTCACCTGTGAGGTTTACCTTCGTTCTTTCGTAAAATTCTGACTGTAACATATTCGAATCTCCTTTACTTCGTGATATAGGCATTAAAACCAAAACTGATGAGTAAGCCGACAATGATACCCGTATCTTCTGGGCTCTTGGTGCCGATATGATATTCAACTTCGGTATTTTTATTGATGCCGGCATACTCCTTGTAATCGTAGATGGTGAATACCACTGAACCGAATTTCTTGTACCACTCAAAAGTCGTCTTGTCGCCATCCCCTTCCATCGAAGAGCCGAGGACTTTTTCTAATGCGTTAGCCGTAGTCTTTACGTAGCCTCTATGACTTGACGTTCCTACTATCTCCAGAAAGTTTGCGTCTGTGAATTGAATGTTGTTCTTTTTCATTGTTGTATCTCCTGTTGATTGTTAAACTTCTGATGCAAATATAATGAATGATTTGTATATAAAACTAATAACAAGAGAGAAAAACTCTAATTTTAATCTAATTTTGGAATATTGCTAAGGGTTTTAAGATTCATTCATAAAAATAAGCATCTAAATATAGATATATAGTTTAAAAAAGTTTTGTACCTTTGCCGGAGGAAATCAAACATCAACTGCTTATGAGCGAAGGAATACCACAATCAAAATCGGCAGCAGTCATCACAAAGACGATGTACGCAGCCATGAAACTGTTGCATGATAACGATGGTTCAATGCCATTCTCAGAGTTACGCACTAAAATAGCAGAGACGGTGGAGTTCACCGAGTGGGAAGCATCGGCTCCGTCCGAAAAGACCTCTAAGCCACGTTGGGAGATAAATATGATGTTCTATGTGATAGACTATAACGAAGCGGGCTTCATCCGCAAGGATGCTGGCACATGGTATCTTACGGCGGAAGGGGAGAAGGCACTGACATTGTCGCCTGTTCAAGTATTTGAGGCAGCAAGAACAGCACACCGCATCAATGAAGGGAAGAGCGGAACACTCGAAGAGATGGATTCTGATATAGAGGAAATCGAAGAACCGACGAAGAATATTGTCATTGAGGATGCCGAGGCAATGGCGATGGATGGCATCAGGAAGTACATACGACAGATGAACCCTTATCCATTTCAGGAACTTGTTGCCGCATTGCTTCGAGGCATGAGCTTTTATACGCCGTTTATTGCTGATAAAGGCAAGGACGGTGGTATTGATGTTGTCGCATACGAGAACGCCGCAGGAACGGGAAATCGGCTCATTGTGCAAATCAAGCACATGCCGACATCATCACTCGACGTAACGATAATACGAAACCTTGCCGCACTATTAAAGAAAGAATCTGATACAGGATGGGTAGTGACATCGGGGAGGTTCACAAGCGAGGCACGCCGGTTTGCCAGAGAGTGCAAGTTTAACGTGAGGCTCATCGATGGCGAGGAACTGGTTAGACTGTGGATAGCCGTATATGACAGGCTAAATGCTTCAGACAGGCAGCGGCTACCAATGCGTACTATCTTTTTCCTCGAATGAACAGGAAAAGGGTGTGCTATTTTCACAAACGGCACACCCCGAATTACCAATAACAAAAAACTTCACGAAGACTATGTGATATCTGCGTCCTCCACCTTATCAATCTGCCATAGATGCCAACAGTTCTCGTGTTCATTGATGAACTGCTCGCGCGATGGGAATATCTGTGCCACTGTCATTTTGTCAGGTATGAATTTGTAGCGCACGTCTTTCAATTGCTGATAGCCAAGAGGGAACTTAGCCGCTGCTGAAAGGTGCCATGTTCCTTCTTCCTTGTTGACGAAAATATTCATACCCTTGTAATGGTACATGCCAGTGCGGTACACACCGTATTCATCCCGCAGTTCCTCTTCAACATAGATGCCCTTGAATACTTCAGGCACAGGAACCGCATACTTCTTTAATTCTTGCTCTGTCATAGTTATATCTATTTACGTTTTACCATGTTTCAAGCTTCGCCCTCAGTTGCCCGTTATGCTTCATGTCGCGGATAAAGAGATAACGGTGGAACGTTCCGTAACTCTCCGTTTCGTATTCGCGTGAATAGTTTTCATCCTCGCAGTATCGCATCTCTTTGATTTCGATAAGCACCTTGTCGCCCTGCTTGACATTCTTCCTGAACCATTCGAGGATTCCCTTGCAACGGTTGGGGTTATGGGCATAATAGCGGCGTT
>ODAI011215959.1_pt1 | contig 23129 bp, 24 predicted proteins | sample 1539321 | NCBI WGS metagenome assembly ODAI01 (sample SAMN02144231, study PRJEB22623) | gut metagenome | biome: sheep rumen | host: Ovis aries | place: New Zealand | reverse complement strand
TAAGCTCAAGTCATGGAAACAAGAACTATTAAAACGTAAGTATTTTTATTTGTAGAGTTGGTGCGTTGGCCTTTTTTATTCGACTTCAAAATGGCCCTTTTCACCCGACTTGGAATGGCCGTTTTCGCCCGGCTCTAACACTGAAAAACATAATCGCCTTTTTCCAGACTGATCTGAGCACTATCTCCGGGGCCAACAGTGACACTTTCCACTATATCGCCCGGAATGACTTCATTATCGGCGGAATCGGGGTATGCAATGATGGTGGCCTCCATAAGATCGATCTGAAGCTGACCTTTTTCCAGGGAAGATTCAATGACGACAGCTCTGCCTTTTCCGGCAGTTATAGAACCTGTTTCCGCGGTTTCTCCGTCATCAACGTCATGGACTTTGATTTTGATCTTGCTTCCGATCTGGGTTATGTCATAAGAAAATTGCATTCCCCCGCACCCCGAAATCAAAAGGGCCAATAATAATAAGGCTGAGAGTATTCTGACTGTTTTGCGCATTGCTTTGTTCCTCCTGTTTTGCTGATTCGGCATGCAGCTCTGCATTTCCTTTTCAGGCAGCAGAGCTCTGACATAAAGGCCTTCGGATTTCCTCTGTTATTATACAGCATGGATTCCGCCGGTAAAAGCATGGAAATACGTTCTATTCCCTGTATAATATACCGCGGAGCAGCTTCATTTTGCCCTGAATCAGGTTTTATCGTAAAATAGATTCAGATTTCAGATACAGTCCGTTCTCTGCGGATTTTCGAAAGGAATACCTATGAAAAAACAGTGGTGGCATGACAAGACAGCCTATCAGATCTATCCCAAAAGCTTTCTGGATACCAACGGCGACGGGATCGGGGATCTTCCCGGCATTATCTCCCGCCTGGATTACCTGAAGGACCTGGGCGTGGATATTGTGTGGCTTTCCCCCATCTATGTATCCCCTCTGGCCGATCAGGGTTATGACATCGCGGATTATTACGGCATTGATCCCCGTTTCGGCACCATGGAGGACATGGACAGGCTTCTTACGGAGGCCCGTAAAAGAAATATGTACATCGTCATGGACCTGGTGGTCAACCACTGCTCCGACGAGCACTTCTGGTTCAGAAAGGCCTGCAAGGATCCGGACGGAAAGTACGGCCGCTTCTTCTATATCGAAACAGTAAAAGACGGTAAGCTTCCCTGCAACTGGCGGTCCTATTTCGGCGGCCCCGTATGGGAGAAGCTTCCGGGCCATGAGGATAAATATTATCTTCACGTCTTCCACAAAAAGCAGCCGGACCTCAACTGGGAAAACCCGGAACTTCGCACAGAGATCTACAAAATGATCAACTGGTGGCTGGACAAAGGGCTTGCGGGCTTTCGGATCGACGCCATCATCAATATCAAAAAGGCTCTTCCCTTCTGTGATTATCCCGCGGACAGAGACGACGGTCTCTGCGATATCACAAACATGCTGCGGGACGCCCATGGCGTGGGACAGTTCCTGGGAGAGATGCGGGATATGACCTTCAGCCCCCACCAGGCCTTTACGGTAGGGGAAGTTTTCAATGAAAAGAAGGAAGAGCTTCCGGACTTCATCGGAGAAAACGGCTATTTCTCCACCATGTTCGATTTCTCCGGGACCCTCTTCGGCCGCAGCATGGAAGGCTGGTATGAAGACCTGGAGATCACTCCGGACGACTACAGAGACTGCGTGTTCAGAGCCCAGAAAAAGGTGGGAAATATTGGATTTCTCTCCAACATCATAGAAAATCATGACGAGCCCAGAGGGGTCAGCCGCTATATTCCCCGGGGAGAGGCATGCCCTCAAAGCAAAAAGATGCTGGCGTCTCTCTATTTCTTCCTGCGGGGCCTTCCCTGGATCTATCAGGGCCAGGAAATCGGCATGGAAAACGTCCCGCTTCATTCCATCGAGGAAGTAGACGATATCTCCTCTCTGGACAACTACCAGGTAGCTCTGCGGGCAGGAGCAAGCCCCGAAGAGGCCTTAAAAGCCGTGGAACGGTTCGGCAGGGACAATGCCAGGACGCCTTTCCAGTGGTCCGCAGAAGACAATGCCGGATTTACCTCCGGAAAGCCCTGGCTTCGGGTCAATCCAAACTTCAAAGAGATCAATCTTAAGGCCCAGGAAAACGATCCCGATTCGGTATTCAGCTTCTATAAAAAGCTCTCTGCCCTTCGCAGGGATCCTTTCTATAAGGAGACCCTTGTCTGGGGCGACCTGATCCCATATATGGAGAAGGTTCATAACGTCATGGCCTATTTCAGAAAGTCAGAGGACCAGACCATACTTGTCATAGCCAATTTCCAGAAGGAGGAAAGGGACCTTCCTCTGCCCGGCGAGGTAGAAAAGGTCCTTCTGACCAACTGCACAGAGCCCTTGATCAGCGGCGGAATGATCTCTCTTGCCGGCTACCAGGCTGCCGTCCTTCTGATGGAGGATCAAAACTTACAGGCGGCAGAATAAAAAGCAGGAAACGCACCGGGACAGAAAGCCTTCCAGGCTTCCGGCGGACTTAAGTCTGCCCGGAAGTCTGGAAGGCTCATTCTTATTAACCCCTGGTTACCTGGGTATATGCTGTTAAAGGCCTGCCCTTATGTCCGTTTCCGGAAACTCTTCTTCCGGCCACCTGCTTCCCTCATCGATTTCCATCCTTCGAAGATTTGAATCGGAAGCCGTCAGAATCCGGGTCTCTCCCTTTTCATTCTCCAGAAGGACCAGAACCCTGTCCAGTTCCTCTTCCGTTCTTTCTTCACATCCGTAATCGTCTTCCATGATCCTTCTGACTGTCCAGGACACTTATCTCACCTCTCCCTGCTGCTTTTTTCTGTATTCGAAAACCATTCTGTCATAGGTCTGATCTCCCACGGAGAGTCCCTTCTTTTCTTCCCGGACAAACTTCATGCCGGCCTTTTCCATGGCTTTTCTGGAACCGGTGTTCTCAGAGGCACACCAGGCGCTGACGCAGGAAATCCCTTCGTTCCCCGTCAGATAAGAAAGCACTCTCTGCAGAGCTTCTGCTGCAAGGCCCCGCCTCCTCCAGCCTTTATTGATGGTCAGACCGACTTCGATGCATCCGTCCTTATAATCATAGGCTCCGATCGTCCCGACGATGACGTCGTCCACGTCCATGACCCAGGCGTAAAAATGCCGGTCGCTGCAGCTTTCTGTAAAGCGGGCGATGGTTTCCCTGGTCATTTCCGGCGTGGCATAGGGGTTCCAGCCGGAATACTGATATGTCGAAGGATCCGTTCCGAAGTACTCGTACAGCTGGTCCGCGTCCTCCGTCCGGTACCTTCTAAGGATCAGCCGCTCCGTCCTCAGCTCTGCGGTCCCGTGCACTTCGATCTCTTCGATGGATAAGATCTGAGATTCCCAGATCAGGCAGTCTTCGATCCGGACCATGTCTTCATCCACGCCGTATTCGTGAAAGGAATATCCGGAATCATAATAATCGGCGACCCCTTCATAGGTATTTCCGTATTTATCTTTCACACGTACCTGTTTTTCATTAAATGTTAGAAGGTTCACGCTTTTCATCCTTCCTCCCCGTATTTTCACTGAATCCTGTCTGCCAGCGCACGTTCGTCATCTGTAATTTCCAGGTATTCACTGGGATCTCCGTTGAAATCCCCCCGGCACTCTTTATGCAGCATTCCGCACAGGCGGCAGCGGTACAGGGTAACGACGAACCGCTCGACGCTTCCGCCGTAGGAGCAGTAATCCATTTCGCCGTAGTCTTTTTGCTCCAGGACATCCCATATATGTTCGTGGTCCATCAGTTCTTTTCTGACCAGCAGCTTTTCAAAGTCTTCGATACAGTCTTCACAGAGTCTTTTGCTTTTTCCTTCGGCAAGAACACTGTTTTCCTGAGCCAGACCCGACAGCCGGACAACGAATCTGCCCTTTCTGCCCAGTTTCCCGGGCGCCGCTTCGATAAAGGTCCGGATTTCCGGATCTTTTCTGAAAGAATCGACATCTTTGACAGTCAGTTTTTTAATTACACTGGCATTCTTAAACCACATGCTCCATTTCTCCTGTATTACCTTGAGATATTCCTGTTACGTCCGTAAACGGCCAGTCCTTCGGATCGCCGCTGTAAGAAGAATAGTAAAAAATGATGGGAGCAGAGCGGCAGGTGCGGCGGCCGCAGTTCCCGTCAGGATCCCGTCTGCGATCCGGGCGATCTCGGGAAAATGATCCGGATACCCGGAAATCGTAAAGAGAATGCAGGTTGACGGCGACCGGTCCGGGTGCGGATCCGGCAAGGAGGATAAAACTCATCCTCGAAACATCAGATCAGCTCACCGCTCCCGGCGCGCCGGTCTTTATGAAAAAAGGAAAAACGGTAAGAAGCACCGCCTTCATGGCATAGAGGGAAAGGAATGCCGGTCCGGCGTTTATTCTCTGCTTCATGGATCAGAAACAGTCCGTTTCCCGTATAGGGACTGATCAGCTCGAAGAGAATGGCAGACAGGCGCCCTGTGCCTTCCAGACAGTCAGGATTTGAGACCTGCTTTGGAGGATCTTCGGTTCCGTTCAAAACGATCACGTCTTTGTCCTGATCATAATACACCGTGCCTTCAACCCCCTCATCGTAAATCTCGGGCTCGATCTCTTCGGCGATATAATCAAAGGAAGGCACCTGCGGGGCACAGTAAAGACCGGCTTCAAAGACCGTTCCCTGCATAAAAAGCCAGAGAACGAGAGGCAGAGCCGCAAGGGACAGGATCTGCCTGAAGGGAATGATCCTGAGCATCCATCCCAGAAAACAGCTTCCGCCGAAAACGGCAGGAAAGCTGACCAGCAGTACCGGTATATCGCCGGGGGCCGGAAAATAAAAGGGCATGCGAAGGATGGCGTGCGTGATCAGAACCAGGGCAGGAAGACCGGCCGATACTGTCAAAACCGCAAAAAAGATGCTTCTCAGGTGCTTTGATCTGTCACTGCCGTACTTTATATAAAGCCAGTATGCGGCTGCGGTAACGATCAGCATCGCGTAGGTCAGTGCGCAGGTAAGGATCCTTTTGTCGATGGCGCGCAGTGAGGACTCTGCAAAATCCGTAAGTCTTTCGTTTTTATCGCCGTCTAAGTGATCGATTTCAATGCCGTATCCTTTCGATCCGAACAGGCCGTCGTTATAGCTCACAGAGGCCCGGGCATCGGAGGACAGGTCCAGATTCAGAAGGGCATGTAATCCCGGCTCAGGTTCAGGCATCCCCTGACCGTGAGAGCCAGGACCGCGGCAAAAAGAATACCGCTTATGGCAAGGGACAGTCTGCCTCCCGGTCTTTTGCGTTTACCTGTTTTTTCAGCTATCTTTTTTTACTCCTTCTTATCAGGCTTGCCGGCGTCCGCTTTTCTCACCGAAAAGGACGCAGTTTAACGGATTTCTCTTTCTTCGCCAATGATTTCGGCATCGGTGCTCTCTTCCACAAAGGCGGAAATCTCTTCCATGATACTGTCTGCCATGGCAGAATGGGCCGCTATGGCTGCAACGCCGATGACAATGATCTGGTGGGTATCCTGCTCATCAATTTCCGAGGCGGATACATTGAACCTGTTATGGAGCCTGGCGGTCAGGCTCTTTACGATCATTCTCTTCTCCTTCAGGCTGTGGACCCATGGAGCACGGAGTGTAAATGTCATGCATGCAATATCCATCGTTCTCTGGCGGGCCTTTCCGGCTCTGCCCGCTCTGCCGGTTAATCTGCGTTTTTTCTGTACCGGTCCCGCCCCGGCCTGTCCGACGAAGGGCAGCTTTATTACCCTAAAGGCAGGACAGAGGCCAGAAGGAAGGCCAGAAGAAGGCCGGCGGGCAGGGCGGTCAGTATCTGCCTTTTATTCTTGTAGATCAGGGCAAGTGCCCATACGAAGACCAGAAGATAAAGAATTCCCCTGAAGGAAAAGTATATGAAGCCGATCCGGAAGCAGGCAAGGAAAAAGACGGCTACTATCCCTGTATCCAGGATCAGGCTCACCGGCCCCTCTCCTCCTGCGTACCAGACAGCCGCGGCCAGAAGGGGCGAAACCAGGGTAATGCCGTACCAGATCAGCATGTAGGACATGGGATTGAAACCCGCAAACAGGATCGTGTAGACATGATAGGCGGCGCACATGCCCGCAAAAAAGCAGAAAACGCTGCGGGCCGCCGCGAATGCGGAGCTGCTCAGCATGGCGATCAGAAGGGCTGCCAGAAGCCAGACGGCAAAGTCCGAAAAGAAATTTCCCAGATCAAAGCGCTCTATGACCCTGTGCCAGCCTATGTCTGAATCCAGAGCCAGGTTGTCCAGCCACTTGGCAAAGATTCCCAGAAGAATTCCCACGGCAAAGGAAAGGGCGGTAAAACGCAGATCTTTTTTACTGTCCTGCTCCACGGGCGTCCTTATTTCATTCAGTTTCTCCAGAATCATTTTTCAGTTCCTTTCTGCCAGTACCATGGCTCTCATGAAGCTGAGACCTGCCAGAAGAGACACGGCCATAATAAAGATAAGCGCCAGGATCCTGTGGTCCATCTGCATGCCCAGCACTACGGCCAGCACGACCATGATCATGGCCGCGATCATGTTGGGGAACATGTAGATGACAACGGCCCTGCCCTGTTTGATCACTTCCACCTCATTTTCCCAGTCCAGCCGCATAAACCGTATGCCGCAGACGCAGCCCCATGCCGTTGAGAAAGCGCAGAGGGCAAATCCCAGAATCAGATACAAAAGAGTATTTACCGCCGGCACTTTTGCGGAGACGCACAGGCACAGGGTGGTAAAAACCATAAAGGGAAGGGTCAGAAACATATTGAAAAGCATCTTCCCCTGGTACAGGGTCTTCTTTTCTATGGGCAGACTCTGAACGATCCAGTAGTTTTTTCCTTCCAGCGAAGGCGAGCATACCGTGGTCGCCACCATGCCGATCAGGAAATATACGATAAAGGGAATCGCCGGCTGCAGCATGACAGAATCTACCGGGGCACCCCCGGTAACGACGGCAGCGATCCTGTCAAACCCGATCAGAAGGGCGGCCAGGCCCAGTATAAAGGCCAGGACTTCTCCCATGGCTCCGTTGACCATATATGTGGTGGATCCCGTCATACGCCGGAATTCCTTGAAGGCAACGGCCATGAGGACGCTTCTCATCTTCATTGTCTTTACGCGGTATTTTCCGGCCGCCGCATGTGACTTCAAAGCAGAGTTGATGTTTCTGTAGGAGTTTCCGACGACTGCAAAAAGAGCCGCAGCCAGGCCCAGACTGACTATGGTCAGAAGAAGGGCTCCCAGAGGATCCGCTTTTGTCACCGCATTGGAAAACCAGAGGGCCGGCCGGTAGATCCCCGCCGCCTTCCCGGTCATCTCGGAGGCTTTTTCAAGAACGTTCTCCATCTGATCGTTTTCAAGCACCGACTCCAGGAAAAAGCGCAGGAAAAACATGATAAGGACAAAAGCAAAGGTAAGGACCGTCTGGATCAGGCTGGTCTTTTTGAATCCCGTGCTGATCCTGGCGATCAGAAAGCCCAGAAAAGCGGCGCCCAGCATGGGTATGACGGGAAGGATCAGCGAAAGCAGGATCCAGACCGGATATACGGCGGGCGATGGATGTACAAAAATACTGTAGCCGATCAGCATGGCTGCGGAAATGCTCAGGTACCAGGACAGACTCTTTATGTACATGTAAAAGAACCTGCAGCCGGCTACGGTCCCGGCCTCAAGAGGAAGGGACATGAGCATGTCGTATTCCTTGAAATTAAACAGATATCCGTTGGTCTTCAGCAGGGTAAAGACAAAAGACAATGCGCTGATAACCAGGGCGCACATGATCGGGGCATCCTGGATCAGTCCCGTCACTCCGTATCCGACGCAGATCAGAATACTGTAGAGCATCAGTAAAAGATACAGAAACAGAACGCCTATGGCGCCGGCGATGACCTTTCTTTTCTTTTTCCTGTCATCGGAATGCCTGAGGATATTCAGGCCGCTGGTGGACAGAAGCAGTGTCTTTAAGAGAAGGAACTCATTCTTCATCGCTGTCCGCCTCCAGAAACGCCTCTTCCAGGGACTGGCCCTGCAGGATCTCTTCCATGCTGCCCGAAGCTATGATCCGGCCCTGCCTGATAATGGCCACCTTGTTGCAGAGCTTTTCTGCCACGTCCAGCACATGGGTGGAGAAAAAGACCGCAGAACCCTGCCGGCACATGTCATGCATGATCTCCTTTAAGGTAAAGGATGCTTTGGGATCCAGGCCAACAAAGGGCTCGTCCAGGACCAGGAGTCTGGGAGAATGGATCAGGGCGGAAATGATGGCCACTTTCTGCTTCATGCCGTGGGAATAGGACCCGATCATATCTCCCAGGGCTTCCGTGATCTCAAACATGTCCCCGTACCTGCGTATGCTCTCCTCCCGCTCCACGGAACCGATGCCGAAAACATCCGCCACAAAGTTCAGATACTGGATTCCCGTCAGATTTTCATACAGATCCGGGTTGTCCGGAATATAGGCCGTGACCCGTTTGCAGGCCATGGGCTCCTTTTTTACGGAGTGGCCGTCAATAAAGATATCCCCCTCTTTAAAATCCAGTACCCCTACAACGGCACGGATGGTGGTGGATTTGCCTGCCCCGTTGTGGCCGATAAAGCCGCAGATGTCCCCGCTCATGACGCTTAGGGAAATGTCATCCACAGCTTTCTTTCCTTCCCTGTAGGATTTGGAAAAATGTCTGATTTCGAGTATGATGCCTTCGTTCATATCGCTTTAATCTCCTTTCCCGGTACGGATTTCAGGGAAAAATGTCCTTCCTCCGCTGTCTATTTTATAAAGACGGCAGTTCCTTGTAAATACTGTCTGCCTGAAGGTCTGTCTTTCATACCTTACGCTCGCTGGTGCAGATCCTCATTCTGCCGTTCAATGTCAAAACGCCAAGGGTCTTCTTCATGGGGGGGATACAGGAGGAATGAAAAAAGCATCTTCCATGGCATCGCTGTCCGTCCTGCCGAGATTTGTGATGCTGTATCCTTCCGGTCGGTCCAGATGAAAGGACACCCTGCCTGTAAAGCGGGCCGCTCTGTTTTTAAATCTCCCCCTGCCCGCCATCATTGCGGCATCCAGAAGCCCGGGTTCAAGTGCCGCATAGCACTGCAGGACCATATAAAGCGAGGATGGATCTGCCGTGATTTTTCTTACTTTCTCATGGACCTTCCCGGCTGCAGCATAAGGTCCTTTCCGGCCGCCTTCCTGCCTGTTTTCCTTTAAAAGCATATCCGGAGGAGCCTTTTTGTTTTTTTCGGTTCAATCATTTTTGTTATGGGATTTACTTATGGCTCGCTGATACCTCTGAAACTGTCAGGAAGCATCTGGTCATGTCAGCGTAAAGCGCTGAGACCTTTAAATCCATTTTGCCATAGCAAAAAAGAGAATTCAGAGATCATCCTAATTTCAAAGTTATCGCCATACACCGGCATGAGCCCGGGGGCCGCCCGCGTCGGCACCCCTTTTTCCGGTCTCATGCCTGGGTTGTACAGCCGCGGACAAATTTTCTGGCTGCTCCAGTTTTATAAAACATCAGATCCGGGGGGTGAATGACTAAATTCCACATGAGCTGTTGCAAGAGTAAATTCCACTTTTCTTCTTACAGGTGTGGAATTTAAAATTTCAATTTTCACAGAAAAAAGAAATTCATAAAATATTTAGGATTCTTAGACAAACGCAATAAATAGATTTACAATATGTAGTGGCCTTCCTGTTATTCTCATAAGATTCCGGGCAGGGAGGCATGGGATGTCCGGGGTGAAAGATCCCGGAAACGCGGGCATTTTCTGTAAGCTGTTCTGCATCTCCATGCCTGGGATCCTTATTTCGGCGCTCGCGGAATAAGGGCAGACCATCAAAAAGCCCCCTTCTCCCCCGGCAGTCCCGGGGACCGGCCAGAATAAAGGACCTGAATTTCCTTCGTCACTTCCTTTCGGCAAAAGGAACTGATACGAGGTTAAGGCATTCTGAACATACATTAACCGTCAGCAGGAATCGAAAAAAAGATATGTACTGACAATTCTTCATTCTCTCCCGGATGCAGTTTACAGGCAGGAACCGATCATTCCTCCCTCAATTATCACTGCACTGCCGCACCAGACAACACATGTACCGCTTTATTGCTGTTTTATCGAAAATCAGGATAAGAAAAGCATACCTCCGCTCCGATTAGCTCTCTCTCAGAACTGTCTGAACCTGTTCTGGTTATGAGAAATGTATGCTTATTAAGGAAAAGGAATGAAAAGAGAAAAATGGATCGACAACGCCAAAGGTTTTTTAATACTGCACGTAATTCTGGTGCATGTGAGTGAAGAGCTCACCGGTTTATGGACCTTCCGGTATGTTTTCGGAACTATAGTACCTGCTTTTTTTATTCTCAGCGGGTATACCATGAAAAAGAAGAAAATCAGCCGTGAATTTCTGAATGACAGATTCTCCCGGCTGATTCAGCCCTATCTCTATACCTGCTTTGCCGTAATGATCATGGACCTGTTCAACTGCTGGAAGCTGAACGATGATCTGTCTGCAGCCGCCCTGACGGGATCCGTCGCAAAAGATCTTCTGCTCAGCTTTATGGCCTCAGGTTCTGTCAAAACCTTCGGCGCTATCGAAATCGGAAAGGCAATCGGTGCCATTTGGTTCCTGCCCGCTCTTTTCTTTACCATTCTGATCTTCCAGTTTTTTTTGAATCAAACCGAAGACGATAAGCTGCTTGGCCTCCTGACATCCGTCACTGCCCTCACCGGATATCTGACTGCCAGGTTCCTCTTTCTTCCCTTCAGCATTCAGTCGGGCATGCAGGGTTCCTTTCTGCTGTGGGTCGGTTATGAGATCAGGAAATATCGCCTTCCAGGGCAGATCAGATGGTATCATTTTGTGACAGCGCAGATCATTCTGCTCTTTGGCTTTTATCACGGATACTGTGGTTACAGCCTGGCCAGTGCAAATCTTTATGACCTTTTTCTTTCTGTCCCTGTCGCTCTTTCCGGCTTTGTCCTGATTTATCTGATTTCCCGTGCGGATACAATGGGCACTTTCCTTTCCTATCTGGGAAAAATATCCCTTACGGTCCTCTGCACTCATCTTTTCCTGCTGAATACGGTTTCTCCGTATTTTCGCATATTCCTTGAAGGAACGTCCCTGGAAGGAAATGCCCGGGTCTGGGTTTATATTGTCATGCACGTTGCTGCGGCAATTCTCTGCGCCGTCATCATTGAACAGCTGAGAAAGCATCTTTCCCCTCTTCATCAGAGGACTCTGGCTTACTTTGCAGGCAGACAGGATACAGGGCGGGATTTTCCGGTGGATATCGCAAAAGGTATTTTTATTATTTCAATCATCGTCTGCTATTATCCCGTTGCTCAGAGTTTTCGGCGAATTGTATTTTCCTGCAGCACCGCGGCATTTGTTGCCTTTTCCGGGTATTTTTACAGAAGCTCTGCCTCTGTTTCCGCTGCATTAAAGAAAATAACCCTCACTCTGCTGCTGCCTTATGCTGCGTCCGCCGCAGTGATCCTGTTTCATCAGAGCCTGCACAGTCCTCATTTAAAGGAGACCTTCCTCCGTTATCTTCTTGGAATGTCAAACTCGAAAAACATTCTCACAGGTGTCCCGACAGTCGGACCCACTGGTTTTATTCTTCTTCTTTTTGTGATCCGCCTGCTCTACACTGCTCTGGACAAATGGACAGGAAACCAGCTGCGGCTGACCATTGCAGTGCTGTGCGTCTCCGTTCTGGGACTTACTCTGGGAAAAGAAGGATGGTGGCTTCCATGGAGCACAGACGCCGCCTTCTGCCTGACGGTCTTTTATTACATCGGAACTCTACTGCGAAAACACGAAATACTCGCTCTTGCAAAGAAGTGGAACATTACTTATTTTCTGCTTACTCCCGTCTGGGCTTATATGATCTACAGGGGCAGCATGGAAATCTCAGCACGTAATTACGGAGATTACGGTGTATGCATCCTGGGAGCCGTTTCGGGTATCATCATTGTATATATGCTTTCTGTATATCTTGGCGCAAACCTTCCACTGATCGCGTCATTGCTTGGCATTATCGGAAAAAACACCCTATGGATCCTTATCGTCCACGAACTTCTGAGCGAAAAGATCCATTCTGTGGCAGCACTCAGATTTGATCCGAAATACGCTCCCTTTCTGATCTGCAGTCTTGCTGCCAAGACGCTCATCGGTATTCTGGTCGGAGAATCTTTATCCCTGTTCAGGAACTCATTCCTAAAAAGGAAAGGTATCAGCGAATCATAGTTTTCCGGTTTCGCTCACAGGCAGGGAAGCGGCAATACTTAAAAAAATACAGACATACTGCATATGCAGTGATGGCAGTCTCAAACCGGGGCGCTCCATTTTGCAGGATCCTGCTGCGGCAGTCAGCATGACAGAAAGAGGGATTCGCAGCTGATAAAAAGACATCAATACTGTAAGGATAAAACAGGTTCTTTAAGTACATACTGTAAACACACGAAGCCGGATAAAACGTAGTCCTTCCCATCAGTTCATTTCTGCCAAAGGCATTCTCCCCTGATAATACATCTGCAGGAATACGGTAAAGGGACCGGGACTTCTCTCCCATTTCAGTCGTTCATCACCCTCCCCTCTCTTTTGTCTGTACAAGGCCTTCCGCGGACTGTATTATAATCTTGCCGTGCGGTCGCACCGGAATTTCCAGCATCCGCAGCGGCCATCTTTCATACCCTGAGGAGTAGTATTGCACTTATGGACGCAAGACCCGTAAAGATCCTTTTAAAATCAAGTATACAAAGCAGTCAGGAGAGCTTTTCATACGAAGGATCCTGCCGCAGAAAGGGCTCCCTCTTCTGCATCACCTATACTGACCCGTCGGAGAATACCCCCACCAGAGTCCGGATCGATGCCGGTCCTGACGGCATGACCCTTCACCGGCGGGGAGCCATTACCGCCAGGATGGAGTTCTGCCCGGATCGGGATACGGATGTCAAATATAAGATCGATGCATTTTCGGCGGATTTCGTCCTGAAAACCAGGACCTACTCTTTTTCCTCCGATGATTCTTCCATCCGGATCCTTACGGACTATGTCCTTTCCGACCCTTCCGGAGAACCTGTGTCGGAAAACCGTCAGCAGATGATCATTACTTTTAAGGACTGATTCTTTTTTTGGATCAGTCCTTTTTATATTGCGGATCTGCCGGAAATGAAACGTTACATTTCTTTATTCTGCCCTCTTCTTTACATCCTGCCTGACAAATCACCTTATCGCAGTATTAATTTCGGACATTCCATATGGTATATTCTCTGATTGTCCGAACGGACCATATATCTTTTCAAGAATTATGAAGCGTTTCATATTCTGTCCGATTGATGAGGAAAGGCATTCAAGAGAAATACCGGCATCATAAACATCGGATGTCTCTCTTTTTGTCTGAGGCTGATCCGTTTTACAGGCTGCAGGAGGAAATACTTTGCAGCCCGGTCCTCTGTGACGCTCGAGCCGGATCTTACATGGCATAAAAAGCAGAATAAAAGACCGGACAGGCCCAGGGATGATCCCCCTGCGCTGTCCGGCCTCCCTGCTTCAGGAATGGCTTCTCGCCTTACCGCTTTGTTTATGATCCTCTTCTCTTCAGCGAAAGTCCTCCAGAAACTTCCTGACGGACCTGGTCATTTCCCTGGCAAAGTCCGAATTATACTTTCTGTCGTAAAAAGCCTTCATCCAGTCGTCATAAGACCTGATTCCAGTCCTGTCATCGAACATCTTCCGGAGCTCCTCTCCCGAAGGTTCATGATAGGTATTTTCTTGCAGTACAAAGTCCAGGTCCAGACGCCTCGGCTTGGGCCTTTCCTTCTGCTGACCGGTAGGATATCCGAAGACCAGCATGGCGGCGGGAAAAACATAGGGCGGCAGACCCAGGATCTCTCTCTGGATCTCCGCGTTCTCCATGATATCTCCGATGTAGCAGGATCCGATTCCCAGGGCCTCGGCCGCCGTTACGGCGTTCTGGGCCGCGATCAGGGCATCGCAGACCGCCAGCATCAGATCTCCTTCTCCGGGCTTTCTGGGCTCGATTCCGGCCTCCTCGTAGGCTCTGTACCATCTGAGGCAGTCTGCGCAGAAAACAAGGACCAGGTCCGCCTCTTCTATAAAGGGCTGATGGTCGCAGGAAATGCTGAGAGCATGCTTCTTTTCCGGGTCTGTGACCCGGATCATGGTATAGAGCTGCTGATTCCCGGCAGTAGGGGCCTGAGCGGCGGCTTCCGCGATCATACGGACATGCTCTTCGGAGATTTTCTCTCCCGTGAAGGCACGGACGGATTTTCTTTCATACAGTGAACGGATGACCTGATCCATTTCTTCTCCTCTTATTCTTTTCATGGAACTTCGTCTCGGCCAGGCCGGGCCGGCCTGCATACTGTTCCTTCACCTGCCTCACAGCACGATTCTGATTCTGGTGCCCAGATCTTTGACCGTCAGGACTTCGAAGTGGCCGCTGTGCTTGTCCACGATCCATTTGGCGATGGAAAGGCCCAGCCCCGTGCCTGCAGTGGTCCTGGCTTCGTCCGCTCTGAAGAAGCGTTCAAAGATATGGGAGACCTCACTCTCACTGATTCCCTGGCCCTGGTCCTGGACCTGCAGATAGGGACTTCCCTTTTCGTTGACGCCAAAGGACAGTAGGATCTCCTCTCCCTGAGGGGTATATTTGGCCGCGTTGTCGATCAGGATCCTTACGGCCTGCTTCATCAGTCCGGGATCGATTTCCACCTCACGGGATTCTCCTCCCTCCTGAAGGCGGTAGCGGTGGTTCTCGTCGATCATCAGAGACTCTTCATAGATCTCCCGCATCAGGTCTCCTGTCCGGACTTTCTGCCTGTTCAGAGCTGTCCGGCCGGAATCTCCCCTGGCCAGGAACAGGAGCTGCTCCACCAGATAGTTCATGTGGTCAGCTTCGTTGCGGATCGCGGCAATGGACTCTTCCAGGATCTTTTCATCGTCCTTTCCCCAGCGGTCCAGCATGCTGGCATAGCCCTGTATGACTGCGATGGGCGTCCTCAGTTCATGAGAGGCGTCATTTACGAAGCGGTTCTGCTGTCGGATGGTATCCCTGGTGCGCAGCAGCAGGTTGTTCATGGCTGCCTCGACCCCCATCAGATCCGTATCACCGAAGGAAAGGGGCCCGTCCTGGCCGGGGTTGATGTGTTCCAGGGCATCTTCAATGACCTGGTACTTGTCCTCTGTAAAGGAGAACCTGCTCAGTTCGTCCGCCCTGAGGGCGATCTCGTTGATGGGAGCAAGGATCCTTCTTATGGCTCTGTCCTCTCTGAAATAGGACAGGAAAATGCCAAGCAGCTGCAGTCCGAGGAGAACCGCCACCGTTATACCGACGGCTGTCATTGGGACCAGGCAGGAAACCGACAAAATGGTCTTTCCTTCGGGATTCATAACAAGGTAGAGGATATCTGCTCCGGGATCTGCCGCTGTCTTCATCCCCTCCAGAGTCCGGCTGCAGCCGGGAAGAATGGCGCCGAAGGCACTGTATTCCTGGTCCAGGGCCCACCCGATACACAGAAGGACTGCCAGAAGAAAGTCCCCCGAAATAAAGCGGAAAAGCTTCCCGCGGATCATGTACCAGTGCATTCTCCTTGTGATCGATGTCATACGGCGCTGCTGGTCCGGGGAAGCGGATTTTTTTCTATTCGGATTTGATGACATAGCCGACTCCTCTGACCGTCCGGATCATTCTGACTCCGAAGGCATCATCAATCTTGGACCGCAGATACCTGATGTAAACGTCCACCACATTGGTCTCTCCGGCATAGTCATAGCCGCAGACCCTGCTGAGCAGGGTATCTCTGGACAGAACAATATCCTGATTCTCCAGAAGGACTTTGAGCATGGTGAATTCCCGGTTGGTCAGAGGAATCTCATGGCCGGCGTAGCGTACCTGGTGACGGCGCTCGTCCAGAGTCAGGTCGTGCCAGGAAAGTACGCCTTCCTCTGCCGTTTCCCCGGCTTTTTCCAGGACAGAAGCCGGGTGGAGTTTTAAAGCCACCCGGATCCTGGCCAGAAGTTCCTCTATGGCAAAGGGCTTTGTGATATAATCCACCGCACCGGCGTCCAGCCCCGATACTTTATCCATGACAGCATCTCTGGCAGTCAGCAGAATGACCGGCACCTGTTTTTCCTTCAGAAGCCTTCTGAGGACCTCCAGGCCGTTCAGGCCCGGAAGCATGATATCCAGAAGGATCAGATCGTAATGGTTGTTCAGAGCCAGTTCCAGGGCTTCTCTTCCGTTGCCGGATTTTTCAACCCTGTATCCCTCATGGACCAGTTCCAGCTCTGTAAATCTTGCCAGTTTTTCCTCGTCTTCCACCAAAAGTATGACTGCGCTCATAAGTGATTATTCTCCGTCAGGCGTTTCCTTGTCGTTTTGTACAAATTCGTTCTTTACATCCTGTGCAAAATCACCGGCTCTGCTGAGGATGTGGTTGGCTGTTTCGGCTCCTTCCTCTCCGTCAAAGGAATAACGGATACCGAAGAAGAGGGCGATGATCATGGCAGGCGCCACAAACTCCCAGAAGAAGAAAAGAAGGAGGACAAAGACCAGGGTGGGCATGGAAATCAGATTTTCTTCACCCTTGTTTACCCGGAAGGAAGTGCTCCTGATAAAGCGGATCAGAGCTCTGAAAAGCCTTTGAAAGCTTTTTTTGAAGCTGGGAGCGGAATTCTCCTGCTCTTCCACCTTGTCCTTGACCCGGACATATTCGGCCTGCTGATCATATTCGGTAGAGAAAGAGCTGTGGGCACTGCCATTGACTTTGCCCTGGCGCTCCAGATAAATAATGGCATCCAGCAGATCTCCTCCGGTCTGCTCCAGGGCTGCTTCTGCTTCTGCCCTGGTTACGTTTGCCTTCTCCATAAGACGTTCGATTTTATCATTCATTTCCATTTTTATACCTCCTGCGGCTCTTTTGATCATTCATTTCGGCGGGGCTTTGTTCCCCCGTCTGTAAATACAGGATATCGCAGCAGAATAAAAGAATCCTTTGGGAAAGATTAAAAACAGATTAAAAAACTTCTTTTGTGACGTTAACCTTTCATCTCAGACCGGCAGCAGGTCTTTCACAGAGATCCGCCGCCACAGATATATAGTATCACAAATAAAGAGCAAAAATGCCGGAGAGACATAAAAGAAGGATGAAAAATGCTCCCTTCGGGCACTGCCTGAAGGGAGCTGTTTTTGTCCTCATTATGTTCCGGTTGCGGAGATCTGTCATGATAAACAGCTGCTTTGCGGGAAGCCGCCTGTCTTATTTCCTGCTTTTACAGTAGTATTCGATGGCCTCTGAGGCAAATACGGCAGTGCCTTCTCCGCCATGGGAATCAATATTCTCCGTAAATTCCCCGCCTGCTGCGTACATCTTTCCAAGACCGGACAGGATCTGGTCTGTGCAGTTATAAAAATGTGCGGTGATATGATCCTGCAGCCTTTTTACAAGGGACTGGGCTTTTTCGGATGCGGGATCCTGGTCCTTTACCTTTCCGAATTCCGCAAAGATATCCATCAGCAGGCGGCTGATATCCTCCGTCTCGTCTTTCGTTCTGCCTTTTGACTTTACTTCGAACTCCTTGTAGGCATCCGTCGTGCCCCAGGTTTCTTTGGCTTTCTTTGCGTATTCATCGATTTTTGCGGTATCAAATGCGTCGAACTTCAAATTCCTTCCTCCTTTTTCCTTTATGCCTCTTGCGAGGCCGATCAGATTTTCCAGATGTTCCTTTTTCAGGGTAAGGAGATGAATCTGCTGGTCCAGAGCCCGTTCCCTGTCATATCCGGGACTTTCCAGGATCCTGCGGATGTCCTTTAATGGAAACTCCAGCTCCCTGAACAGCAGGATCTGCTGCAGCGTTTCCAGAGAGGTTTCGTCATACAGGCGGTAGCCTGCCTCTGTGTAGGCTGCGGGTTTCAGAAGTCCAATTCCGTCATAATACTGCAGCGCCCTGACGCTGACCCCTGTCAGTGAGCTTACCTCGTGGACTGTCATCATAAGCCTTACTCCTTCCCTTTCTGAATCCACTGTAAACTATAACGCAGCGTAAGAGTCAACACTCTTATGAAAGAAATTACAGTATAATCTTTCTGATCTGTCTTTTTTCGGAGTCCTTCAGAACGTATCCTCCCGAACGAACCGGCCCTCTTTCAGGATCCATGCGGCCTTTCTGCTTAAAAGGACGGAAGGCACGCCCTGTTTTATTTCGGTCCGGGTCTGCCAAAAGGTCATGGTCCGGTCTTTGTAAAGCACTTTTGTTTCCTCTCTGACCGGGAGGTAAGGATCCTCATAAAGGCAGATGCCCTCAAAGTCTCCTTCCGGGACAAGCAGAGCAGCCGTGAAAAGAAGCTGAAAGAAGAATTCTCTCTCGCAGACGCTTTCTATGTTCATGGATTTCTGCAGATCGGAGCATTCTCCCAGAGTCAGTGTTCTCTCCTCCAGAGACAGCGACGAAAGGGCGCAATCCGGATACTCTTTCAGGGGATCGTACTGCCTGGCTTTATGTCCAAACTGAAGAAAACGCTCTCCCAGACGCATGTTTCTGATATCCCCGTCCTCTGTCAGCACAGTCCCGTTAAAAGGCTCCGGACTGTAAAGGATGCGGATCATTCCGTCCGCGATCTCAAAGGCACCCGCAGCCGTTTCCGTATCCCCGAAGGTGATCTTAATCTTTGTTCTTTTCTTCAATATTTCCTTTCCTCCCGCCTGCGGATGAATGGTCAGGTTCTTTTCCATTGGAGCATGTTCCCGTCAAATACAGCTTCCAGAAGCCCCTTTTCCTTCAGATAAGTCAGGTAAGAGCGGAGCGTGGAACCGATCAGAGCGTACTGTTCGAAGTTCATGGCAAGGCCATATGTGTCGAAGAGTTCCTTCAGGATATGGTCCGTGTCTTTGGGCCCGGAGCAGATCTGAAGGATGGTATCAAAAATGTCCCGGACCTTTTCCATGTTCATCCGGGCAAGAGGGCCGATATCCTCTGCCGGATCCGCATGGGAAGGGATAAAAAGGGCAGCCTTCATGGCGCAGACCTTTTCCAGGGTGTCCAGATAGGCCTCCACGTCATGAAGGTAGCCGATCTGATACTTGTTCAGGGTCGCCTCGCTGGAGAGGCAGTCCGCCAGAAAAACGATGTCTCCGGGCACCCTGAAGCCTGTCATGTCAAAAGAATGGCCGGGCAGGGGAATCTTCTCCCATCCCGCGGGCAGGACCTCGTCTGTCAGAGGAAGAACATCGCTTTCCTGGGCCATAAGGAACTTGTGGCGAAGATCTTTTGGCGGATTTCCTCCGTAGAGGCCGATGGGCTCCAGGACCGGGTGCCTTGTAAAGTCACATTCAATGCCCGGCGCGTAGATCCGGCAGCCGGTCTGGGTCTGCAGAAAGCGGTTTCCCCCGATATGGTCCGCATGGGAATGGGTATTGTAGATGGCTTTCAGAGTCCATCCCCTGGCATTCAGGATCTTCTTGATCTTTTTTCCGGCATCCTTATCGTTTCCGCTGTCGATCAGACATACTTCGTTCTCTCCTGTAAGGACCAGTCCTATTTTAGCAGGACTCTGAATGTAATATACAGTATCCGTCACCCGGATCAGTTCAAACATAAGCTTTCCTCCGCCTTTTACGGCTTATTCTCCTGCTTTTCCTTATGTCCGTCCCCCGGTCTCTGAGGCAGGACAAATTTTATTCAAAGAATCTTTTCCAGGACTCTGCTTATGCTGTCCCGGAAGACCAGATCGGCAGCCCCTTCCATTTTTGTCTTTCCCTTATTGATGATGACCATGTGCCTGCCGTGGAACATGTGGGCCAGCTGGGCCGCGGACCCGACCTCCAGAGAGGTCCCTCCTATGATCAGGGTATCTGCCCTTCCAATCATATCGATGGCATTGGTATAGGCAGGCTGGGGAAGAAATTCCCCGTAGAGGGTCACATCCGGCCGGACAGTCCTGCCGCATACAGGGCAGACGGGAACGGGATCTCTGCTGTCAAATATAAAGTTCTCGTCATACTCCGCCCTGCAGGATACGCAATGGTTTTTCCGGATGGTCCCGTGGATCTCCTGCACGTTCCTGCTCCGGGCTTTCTGGTGGAGACCGTCTATGTTCTGGGTTATGACGCCGGTCAGTCTTCCTGACTTTTCCATCTGGGCAAGAGCCAGATGGGCTCCGTTGGGCTTTGCGGATCTGGCATCCAGGTTTTTCCGGTAGTAGTCGAAAAAGAGCTCCGGCTTTCTCTGCAGGCATTCGCTGCTGAGCAGATATTCCGGCTTATAGCGGAGGAAGCCTTTGGGCCTTTTTCGGTACAGACCGTTCCTGCTCCTGAAATCAGGTATGCCGCTCTCCGTGGAAACACCTGCCCCGCCCAGAAAGACCGTACTTTCCGATTCAAAAAGCATATCGCAGAAGGCCTCGTATTTCTGTTCCTCTGTCAGACTGTTGTAATACTTATGTCTCTCCCTGTCAGAAGCAAAACTCTTCATACAGTCTCCTCTCCCCGGCTGGATCATGATCAAACAGGACTGTCCCAGACCCGGATTCCGAGTTTTCCCTGCCTTCTAAGACATTCCTCTGTCAGGCCGGTCCAGCTTCCGCAGTGGTCCAGAATAATGGCATCGGACGTGATCACCAGGTCTTTGTCATACAGGGCCCGGTCCACGTCATTTATGACTTCTATGTTCAGGTCCATGGCAAGTCCTTCTCCCAGTTCTGCGATCCTGCTCTTCAGCCTTCCGGAATTGGAGACCGGGGCGTCCAGGAGGATATTGGCTCTTGAGATGCCTGCCTCCTGCAGCAGAGAAAGCATCATGAAAACGGCCTCGTCTGTTTCGGGGATCAGCCTGTAGGTACCCCGCAGGGCTGCCAGATCCCGCACGCATGTGTCCATACATTCCAGAAGAACGGAATCACACAGCATGACCTCCAGGGTGATAATGGTATTGAAGCCGTCGATCCATACCTCTTTTCCGGAGAGGGCCTTCAGGGGAATTTTTCCGGATACCCTCTCCCTGATCCTGTCGGATCTTCCTATGCTTCTCATGATGGCCATGCGCTGGCGCTCCGAAAGCAGGAAATGATTGCCCGTAAAGGTGGCCGCGCTTTTCAGATCGTAGCCTTCATTGATCAGGTAAAGGATATGCCGGGAAGCCTTTTTCATTGTCTCCACAGCCTCCGGAGAAAAGTTCCTTTCATCCTCCGGCACAAAGCCCCGTTTCGCATTCATTTATAATACCTCTTTAATGCAGCTCCAGTCTCATATGGACCACTTCCTGAAAATCCCCGGATTTTCTTCTGAAGCCCCTTGGATTTCTCCCGTATTCGACAAATCCTGCTTTCAGGTAAAAAGATAAAGCCCTGGCATTGTCACCGGTCACTTCCAGCTCCAGCTGGCTGAAGCCGGCCTTTTTCGCGCATGCAATGCAGGCCTCCATTAAGGCCCGGCCCGCTCCCAGGCCCCAGAATGCTTTTTCCAGGCTGATGCCCAGTACTGCTCTGTGGCGGACTTTCAGGGCGCTGCCCGCGCCGGAGAAACCGGCAAGGCCGATCACATGCCCTTCCACCTCTGCCAGCAGCTCCGCTTCATCGGGGCTCTCAGCCCTTTTCTGCAGAAACTCCCCTTCTGTTTCCGGGGTAAACCGCATCTCCTCGGGATAGGTCAGAAGAAAGTCTGTCTCTTCGTGGGTCAGCTTAAAATTCTCCAGGACCGCCCTGCCGTCCTCCCTTACGCAGTTTCTGATGCAGCATTCTCTGCCGTCCTTCAGATGGATGGTCTTTCTGTATTCCATGGTTCTTTCCCTCTTTCAAAATTCATTCAGGTCTCCGTCTTCGCCGAACAGACTCAGCTGCTCATACTTTGAAGAAAAATCCGCCAGAAAGGCAAAGCATTCTTCCGGTGTGCTCATCATGCCGTACTGACCGCATTTTTCCTGGAAGACTTTCATAAGGGCTCCTGCCCGGGGGCTTGGAAGTTCATATGCATTGCCGTAGGTCCTGATATACTTTTCCTTTAAACCCGGAAAATGCCTGTCCAGAGCCTCATAGTAGTATTCCCTGTTTCCTTCCCGCAGGGTCATGCCTATACCGAAGCTGATGATCCCTCTGACGCCTGCATCCGCGCAGGCATCCACAATGGCTCCTATGTTCTCCTCAGTATCATTGATAAAGGGCAGGATAGGCGTCATCCATACAATCGTGGGGATTCCCTTCTTATTCAGGATCTTCAGGACTTCGATCCTGCGGGAAGTGACACAGACACCCGGCTCCAGGATCCTGCACAGAGCATCGTCAGAGGTTGTAAGGGTCATCTGGACCACGCACCTGGAAGTCCTGTTGATCTGGTCCAGAAGATCGAGGTCCCTGAGAATCCTGTCCGACTTTGTGATCAGTGCAGCACCGAAACCGTACTTTAGGATGATCTCCAGGCATTTCCTGGTCATCTGAAGCTGGTCTTCGCAGTGCATGTACGGGTCTGACATGGAACCGGTCCCGATCATGCACTTCTTCCGCCTGGACCGGAGGGCCGCCTCCAGCAGCTCCGGAGCGTTCTGCTTTACCTCGATATCCTCAAAGGCATGGGTAAAGTGATAGCACCTGCTCCGGCTGTCACAGTATATGCATCCGTGGCTGCAGCCACGGTATATATTCATTCCGAAATAGCCTCTGCTTCCGGTCAGTATTCCTTTTGCGTCAACGAAGTGCATCTTTCCCTCTTTAGGCCGGCAGATACCTGAAAACGCCGGCCTGCCCCTGTTCTCTCTGCCCTGTTCAAGTGTCAATTCCTGTATAAAGAATATCACTCTTTGGACGGATTCACCACAGAAATCGTCATTTTTTCGAACATTTGTATTGACTTCTTCCCTCTCAAAGGATATACTAATATCGAACAGTAGTTTGCAACATCTGTTCAGGAAACGTCAGAAACAGGGGGTGTTCAATTTGTCAATCACCCCACCCATTCCTTCTGAATGGATGGGGCTTGCAGAGGAGATGACAATATCCTCTCTGTAAGCCCGGTTGATCAGCCTCAGTCCTTTCAGGACTACGTTACCGGCGAGAACATCCGGGAGGCAGCAGGCGC
>ODAI010995831.1_pt1 | contig 23138 bp, 22 predicted proteins | sample 1539321 | NCBI WGS metagenome assembly ODAI01 (sample SAMN02144231, study PRJEB22623) | gut metagenome | biome: sheep rumen | host: Ovis aries | place: New Zealand | reverse complement strand
TGCTTTATGAATCGATAACATCCCATGCATTATCTGATGATCTCCTTAAGTCATTTGCCTATTATACGCTTGAGCATGATGCTGTTGATACATTGGAGAGAGTTAATATAACCAGTAATCTCGGAATCACGATTCAAGAAGTATGATTTTCATACTCTAATGATACTGAGAGTATTAATACTGAGAAGAATAAGATCAATCTAATCCGGATAGGGATGGATCCTATAAGTGTCAACAACTGAAAGGGACAAAAATATCCCGTCGTTAAATTAGTTTTTTACTGCATAGCCGCACAAACAGAGTATTTTTCCGTTATACATTTATGAATATACTTCGGGAAGGAGGGCGAATGTTGAATCTGGAAGAACAATATGACCGGATTTTCAAATATCTGTATTTCCGTCTTCACGACAGGCATATGGCGGAAGATATGACACAGGAAGCCTTCCTTCGGTTTCTGGGAAGCAGAACGTATCGGGATGAAAACCGGCAGCTGCAGTATTTGTATACGATTGCACGAAATCTATGCAGTCAATATTACAGGGATAAAACGATATCATACAGCCTGGAGGAAGAAGCGGATATTCCGGAGACAGATGGCTTTGAAAATTCACTTATACAGAGGCTGGCCTTGCAGAATGCCTTAGAGTCCCTTTCGCTGGAAGAGAGAGAACTGCTTTTTCTCCGATACGTCAATGATGTTCCTGTACCTGTGATAAGCGGCCTGTATCAGATTTCAAGATTTGCCATGTATAGGAAACTGAAAGGCATTCTGCAAAAAGTCAGGATCGAAATGGAGGCGGATCAGAATGAATAACGAGAGGCTTATTACACAGATCAGGGGACTCTGCCATTCTCCGCAGCCGGAGAACAAAAGAGAATTTTTTCAATACCTGAAGGAACGGGAGATGATGAACCGGCGCCTCCGGGTAATGAGTCATGGGGAATTCCTTGCATGCCAGTTGTTTTATATCGGGAAATGGATCTGGATGTTGGCCGGGTGTCTGCTGCTGTTCATTATATGGATCAGCTACCGGCATCCGGGAAACTATCCATTTGCACTGACACCGCTTCTTGCTTTGGGGATCCTTTTAGAAACAAGCAGGTCTTATCGCTGGAAAATGGCAGAGTTCGAGCATGCTGCAAGATTTTCTTTGAGAAGTGTTATTCTTGCAAGACTATTTCTGCTGGGGACAGTGAATACAACGGGGCTTTTGATCGTAATTCTGATCGTTCGGCCATGCTTTTCCTGCTCCCTGCTCCGGGTATTCTTGTACATGATGGTGCCTTACCTGACCGCTTCCTGGCTGGGGTCAGTCTATGAGAGAATGCATCGGATGGATCAGGGACTGGGCAGTATAATGATCTGCATTTTGTCCTCGGCCTTTTTTGCTGCTGCTCCCGCCTTTTTCAGCTGGTTATATGAGGAAAGACTGACGGTCTTCTGGGCTGCTGCATTAGTTTTGATGGCGTGCAGTCTGGCAGGGAATCTCAGAGAGTGGGTACGAAACATGGAGGTACCGGTATGGAATTAACAGCGGACAGGATCACAAAGCAGTATAAGAATAAGATCGCGGTAGACCGGATGTCATTTACCCTGACAGAAGGCGTGACAGGGCTGCTTGGGGCAAACGGCGCCGGAAAGACAACGTTGATGCGCCTTCTATGCGGCATCCTGGTTCCTGACAGCGGGACTGTCTCCTGTGATGGGATGAACGTGGAAACAGAAGAATATCGTGAGATCCTCGGATATCTTCCGCAGGAATTTGGCTATTATCCGGAATTTTCAGGCAGAGATTTTCTCCTTTATATGTCAGCAGTCAAAGGATTGCGGAAGCCTGACGCCGATCGAAAGACAGATGAACTGATCGAACTGGTGGGGCTGAAAGACTCAGCCAGGAAAAAAGTCCGTACTTATTCCGGAGGAATGAAACAGAGGCTTGGAATCGCCCAGGCACTTCTGAATGATCCGCAGATTCTGATTATGGATGAACCTACCGCAGGTCTGGATCCGCAGGAGCGGATCCGTTTCCGGAATCTGATTGCAGACATCGGGAAAAAAAGGATCGTTCTGCTCTCCACACATATTGTGTCTGATCTGGAGCATATCGCAGACAGGCTTATGATCATGAAAGAAGGAAGACTCCTGTGGCAAGGTGAATGGATTCCGGGATCAGAAGATCTGGAGGCGTTCTATATGTCTAAAATCAACGATAAGGAGTGAAATAGGCATGCTGCGGACAATATATAAGTTTGAACTGAAGAAACTGTTTCTCACAAAAGTCAATATGATCGCAGTGGCAGGTGCGTTTATCATGCTTGTGTTCCTTACAGTTTCTTCTATCTCTGAAGCTGCTCCGGTATCACGGGCGGCTGCAGGGGAATTAAACGACAGGGCGATCGACGGACAGATTATAGAAGAACTGAAACCGGCCATCCGATATGAAAATGGCGAAAACCTGTTGAAAATCAGCAGCGAATATGAAAAGTATGTGCCGATTATCGACGTTCTCGATGTGATGATAACAGCAATCGATGAAGACATCGATCTTACAAAAATTTCGGGAACCATGCTTTATGATCTCAGAGAAAAAGAACTGTCCCAGCGGATGGAAAGACAGGGGCTGACTGAGGAAGATAAAGTTTTTTGGTACAGCCAGGAGGCACAGATACAGAAACCTTTTGTTTATCACTATCATAGAGGACCTGCAAATCTGCTCAGAGCTTTTCAAGCCTTGGGGTTTTTTGCCCTGCTTTTATCAGCGATCGGACTGTCCGGAACCTTTGCAAGAGAAAATGCGGACGGTATGAACCAGCTTCTGCTCTGCAGCCGATACGGGAAAAAAGAATTATATGTGGTCAAGCTTGCGGCGGGGTTCACATGGATTCTGACTGTGGCATTACTCATATTCCTGTCCGTCATGGTTCCTTATTTCACCGTTTATGGTACAGAGGGAATGGAAGAAATGCTGCAGCTGGTAAAACCGCTGTCCATGCTGCCTTACAGCATAGGCCATATGCTGGCTGTCTATATGGGAATCTTTTTGCTGGCTGCCCTTCTGTTTGCCGCCGTGACGATGCTGCTTTCTGTGGTCACACAGAATCAGCTGGCTACAATCTGCGGGTTAATGGGATATCTACTGATTGATTTGTTTGTGGATTTTCCTGACCGATGCAGATTTCTTCAAAAAATATGGGCGCTCAGACCGAATGCCATCCTGATGAATTCAGGATTCTCCAATTATCGGTTGATCCATCTGGCGGGCAGACTCTTTTTGAATTACCAGGCTGCGCCTGTAATTTATATCGTGATAGTAACAGTGTCTTTGATGATCGGGCGTCGGAAATATTGCAGATTACAGGTTGGAAAGTGAAGAAACCATATAACATCGCAGTACACGATCGATAAAAACTTATAGTCGGAGTGTTCCATTCAAAGCGTGAAGCGCGCAGCCGTACGAAGTACGATCGTAAGGGTTTGGGATTATCCCAACAAGACGTATAGGCGATATTTTGAAAAAATGGACCCCTATACACTGCTTGCCCAGTTAGACCGAATAAGCCTGCGCGATTTCTTTTCAGTAAAAAAGGAGAAGAACAGGGACGGGGATCTTCGTCATCCTGTTCTTCTTTGCTTTTGTCAGTCTTTCTTTTTCGGTTTTCTGCCGCGCTTCTGTTTAGGCTTTATAGGAGTGTCCGCATCTGCTGAAATACCGCTGTTGCTGATAGTATCTTCGTTCTTGAGGTTGGAAAGCGGATGAGTACATTCCCAGTCCTCATACATTTCCTCAGACCATTCGCCGCTTTCGTATTTTTTCCTGGCATCGAGCCAGGTATTCAGCAGTTTTTGTAATAAAGGATTACCGGTGCCATATTGTTTTGGATCGATGATCAGAGCAGCCTGCCCGTCGAGCTCGACTGGCTTGAGACCGTGGGCATATTCCAGGCGAAAAAAACACTGCATGACTCCGGCATAAGTCGCAAGGTTTGGCTCAGCCAGAGCATAGTAATTGATATGAAGAGCATTGGAAATGTCATCCAGAGTGTCAAAACTCGGAATACGGTTGCCCAACTCATAATTGCGGATCGCCGGTTCAGTGATGCCGCAGGCTTCCGCTAAAGCCTTCTGCGTCATGTTGCTCCTTTTTCGGTAGTAGCGGATTCTCTCTCCGATAGAACTCTCATAACTGTCAAACATGTCTCTATCCTCCGTTCAGTTCTGTTCTGAACAAAGCATACCACGAACAGTTCAAAAATGAAATATAATTCTTCATAGCTCTGCAAAACTTATTGACAGAACAGAAATGAACTGCTATATCAAAAAACAGTTCAAAAGTGAATCGGAGGCTGGAAATTGGAAATAAAAGTTGATCATGAATTTGAAACGAAGATTCCGCCGCTCACCGATGAAGAATTCCGGAATCTTGAACAGAGCATTTTGGCGGCCGGAGAAATTATTTCGCCAATCATTATCTGGAACGGAACAGTTGTGGACGGTCATAACCGGTATCACATCCTGAAAAAACATCCGGAGATTAAATATTCCGTGAAAGAAATGGATTTTTCGGACCGGGGAGAAGCTTTGAACTGGATCTGCAGGAATCAGCTTGGCAGAAGGAATCTTACACCAATGCAGAAGAAGTATCTGATCGGTCTTCAGTATAAGGCTCAGAAGATGTCTCATGGTGGTGACCGTAGAAATATCTCTGAATCAAGTGATAAAAATGATCATTTGAAACAGGAGACCACAAGAAAGAAGCTGGCAAGAGAGCATGGTGTGAGTGAAGCCTATGTCCAGCACTGCGCAGATTACGCGGAAGGAGTCGCATTTGCGGACAGCATCCGACCAGGTCTTGGGAAGAAGCTGACAACCGGGGAGATCAAACTAACGCAGGGATGTGTTGAGCGGATTTCCAAATTACCGGAAGAAGCGCGTGGTCCATATATAGAAAAAGCTGTAGCAAGTATTTCTGCTTCGGGTGAGAAACGAAAGAGAGCTGTCACTAAGAAACCGAAGCGAAAGATAAAACCACTCATAGAGGATGAGACAGCGATTGCCCTGCAGACAGCGCTGGAGGACTTTACAGACACGTGGGAAGATATCTTCGAATCAGAAGAAAAGTGGGTAGACGAACATCAGGCACTTTGCGTCTATCTGATCGGCTCCTGTGTGAAGTCTTTGGAAATGTTTAACATGATGTATTTTGCTGATTTCTTTGAGGACGATGACTGACCCGCAGCCAATGCCGGAACTTTACATACCGGAAAGGAGGAAACACCGGATGAAGGAAGTTCCGATTTGGGAAAAGAGCAATTTGACGCTGGAGGAGGCTGCGGCCTATTCCGGCATTGGTATTGGGAAGATCAGGGAGATCACAAATGATGAAAAATGCCGATTCGTTCTGTGGGTCGGGAATAAGCGCCTGATCAAACGGCGCTTGTTCGATCAGTATATCGAGAGCTGCTACTCTGTCTGACTTTTGTAAAAAGATGGTAGATGAAAGGGCTCCGGTATGCTATAAAAACGGTATGTCGATCGGAGCCCTGCTGCTGTCAGAAAGGAGAGCAACAGGTGGCAGGGACACGAAGAAAAGATAATAAGGGAAGAGTGCTGCGCAGCGGTGAGAGTCAGAGAAAGGACCGCACGTATGATTACCGCTATACGGATGCGTTCGGAAAACGGCGGTCGGTCTACGCCGGTACTCTTCAGGAACTGAGAGAGAAAGAAGCTGAGATCGAGGCCTCCAAGGCTGCGCATCTTGACTATGCTTCCGGCAGCTGCAGTGTTCTGGAACTGGTGGAACGGTACACAGGGCTGAAGCAGGGCGTTCGTTACAATACGAAGGTAGGATATGCTTTTGTCACCAATATCCTGAAAAGGGATGAATTCGGGACGAGGCGGATCCGCGATGTCCGGGTATCAGATGCCCAGCTTTGGTTTACACGGCTCCAGCGGGAAGGAAAAGGCTACAGCACCATCACATCCATCAAGGGAGTTCTCAAACCGGCGTTCCAGATGGCCTGCAACGAGGATATCCTGCCGAAGAATCCATTTCAGTTTAATACCAGTGATGTGGTCATCAATGATTCGCAGCACAGGGATGCCATGACCCGGGAAGAGCGGGAGATCTGGATGACCTTCATCCGGGAGGACCGGACCTATCGAAAATATTACGATGAGTTTGTGGTGCTACTGGGTACGGGTATGCGGGTCAGCGAATTCTGCGGACTTACCATGAGCGATCTGGATTTCAAAAGACGAAGGATCCGAGTTGACCACCAGCTGGTCAGGGAACGCGGCGGCAGGTATTATGTGGAGAAGACCAAGACCAGAAGCGGGATCCGCTATCTTCCCATGACCGACGAGGTCCATGAGAGCCTGCGGACGATCGTAAGGAACCGGCCGGAACTGGCAAAGGAACCGGAGGTCGATGGCTATTCCGGCTTTCTACTGATCGATAAGAAGCAGCAGCCGAAGGTGGCACTTCATATCGAGAATGAGATGCGGTGGGCACTGAAAAGATTCAGAAAGCTTCATCCGGACATTGAGCTTCCGCATATCACGCCTCATGTATTCCGTCACACATTCTGCACGAACATGGCGAATGCCGGTATGGATGTGAAGAATCTGCAATATCTGATGGGGCATTCGGATGTCGGAGTCACACTGAACATTTACACCCATTCCAGTTATGACCACGCGGCAGATCAGCTTCTGAAACTGGTCAGAAAGGCTCCGGAAAGTACGCCGGTTACTACGCCAAATTGGCGTAAAATGGCGTAGAGATACGGGAAGATATGTCGGGAGCATTTGAAACGGATGTCGAAAAATGGCTTAAAATCAAGGCTTTTGAAGGGATATGAAGAGATGATAAAAATACTGTTTATCTGTCACGGCAATATTTGTCGTTCGCCGATGGCTGAATTTGTATTTAAGGATATAATTAACAGGGAGCATGCTGCAGACAGGTTTTATGTTGCATCTGCGGCGACTACGTCGGAAGAAATCTGGGGAGGGAAGGGAAATCCGGTTTACCCTCCGGCCCGCAGGAAGCTCGCAGAGCACGGAATCGGCGTCGAAGGGAATGAGCTTGGCGTCGGCTTGAAGCGTGCAAGGCTCCTGAAAAGGTCGGATTATGATGAATTCGACTACCTGATCGGAATGGATGACGAGAACCTGTGGGACATGAAGGCGCTGCTGGGCCCGGACAGGGAGCACAAGATCTCGCTCCTTCTGGATTACACAGATCATCCGCGGAATGTGGCAGATCCCTGGTACACGAGAGATTTCGATGCGACATGGAATGATATCAGCCGCGGGTGTGAAGCGCTCTTCAGGAAGGTGACACACTGATACAAGAGGCAGAGGATGGGGGATACGGTTTACAGAATATCAGAAGATAATATGCGGGTGCTGGGCAGGACGATTGAAATCGGCGGCGTTACCTGGCTCGGCTATTCCGGCTCCGGAATCGAATTTCTGACGGATGCGGAGGATGTGAGCATAGAAGCTATGGCGGTTACGGCTACCGGCATGCAGAGCGATTATGCTTATCTCGGCATCATAATGAATGACGGGGAAAGAGTTACCTCCAGACTGCGTGTCGCAAGAGAACTGCGCAGCTACGATATCCTTCACAATCCCAAGCACAGGAAAGTCAAGATCCGCGTTGTAAAGCTGACAGAGGAACGCTATGACAAGGCGGGTCTCGTTTCGGTAACAGCATCGGGCGGTGCAGTAACCGCTTCGCGAAGGCGCGCCCGCAGAATTCTGTTTATCGGTGACTCACTGACGGCCGGATACGGCGTCCTTGGCGGCAGCGTTCCGATGCAGGACTATTCTTTTACAACAGAAGATGAGAGCATTACCAGAGCCTCCCCGTACCTTGCGGCGGAGCACTTGGAAGCGGACGCCCAGTTTTTCTGCTGGAGCGGAAACGGCGTGATTTCTCATTATATCGATGAGAGCACGGATATTCCCATAACGAAAGACCTGATGCCCGCCTTATATCCGCTTACGGCCGCGAATACGGAGGAAGTGGTGAAAATCAACCTTCAGGCGAGAAGTAAAAAGTCATTTATCTCAGACAGCGATGAGACGGATCAGGAGGACGGTCCGCATCTGTTGAACCGATGGGTGTTTTCGCCGGACCTGATCGTGAGCAATCTGGGAACCAATGATGCTTCGTTTGTGCGGGGCGTGTCCGTGCGCGAGAGGCATTTTGAGCAGCATTATCTGGCTTTTCTTAAGAGCATAGCCAGAGATTATCCCTTCGCGAAGGTTCTTGTCACCTACGGCCTTATGGAGAAAACGCTGAGCGGGGCGTGTGAGAGAGTTGCGCTGATGGGAGATTATGAGTATCTGGAATTTCCGCTTATGGATCCCGAACTGGACGGAATCGGCGGCGGCGGGCATCCCGGTATCGTGACACATGAGAAAACAGCTGATATACTGTGCTATAAAATCTGTCAGATGACCGGATGGAATACATTAATAAACGGAGGTATATGATGGCGAATTATACAGTAACCATAACAATGGAAGACGGCGGTGTCATGAAGGGTGAGCTCTATCCGGATATTGCTCCGATCACCGTCGAGAATTTCAAGAAGCTCGCCGATGAAAAGTTTTATGACGGGCTGATCTTTCACAGAGTTATCAAGGGCTTCATGATTCAGGGCGGAGATCCGCTCGGAACAGGAACCGGCGGTCCCGGATACAGTATCAAGGGTGAATTTGCCCAGAACGGAGTCAAAAATGATCTGAAACACACCCGCGGAGTCCTCTCCATGGCACGCGCGATGGATCCGGACTCTGCAGGAAGCCAGTTCTTTATCATGCACAAGGATGCTCCTCATCTTGACGGCGCATACGCTGCATTCGGGAAAATAACGGAAGGCCTGGATGTGCTTGACCGCATTGCGGGCGTCCGCACCGACTGGAGCGATCGTCCCCTTGAGGAACAGCAGATCTCTTCCGTAATCGTTGAATAAGTAAACCGGATATCAGTCATCATTGTTTTGTCCTGTAAGACCGCTGAACGTGTATTTCAGAAACAGTTCAGCGGTCTTTTTGTATGCTCCTTTCCGTATGGGGTATACGAGTTCTCCCTTCGGGCTGCCCTTCAGGGTGACCATCCCGTTCTTTATGTCTGTGATTTTTTCTATATTTATAATGATCCCACGGTTTATGGAGATGAAAACAGAAGGATCCAGCTGTTTGGAAACTTCGTTAAAGGACGAACGGACGCGTCTGGTTCCGATACTCGTCTCAAGGTTTACATAGTGACCGTCGGATACTGCAGCCAGAAGGCACCCGGGCGGGATGGGGACAGCGTTCCCCGCCGCGTTCAGCAGGGTATTGCCGCCGGAGCACCGGGCGTCATACGCGGTTACGCTTTCATGCAATGCCGCAGGTCTTTGATGAACGTTTTCAACATGTATGATCAGGTTAAGCTGCAGGTTCTTTTTTTTACTCTTCGATGCCAAATCCTATTCCTTTCTGCCGGATTTTTCCTTTTCGTGCCAGGCTTATGCAATAAAACAGTACGGGTGCGTAAAATGCGGTTACACGCTGCGGCGGACCCGGCCGCCCGGCGTGAACAGAAGCATGAGTGTGTATGAGAGTAATGAGGATTAAGATGAATATGAATAGGAAAAAACTGTTTTCCACAAGAGAACTGCGGCGGACAGGCGTGATGTATATGATTGTTGCCATACTGGCAGCGCTGCTGAACATAGCCGGCTTTGCCGCACCGCTGAAAACGATGGCGAAGACTGCTGCGCCGGCAGAAAACATTGTAGCACAGGATACGGAAGGGAATGCAATCGGCAGGATCAACGAAAATGCAGGGGTCAGTCTTGACAGTCTTGCACAATGGGAGGAAGGCCTGAATGTAGGTAAGACCGCGGCGGATAATCCGGACGGGTCATTCAGGCTGACTCTGGAAGCGCTTGTTACGGGCAGTACAGAAAGAAAAGTGCAGCCGGTTGATGTCCTTATGGTGCTGGACCTGTCGGGAAGCCTTCGGTTTCCTTATCCCGACAGTGCGAATGAGAACGCGACCAGAATTGATGCCATGAGGTCCTCGGTTCAGTCCTTCATTACGAAGCTCGGAGAAATCAACCGCGGGATGCCTGAGTCGGATATCAGCAGAGTGGCGATGTTCGGCTTCTCCGGTCCCGGAGACATCGGAGCGGAGAATATCGAATCCTCTTATCTGTATGACATCTGTGATTATACAGAGCTTACGCAGGAGGGAATAAACGGACTTGTAAACGCCGCGGGAAGCCTTAACTACTACCGGGGCAAGACCAATACCGGAGCTGCGATGGACAAGGCGGTAGCCATCCTGGACAAAAACTCGGGCAGCACCAGGAAGCAGATGGTCGTGGTGTTTACGGACGGCTATCCGAATATCGTCGAAGGAATCCAGGTCTCCGTTGCCAACAGGGCAATCGCTGCGGCAAGACTCATCAAGGAGAAGGGAACGGAGCTGTACGTCGTCTCAATTGAGCCGCATACGGAGGAAAATCCTGCGGCCATGCCGACGCTCTACCGCGTCGAAGGAGACGATGCCGGAAACCAGGATTTCTGTTATATGGCCGATGAGCTGCAGGAGCCGGGCTACGCTGCCCCTGCGAGCAACATCAGCGATGACCAGCTGCACTCCAACAGCAATTATTTCCTGCATCTTCTGTCGGGAAACAACCCGCACGCGGCGGATATGTTTACCCCCAACGCAGGAGATTCACAGGACGGAGGAAAGGTCGTATCGGAGAGCGGGATCAATTATGTCCTTACCGCAGGCGATGCGGATGCTCTGAAGGCTTTGTTTGAGAGGCTGGCAGTCCAGATCGGGACGGCGGACGCGGATCTTGGGAAAGATGCCGAGCTCAGGGATTTTGTGACATGGCCGTTCACATTAAAGGATCCTGCGGCGGTCAAAGTGTACTGCACCGATGCCGTGATGGGAGATGACGGAAAGCTCGTATTCGGTGAGCGCAGGGATATTACCGGTGAAGTAAGTGTCTATGCGGACAGCCGGAGCGTGAAGGTGACAGGCTATGACTATTCCGCCGCTTACATCAGCGGGCAGGAGCATGCGGACAGGCCCGGTTACTACGGCAGTAAGCTGACCGTGGAATTTGACATCGTCCCGGGGAGGACCTTCGGAGGAAACGGTATCGATACAAACTGCGGACCGGGATCGGATACGCCGAGCGGAATCTTTAAGAGCGGAAGTGATACGGAGCCGGAGGCACTGTTCCCTGTTCCGCAGGCCGATCTGAAGCTGGATTACGAAATTGAGGCAAAGGACTCTGTGGCCTTTGTGCCGGAAAAGGCGGATATTACATCGATGGTCCTGTATAAGGACTGGTGTGTACCGGACGGGAAACTCAACGCGTTTGTCAACATAACCTATACGCTGTATGACGAGCAGGGCGCCGAGGCAGGAACTCTTGTGATTCCCGCGGGAAAGAGGGCTGAGGACTGCAGCTGGAACTACAGTGTAAGGGATACGGATCATTGCGGGACATATCACGTGGTTTGCAAAGTTACGCCCGCAAAGCCCGGTTCCTATGACGAAATCACACGGGAGAAGAACCCGCAGGCACATGTCTTTCATCCGGTGCTTTCCCTTCAGGATACCGTCCGCGGCATCGGGGACGAGCCCGATACGCAGACAGGAGACCTTGGCAGCAGCGAAGGATTCGGATCGCATTACATCTCGGAAAGCTGGGAGTGCCGCTGCGGCGATTCAAAAGAAGTTCCCGCCGGGGATGTACCCGGGCTTTTCTATACGGCATCATTTGCAGACAGCGGCGCCCTTGAAGAAAAAGACGGGAAAACAGTCATCGCAAAAGCGGGCGATATTCCGGTCAGGGTGGACGTGTACCGCAGGATGAAGGATGACAGCGCAGTCAATATCACTTCGGACACCAGGTTTATTCATGCGTGCGGCCTGCAGTCCTGTGCCTATGTAGGGAACCCGGCGCAGTATGCTTCCTCAAATGTGCGTTTCCTTATTCACGTGGAGGAACCCCAGGAGATTGTTCCGACAGCGCCGGAACCGAAGAAAGAGCCCGAGCCGAAGACAGAACCTGAGCCGAAGCCGGAGCCGGAACCGGAAAAGACAAAGGTTCCGGAGACCAAAAAGGAGCCCGCTCCCGCGCCGGTAACCCAGACGGTATCGGTCAACCCGCAGCCCGTCAGCGTGAATGTCAATAATAATCCGGTTAAAAACGTCGCAGTTACGCAGCAGCAGCCGTATGTGCCCGCGCCCGTCACTACAGCCGCGGCACCCTTGCAGGTAACGACACAGGCCAGCCCGGCGGAGGGAAGGATGGCAGTCAGCACCGGGGATGAGAGCAAAATGGCCGGCTATCTCGGACTCCTTATGACATCCGCTGTTTCACTCGGAGGATGGATTATAAAAAGGAAAAGAAGGTGACAGAACGCTTCGTTAAATTTCTGTAAAGCTCCGAAAAGGATATTTACAACGAATATTTCATCCGATATAAATAACAGTAGCGTTTACGTTTAAGGAAGCAATCCGAAGCATCCAGATGCTTCGGATTGCTTCTGCGCGATAAGTCCGTTAGCCAGGCACAGTGCCTGATGAACGGGACATACATGGATGAGCATATAATCAATGGCCGGTAAAAAGAAAAAATGGATTAAGTGGGCTTTGATCGGAGGTGCTGCAGCGGCTGCGGCGGGAGTGCTGCGTTTTCGCGGCGCCGGCCAGCGCAATGCGGCGGCAGGCATGACTGCGGAGACTGCAGAGATCAGAGACATTAAAACATTCAGGAGCTTTACAGGAACGATTGCTCCGGTGACCAGCAGGGAAATTCTCCCCGATGTCATCGGCGTGAAAATTGACAAGGTTCTGGTAGAAGACGGTGATGAAGTTAAGGCGGGTGATGAGCTGGTCCTTTTAAACCCCGATTCGTTAAAACAGCAGGTGGCGGAGCTTTCTGCCACGATCAATGCTGCCGAAGCGTCCTCCTCCTTAAATATCGATTCTGCGGTAAAGACATACAACGATTATAAGTATAATCTCGACAACGGACTCGACACCTCGATCCAGTCTGCAAAATCCGCAATGGATTCGGCGCACACCCAGCTTGTCAGCGCACAGGAGGCATATAACAATGAGGTGCTTCTTAATAACCAGCAGCTGAGCTCCACGATTATGTCCGCGCAGCAGCAGGTTGACAATGCGTACCGCTCGGTTGAAAGCGCAAAGCTCTCGCTTGAACAGGTTTCGCAGAACCTCCAGCGCGCCTATGACTATGAAGCCGAGCATGCAGGAGAACCTGGGGTTTCCTCGGGATATCTGTCCAGTTCACAGCAGCTCGAGCAGAGCAAGGCATCGGCGCAGCTCCAGCTTGAGGCGGCCCTGGTATCCTATAACAATGCCGTTGATGCGTATGAGGCGGCAAAGCAGAATGAAGAGAACAATCTGACAAGACTGTATGAGACACTGATCAGCGCTCAGGAGGCATATTTCAACGCGGTGACGTCTTATAACGCTGCTGTCCGGAACAGCCAGCAGACACTGGGAAGATATGCCCTGCAGGTTGAGACTGCAAAGGCGGGCGCAAACCAGGAGACGAACAAACTGCGGCTCGCGGATCTTGAGAGCCAGGCTGACAACTATGTCGTGACCGCACCTGTCGACGGAGTCATCACTTCACTGAACGCAAGGGAGGGCAGCGTGACCGCGGCCGCGCAGCCTCTGGCCGTCGTTACGGATTTCGATGAGATGAAGATCGACATCCGCATCAATGAATATGATATCCTCGGCGTGCGGGAGGGAAAGGATGTCACGGTCACCATTGATGCGCTGAACAAGAACTATGAAGGCAGAATCGAGAAGATTTCCCGCATGGCGACGATCATGAACGGCGTCTCCTATTTTGAGGCAGAGGTCAATTTTGACGCGGACGAAGATGCCCGGAGCGGAATGAGCGCCGAGGTCAGGATGATGACGAACAACGTCTCGGACGCGGTGACCATTTCCTCGGAAGCGGTCCAGAATGCAGATGACGGCAGCAGCTACGTCAATCTGTATGACCAGGAAGGCAATATGATCCAATGGCCTGTGACGCTGGGAGCATCAGACGGCACCTACACGGAGATTGTAAACGGTCTCGGCGAAGGTGAAACGGTTTACTACACGCCGTCGGGCTCTCCCTTTGACAGAATGTGATAACTGCGGCAGCAGGCTGACAGTACAGTGCCGGCGCCCTGCAGGCGTAAGGCAGAAAGATCCGATATGAAAGATAACCCGTTGGGTACAGAGGACAATCCGGGAACCGGAACAGAAATACTGCGGATGAAGGGCATCACGAAGGAATATGTAATGGGAGAGGAGATCTCCCATGTCCTTAAGGGAATCGACCTTTCTGTCCGGGAAGGAGAGTTCCTTGCGATTCTGGGTCCCTCCGGGTCCGGAAAGTCCACATTAATGAATATGATCGGCTGCCTGGATACGCCCACGTCAGGTGAATACTATCTTAACGGAAAGAGAATAGCCGATCAGAGCGAAGCGTCTCTTGCTCATATCCGCAGTAAGGAAATCGGTTTTATTTTCCAGTCATTTTATCTTTTACAGAGGCAGACGGCGTTCCAGAATGTCGAACTGCCTCTGATTTATGCCAATATGCCTGACAGAGAGAGGAAGCGACGGGTCAGGGAGGTTCTTGCCAAGGTCGGTCTTGCGGACAAAATGGACCATTACCCGAATCAACTCTCCGGCGGACAGCAGCAGCGCGTCGCGATTGCGCGGGCGGTCGCCAATAATCCGACGATTCTTCTGGCGGACGAGCCTACAGGCGCGCTGGACCAGGGAACCGGCAGGCAGGTTATGGAGCTGTTTCATTCCCTCAATGATGAGGGACGAACGATTATAATGATCACGCATGACCGCAAGATAGCGGAGCATGCTGACCGGATTGTCAGTATACTTGACGGCAACATCAGCGAAGGAGATCTTGACGATGCATAGAGGATTGCTGATACAGAGCTTTAAAATGTCTCTGGAAAATATTATCAGCAACAAAATGCGTTCTTTTCTGACCATGCTGGGAATCGTGATCGGCGTCGCCTCCGTGATCGGCCTTATCACGATCGTGCAGGGTGTTTCCACGACGGTCATGGGACAGTTTTCGGATCTCGGCGCGGGAACGCTGACCGTTAACGCACAGGGCACTTACCTGAAAAGAGGACTGACGGACAGTGACCTGAATGAACTGCGGCAGGTTCCCGGCGTGGAGGGCATCTCGCCGACGGTTTCCCTGTCCACATCCGCCGTATTCGGGAACACGGTTGCGGAAAATGTGTCGGTCGAAGGAAAGGACCTGATTTATTTTCAGCAGAATGACGTGGTTTATTCGGGAAGATCCTTTAACACGGGGGAGTCGGACGGAAACGTCATGGTCTGCATCGTGGACCGCAAATTTGTCAGGAATGTCATGAACGGTGTGCAGCCAATCGGAAACACCGTCCGGCTGGCAGGATACGATTATCAGATCATTGGTGTCCTGAAACCCAGCAATTCCCTGACATCAGCTTTTGTTGATACCAGCAATATCGACGGGAACGTGATCATACCGTACCGGAACGCGCTGAAGATGTCCGGCGCCGCAAATGTGACAAGCGCGGAGGTCTATGTGCAGCAGGGTGCTGCAACCGCGGATGTGGAAGCGGGGCTCAGGACAGCACTTGACAATATTTATAATGAAGCGGATAACAGTTACAGCATTTTCAACATGGAATCCCTGATGGATACGATGAACACAGTCCAGGGCATGCTGGCCACCATGCTGGGCGGCATCGCGTCGATTGCGCTGCTCGTCGGCGGCATAGGGATCATGAATATGATGCTGGTAAGTGTGACGGAGAGGACCCGCGAAATCGGGCTCAGGAAGGCGCTTGGCGCAGAACCGCTGCGTATTCAGCTGCAGTTTCTGATAGAGTCTGTGACACTGTCGATGATCGGCGGTATAATCGGTGTTGCGTTCGGCCTGCTGATTGCATATATCGGAGCAATGGCCATGGATGCGAAGTTTACAATGTCCGGAGAAGCGATTCTTCTTGGCGTCGGCTTTTCTGCCGGCGTCGGAATTCTCTTCGGATGGGCGCCCGCACGGCGCGCGAGCAGGCTTAATCCCATTGACGCCCTGCGCGCGGAATAAGGATTCTTTGAAGTACACAATACGAAAAGAGGAGTGTTTTCTGAACTGAAATGAAAAAAGGCGATCTGGTTATTGTTGTTGTTTTGTGCATAACACTGCTTCTCGGAGGAGCAGGCGGCTTTGCTCTTGGCAGAGCGACAGCGCCTGCCCGCGGGGGAGACCTCACTCAGGAAACGGAATTATCCGTTGAGGATGCCTCGGACAGCGGAGCGGGGAGCGAAAGCCGGGACAGCAATGAGATAGCCCAGGCAGCAGAGGAATCTGCGCCGGAGGCTTCTAAAGACGCTTTGGAAGAAGCGCCTGAGAGCGACAGCAAAGACGCAGAGACCACAGCCGCAGAGGAATCTGAGGAACCTGCGGAAGAGGAAACGGAGCAGGCCGAAGAGGCAGCTGAGCAGCAGGAAAGCGAAGCGGCGGTGACTGCGGGTCTTATCGATGCGGCGGATGAGGAATACTATTTCCCCCATCACGACGATGCGGAAGAATTTAATTTCGAAGTCGGCGAGCATGCGGATGTGGAAGAAAAAACCGTAGACCCCGTATTCCTCGCAAATCCTTCGCTCCGGGAGGCGGAACTGCCCGACGGCGTCGCCAGTACGCTTTACGGGAAGAATCATGACGACTGCCAGATGCAGATTGTTATTCTCGGCGATTCGCAGTTCGGAAACTTCCTGGGATACGACGGCATGGCCTATATGCTGTCCCAGAAGCTCAAGGCGAATGTTTATAACCTTGCGGTCGGCGGCACCTCGATCTCCCTTGAACCGAACGGAAGAAGAGACAGCGAGGGCTGGGATTCTTCCTGCGGAGTCGGCATGGCCAAGATTATCTGCGGGGAAGTCTCCGGTGAATTCCTGACCTATAATCACATGTATCAGTACAATGTTCTCAAGAGCTGTGATTTCTCCAAGACGGATCTGTTTATCCTGGAATACGGTGTGAATGATTTCTTCCAGAAGGCGCCCACCTATGTGCAGGATGATGCGTCCAATATAAAGACTGTGGCCGGAGGACTTGAGGAAGCGATTGTTCTTTTAAGAGTTTACTACCCGGATGCAGCGATTATGGTATGCACGCCGGGCTATACTCAGTTCTTCGAAGCGGGCACGGGCGCGTATATCGGAGATGTCAATACGCTGAACAACGGTGTCAACACTCTGCAGCGCTACATCCAGACCATCAGCAATATAGCGAGCACTCACACCGCAACCTCTGTCATGAACGCCTACGAGGAGGTCAACATCAACGGATATAATGCGAAGGAAATGCTGATGGACGGCATTCACATGACGGTGGAAGGAAGGAAACGTTACGTCAGCGTTCTTTCCCACAAGATTCTTTTAAGTCTCGGGTACAGCCTGCCCGAAGGCGTCGATCCGGACGATATAGACTGGGTGTCGCAGAAGTCAGAATGATTTAACGGAATGTAAAGAACAGGCCGACCTTCTTGAGCGGAACCCGCAGCGCCATGTATAAAACGACGGTAATAAAGACCGAAACTACGGAGTTGAGAAGAGTGACGGCAAAGTTGATCGTAAACGACAGCTCTGCGGCAGGCTTTCCCAGAACCAGAAGCTTGTAATAATAGCGAAGAAGCGGATCGAATACGGCGTTAAAGGCAAGGCCCGCGATTGACGCCGCGATGACCCGGTGCAGTACTTTGTTTCTGCTGGTTTCTGTCGTTATATGGCCGAGCCTGTGAGCAATGAACCCGGTCAGCAGACCGATGCACAGCTTGATTACAAAGGTGATGGGGGCCTGCACGATATAGACAGGGTCGAACAGGTCGGCGATTGTAAGGCCGATTGCTCCGCCGATTCCGCCGTACACACCTCCGAGAAGAAGAGCGCCGAGTACAACAAAGGCGTTGCCAAGGTGAATGGATACCTGGCCGCCTCCGGGGGTCGGTACCCGGATGGACAGGAAGGTAAAGACCACGTAGGTGATGGCGGCAAACACGCCGGCAAAGACAAGCTTGCGGATTACTTCATCATTTGTCTTTTCCCGGGTGCTGTATTCAGCATTATTCTCTGCAGCAGTGCGGCTTTTTGTGTTCATGAGAAACCTCCTGACATCTTATTCCTAGTTACTTTGTCGGATTTGTTTCATTATATTTCATTTTGGACTTGCCGCAAGTGCCAGAATATGCATTTTTAACCATGCCAGTTTGGCCGGGCGGCTTGCGGGAAAGAATACTCCCGCAAACCGGAGCGTCAGGATCAGTATTCGCGAAGCTCAGCCGACTGGGCGGCTTCAGAGGGCCGGATCCGTCGGATGATCAGAGAATAGCTGTACGAGCTGTTGACCTTAACGGTTACCGTATCCCCCTCTTTATGATTCAGCAGAGCCCTGCCGATCGGGGACTCGACACTGACGAGATTATTCAGCGAATCCTCACGGATTGTTGAGACAATGGTATACGTCTCTTCCTCATCATCTTCCGGAATATAGACAGTGACATCCTTGTTGATGCCGACTTCATCCTCGGCGGAGCTGTCCTCAATCACCTGGGCGGTGCGGATCATCCGTTCCAGGAAGCGTATGCGGCTTTCGTTCTGGTTCTTTGCCTTCTTGGCCGCATGGTATTCAAAATTCTCGGACAGGTCGCCGTGCGCCCTTGTTTCCTTTACTTCTTCGAGAAGCTTCGGGCGCAGTTCCAGCTTTCTATAATCAATTTCTTCCTGCATTTTAGCAAGATCATCTTTTGTGAGCTGATTGTGCATGGATATCCTCCTGAGTAAAAATCGGACGCAGAGCGTCCGTTTACCTATAGTAGCACAACATGCTCAGTCCTTGCAAAGCGATAGCTGCAAAGATATAATAATAGTTTATGATGAACATGCATAACAGGAAAACCAAACAGATTATAGCCGCAATTATCGCCATTCTGCTGATCCTGGCGATGGTGCTGCCTTTCCTTCTTTCCGCAAGCGCTGCGGAAACCGGTGCATTTTCCGGTGCAGGCAGGGCGGACAGTTTTGCCAACAGTGATACTGTCAAGAACGGCGTTACGGTTGAAGGTGTCGATGTGTCCGGAATGAACCGTCAGCAGGTGCAGGAGACGGTCGACGGCATGATCAGCGACATGCGAAGCGCGATCGTCACGATGCATGGCAGGACGGACGATCAGATCGTTACGGTGCATGCGGGAAATCTCGGACTGAAGTGGAGCAACACGGACATGGTCGATGAGATCATGAAGCTCGGCCATGCTCCGAATATTATCGCGCGGTATAAGGAATCAAAGGATCTGGAAAAGAACGGCGCGGCCTATTATATCGACCTTGATTTCGACAGGGACATGATCCGGAAATTCATAGAGACGAACTGTACTGTCTTCAACACGTCCCCGGAAGAAGCGAGGCTCAGAAGAGAGAACGGCACCTTTGTCGTAACGGGCGGTGCCACGGGCTATGCAGTGGACGAATCGGGGAGCGCGGATTCCTTTTACAGCTTCCTGAAGGATGAATGGGCAGGAAAGGACATCGACCTTTCTCTTGAGTTCATAAAGAAGGAACCCCGCAATAAGGCGGAGGATCTGGCAAGAGTGCGGGATCTTCTGGGAACCTTTACAACGAACTATTCCTCCTCAAACAGTGAGCGCAGTTCGAATATCTCAAACGGATGCCGGCTGATCGACGGCAGTGTTGTTGCGCCCGGCGAAGAGTTTTCTGTACTTCGTCACATTACGCCCTTTACAGAGGAAAACGGATATAAGCTCGCAGGCTCTTACCTCGGCGATGAGGTAGTCGACAGCCTCGGCGGCGGCATCTGCCAGGTATCCACGACGCTTTACAATGCCCTGATCCGCGCTGAGCTTGACATAACCGCAAGGTCCAACCATTCCATGATTGTCGGCTATGTGCAGCCGTCGGAGGACGCCGCGATTGCCGAGTCGGCCGGAATGGATCTGAGATTTGTGAACAATCTGGATTATCCCGTATATATCGAGGGCCTGATCTGGAATAAGTCGATTACCTTCAATGTGTACGGTGTGGAGACGAGACCGGCCGGAAGACGCGTTTCCTTTGAGAGTGAAACACTCGAAGTGATTCCGACTGAAGGATCGAGAGTCAAGAAGGATCCCGAGAAGGACGTCGGCTATGTGTCCGCAGCCTATGGGCATACGGGCTATAAGGCTCAGCTCTGGAAGATTATCACCGGGAGCGACGGTCAGGTAACCAGGGAACTGTTTAATAAGAGCACCTATAACATGACGCCGATGATCATCACGGTAGGAACCAGGGGAACGGTTACGCCGGAGCTTGCGGAGGCGATGGAGGCGAACAACCTGAGCCAGATCCAGACAGCCGCTGCAAATGCGAAGGCGGCCATGCAGCCTGCCCAGCCTGCCCCGGAAGCCGGACAGGAGGGTGCTCCTGCGGAAGAAACGGCGTCCCAGGAAGCCGCAGAGGGAGCTCCTGCAGCGGGCATTGAAACGATAATTAATGAAAGTGATTTCGTGTCGAACTAGGCGTATGGAGCTTCGTACCGGGAAAATCAGCGAAAATGTGCTGGACAGGAGTGTGGCCAAACGTCTTGGGAAAAGTGCCTGCCTGAAGAGCCGTCCGGGATTTCAGGGCGGGGGTTCTTATCTTTCCGTGGATCCTGTTACATTAAGGACAGGCGATGCGGGCTTTCTTGCCGTAACGGCAGCTGCTAACGATCTGCTGGCGAAGGGGCTGCGCCCCTGTGACCTTCAGACAGTGGTTTTACTGCCGCCGGGAACGCAGGAACAGACACTCCGCGACCTGGAAGATCAGATCGCGCAGGCTGCCCGTCTGTATGATGTCAGAATCACGGGAGGACACACGGAGGTATCCGGCGCCGTGACAAGGCCGGTGGTTACAGCCTCCTGCAGCGGAATACCACTGCTGAGTGACCTTGCGGCGGATGCCGCATCTGAGAAGGGGAAGCCGTCGCCCGGAATGGATCTTGTCGTCACAAAGTGGGCCGGCCTGGAAGGAACCTACCTCCTTGCTCTGGAGAAAAAGGAAGAACTGCTTTCCGTGCTGCCATATTCGATTGTCAGCGCGGGCATGCAGATGAGAGAGCTCCTTTGCGTGCAGAAGGAGGCCGGGATTCTTTTACAGAGCGGCGCGGCATGCATCTGTCATGCTTCCGGAGGAGGGATTCTTGCCGCTCTCTGGAAGATCGGAGAGCAGGCGGGTTGCGGTTTTGAAGCAGAGCTAGGGGCAATACCCATCCGTCAGGAGACGATTGAAATTACAGATATTTTCGGCCTGAATCCGTATGCGATGGCCTCAGCGGGATGTCTTATCGCGGCTGTAAATGACGGAGACGCCGTTGTCCAAAGCCTGCTTGATGAAGGAATCAATGCTGCCTGTATCGGGAGGCTTACGGAGTCCCACGACAGAAAACTGTCTTTGGACGGCGAATATCAGTATGTTAATCTCCCGGCCCCGGACGAACTTGTAAGGGTGCTGGATCAGTAATCAGAATACATTTTGCAAGGAGTGATATACCGTATGAATACTTTGAAGGAAAGAATTCTGACGATCATCGAAAAAAACAGCAGAATCAACACCTCAGAGCTGGCGATTATGCTCGGAACGGAAGAGGAAGAGATAACCTGCGCGCTTGCCGAGATGGAGGCCGACGGAATCATCTGCGGCTATCATACAATGGTTAACTGGGACAAGACCGGGATTGAGAAAGTTACCGCGCTGATTGAAGTGCGCGTGACCCCTCAGCGCGGACAGGGTTTCGATAACATCGCGGAGAGAATTTTCAAGTATCCCGAGGTTGATACGGTATACCTTATGAGCGGCGGCTATGACCTGATGGTAATCCTCGAAGGAAAGTCTTTGAAGGAGGTTGCCGGATTTGTCTCGAACAAGCTGTCTACTCTCGATACGGTAATCGGAACGACAACGCATTTCATCCTTAAGAAATACAAGGATCATGGAACGATCATGACAAAGAAGGATGTAGATATCAGGGAGATCGTTACGCCATGAGAAAAGATCTGTTAAGCGATAAGACAGTTGGGTTGAAGCCGTCGGGAATCCGCAGATTCTTTGATATCGTAGCGGAAATGAGCGACGCCATATCCCTGGGTGTCGGCGAGCCGGATTTTGACACTCCCTGGCATATCCGGGATGAGGGTATTTATTCCCTCGAAAAGGGCAGGACCTTCTATACCTCCAATTCGGGTCTCAAAGAATTGAAGATGGAAGTGGCTGCCTATATGAAGCGCTCCCAGAACATTGATTATCATTATAACCATGAGATTTTCATCACAGTCGGCGGATCGGAAGCTATCGATCTGATGATGCGGGCAATGCTGAACCCCGGCGACGAGGTCCTGATCCCGCAGCCCTCCTATGTTTCCTATGAGCCCTGCGCTATCCTTGCAGACGCCGTGCCCGTGATCATCGAACTGAAGAATGAGAATCGTTTCCGTCTGACCGCTGAGGAACTCGAAGCGGCGATTACGCCGGCCAGCAAAATCCTGGTTCTGCCTTTCCCGAACAATCCGACAGGCGCGATTATGGAGAAAGAGGATCTCGAGGCAATTGCCGAGGTCGTAATCCGTCACGATCTGTACGTTCTTTCGGATGAGATTTACGGAGAGCTGACCTATTCCGGCAAAAAGCATGTCTCGATTGCTTCCCTTCCCGGAATGAAGGAGAGAACCGTTGTTGTCAACGGCTTTTCCAAGGCGTATGCAATGACGGGCTGGAGACTCGGCTACGCGTGCGGGCCGGAGGAGATCATCAGCCAGATGATCAAAATTCATCAGTACTGCATCATGTGTGCCCCGACCACCAGCCAGTACGCGGCTGTTGAGGCGCTGCGCAACGGAGACGAGGATGTCCGCATGATGAGGGAATCCTACGATCAGAGGCGGCGTTTCGTGCTCCATATGCTGGAGCAGATGGGCATCCCCTGCTTCGAGCCCGAGGGAG
>ODAI010214400.1_pt1 | contig 23139 bp, 18 predicted proteins | sample 1539321 | NCBI WGS metagenome assembly ODAI01 (sample SAMN02144231, study PRJEB22623) | gut metagenome | biome: sheep rumen | host: Ovis aries | place: New Zealand | reverse complement strand
TAGCCGTTCTGGCAATTGCACTGTGGATAGGTCTGCTTGAAATCCTGCGCAGGGCAGGACTTAAGTTCTGGCGTTATCTTGCCGGTTCCTGCGGCGCATTCCTGATCCTCATGATTCTGGTGCGTCCCGTTGTAACGGTGCCTCTTGCGCGTCTCGTTACGGCACTTGCGGGGATCATCGGCAAGGTGACCGGCGTTTTCCAGGCTTATTTCAGATACGGCGTTATCTTCATTGAATCTGCCAAAGGAGCCATCACGGTCAATATAGACCTTGAGTGTTCCGGTGTTATCGAGATATCCGCGTTCCTGTCGCTCCTGTTCCTTTTCTCCGTTTACAAGGTCCCCGAGCGTATCTATATAGGAATAATCGGAACACTTTACACGATAATCACAAATGCGTTCAGGATCACAGTTATCTGCCTGTTCATCTATTTCTTCGGAACGGATTTTTACTATGTGGCACATACGTTCATCGGAAGGATAGTCTTCTATCTCCTTCAGGTCGCCTTGTATTTCTATGTGTTTACGAGACCTCAGATCAAGAGGACTCAGACCGGAGGGTTCTCTTACAATATTGCGGGAGACAAGACCAAAGATGAAGCCGGACAGCCGGAGGAAAAAGCATGAACGAGTTTATGACGAACTTCATAAATCCTTTCTTCTATTGGGTTGCCTGGATCATCATCCCGATCATTGTTGAGGTCATACCTTCGATCGGTTCGTTCTTTTCGCTCCTGGTCCACAGAAACAAGCATAAGAATGACGAAGATCCTATCGTCTGGCCCGATATAGTTCTCGTCATACCGGTATACAATTCCGAGAAGAGCCTTGAGCAGTGCCTCAGATCTGTTCATGAGAGCGATTATCCGAACGAGCACATGGAGATCTATATAGTCAATAACAAGAGTTCGGACAGCAGCTTTGACGCTTTCGTAAGAGCACAGAAGGAATTCGGAGAGTTAAGGATGTCGTGGCTCAACTCCGGACAGGGCAAATCACGTGCCCTTAATCTTGCGATCTACAACAGCCACGGCAAGTACATGATCAATATCGATTCTGACGGTACGCTCGAAAAGTCAGCTCTTACCAGAATGGTAAGACACATGGAAAACGAGCCCGACGTATCGTGTCTTACCGGTTCCATTCTTACAAGACCTGACGAGATCGAGAAGATCAAGACCTTCAAGGGCAGGCTCTTAAGACGCCTCGAGTTCTGTGAATACGCTCAGGCATTCCTCGCAGGAAGAAACTATGCTTCCGAAAAGGGAAGGATGTACACACTGTCAGGTGCGTTCTCTGCATTCAGGCTCGATACCATCAGAAAATCACACCTTTATAACACCGAGACTATATCAGAAGATACGGAGATCACGTTCCAGATGCGTTATCTTCTCAATCAGAAGGTAGGTATCTGTGTTGATGCCCTTTATTTCACCGATCCTATCGAAGACGTTAACAAGCTCTATACACAGCGTCAGAGATGGCAGAGAGGCTCTCTTGAGGTTGCCCGGCTCTATCCGCAGAGCAAGCTCAAGCCCTGGAGATTCTCAAGGGACGTAAATGTCAGGACACTGCTCTTCGACCATACCTTCGCATTCCCGAGAATGATCTGGTATCTGGCTCTGATCTATCTGATGACCAACGGTTATTCCAGCGTGGTCGTCATTACTTCGCTCGTTGCGATATTCCTTTTCTATATCCTGTGCGGATTCTTATATTTCCATATCGCAAGTTATCTGCTGAAGCCCTTCCCGGAGATAAGGAAGTATTACCGCAAACAGCGTCTGGCTGTTGCGCTTCTGCCTTTCTATAACTTTGTGGTCTTCTTCATAAGACTTGCGGGTATCATCAACAGCATGAACACCAAGAGTTCATGGAAGACAGATACGCTCACAAGGGAAATGGATAAGTTCATGACGACGCTCAGGTCGTGCTTCAGAGGTTTATCAAACGGAATAAAGAGATTCAGAAACAGTATTAACTACGAGGACCGGTATAATGAGTAATTCCAGAACGAAATATGTGGCGGCTGTTACCATAGGCGCAGTATTCATAGCAATCCTGCTGTCGGCATTTGCCTGGTGGGAGATAGTCAACTATGAGCAGGGCGTTGCTGAGCTTTATGCGCAGGAACAGGACGGTTATGTCGAGATCGTAGCAAGACAGATCGAGCGCTACGGTGATGTTGCAGGCGACAAATTCGTTGAAGACACTATCGAAATGCTCGACTCCACATCGCAGAGATACTGGACACTCGATAACACACAGTACTTCCTTTTTGTTAAGAGCATCAACGAGACTGACGTTTATAAGACATTCTCAACAGATACTTTCTATAACACCCAGAGCGCACAGAACTTTCTGGGAACGCTCAGGAAGGGCAAAGTCACCCATTCGATAATAAGACTTGAAGGTTTTAAGTATGTCGCATCGGGCATCATTTTCGAGTATGCCGGCACGGAATACCGTCTCTGCCTGCTTACTGACTACGATGTCATGCTGACAAACAATGCATACTTAAGCAGCAAGCTGTATCTGCTCATCGATATCATCCTCATGGTTGCTATCGTGCTGATCGCCTGCATTTTCTTTGCCATCCGTCTGTCCGGCGAGAGAAAGAAAGTTCAGGACATCCGTGCCGTGAACACCCAGCTGAACAAATACATAGATTTCCTCGACAATGCCGTAATGGGAAGAAATTCGACGGCCATCATTACGGGCGAGGGCAAGATAATGCACCTCATCCACAGGATCGAGGAGAGGAAGATCTATCCGTGCACGTTTGTTGACGTTAAGCTCGGCACTGACAGGATGATCCCTTTCTACGATGCTTATCACGAGAAGTTCAGAAAAGGCGTCGTATGGCTCAGATACAGCAGGGACAATTACATTCTCGTATTCGGAAAACTCAAGAAAGAAGATGCTCTTAAGTATTTCGACAGCACTGTAACGGAGTGGAAGAGGGGAGTCGTTGACTCCGGCATAGAAGTCAGGTCTCTTGAGGCCAGCGCGGCAACGGGTGCGCTTACTGTTTACAGGACACTCGTGGTGGGCGGCTCTCAGGACTTGAATAACAGGGAGGAATAATAATGCTCAGGTATTACAGGATCAAAGCTTATCTCAATGCTAACCATTTCGTCGTTTTTGACGGCAAGAAAGGTAAGACACACCCTCATACATGGGAGTTTGTCGCTACCGTTTATACAAGGAACGACAACATAGTCAAATTTTCCGATACCGAGAAGGCGATCATGGCGGTTTTCGAGCCGTACCAGGACCGCGTCATGAATGAGATCGAACCGTTTACGGCTATCATTCCTTCGCTTGAGAACATCACCGAGTATTTCGCGAGCAATATCTCCGAAGCGGTAAAACCGTTTGACTTCCACTTGAGAAGATTCGAGGGCAGCGAGACTCCGGTAAGAACTTACGGTGTAAGATTCCCTGAGGTCGGCGACGGTTCCGAGGATGAAGATGCTGACAGCGTGGAGGCCGCTCTTGCGCGCCTGGAGGAGGGCAGTGGATACAAGGGCTGACAGAATAAAGCGCGCACTGTTTATCTGCGCTGATATACTGATCAATCTGGCGGTCGCTGTTCTGGTCGTCTGGTTTGTTAAGCGCAATGCTCTTCTTTTTAAAGGCTTTGACTCTATGTACCATGTGTACAGAGGCGAATGGATCTTTAACGAGATAAGCAAAGGTAATATTTGGCCGCTATATAATCCTGCCTGGTACAATGGCGTTGAACTGATGCGTTACTGGCCGCCGATGGCAGCATACCTTATGGCATTCTGCCGCTGGATCGCGTCTTTTATCCCGCAGTTCTCCGATACTGCCAATATCTTCGGCGGTTATGCGGTATATTGCGGCTTCATTTATCTCATAGGTGCGATTACCTGGAACATTGCCGGGCTTAGAAAGAACAGACCGGTATTTGGAGCCATAGCAGGCATCTTATGGTTCTTTATGCCTACAGGCCTCAATGTACTGTTCAATGAAGGCAATCTTCCGAGAAGCCTTATCATGGCATTGTTTCCGCTGGTATTTCTGTTTATTAACGAATACCTCAAGAATGGAAAAAAGAAAGATTTTATCGGAACAGCCGTAATGTTTTTTGTTATGTCATGCTGCCACGTCGGATATACCGGAATGGTGGCGATCGCCTGCATTATCTATTTCATTGTTTACAGGCTCTGTTGCTTTGTCGGATCTACCAGGCTCGAAAAGCCCAGACATAAGGATCTGGACCTGATAATTGCGATAGTCGCAGGCTTCCTTATGAGCGGCATTTTCCTGTATCCCGCATTGAACGGCGGACTTATATCAAATTCAGGCAATACGGACCAGACTGCTCAAAAGTTTTTCCAGGATCTTTTCAAGACACTGAATCCGGCAGCTAAGCTCTCAGACGAATATAAGTATTATTATTTTGGTCTGGCTTCTTTCCTTATCTCGATTTTTGGCCTTATCGGTGCAAAGAGAAGAGCTAGACCCGGCTTTATCACCGCCATCATCATCGTCCTTCTGACCTCCAATACAGCATCCCCTATCATCAGATCGCTTCCGGGCGGACAGTTCATGTGGATGCTCAGGTTCATTCAGATCGCTTCGGCTATGATACTTTTCTCGATGCTCGAGTGGGACAGCCTGAAGCGTCCGATCCTTGCCGTAATTACGGTTTTGCTCATAGCTGACTGCTTTACGCTGTATCCGATGCTTACCAGAGAAGAAGGGATAACAAGGACAGAGGACTATTACACTCTGATGGAAGAAGAGACTCTTATCGATGAGGCCAAAGGAGCGACAAAGAACAGGATCGCCCTGATGGATGACGGAAAAGCCCTATTCAACGGTGCCGGTTATCTGACTGATTATAAAGGCACAGTAGCACAGGCTTTCGGAGCCGGATGGGAAGCTGCATCGACCTCAAAACAGATCTCGAGCTTAAATGAAGCTTTTGATTACGGTTATTACTATTTCCTTTTCGACCGTCTTGTAGAAATGGGATGCGATACAGTTCTTATTAAAAAAGATGCACCTCAGTTTTTTCCGTACAATGAGACCGAGGCTGAAGAGGCTGCCAAAGCTTCAGGTTACGAAAAGGCCGGTGATCAGGGCATATATGTTTACTTTACATTGAAAGATGTAACCGGTCCGTTCGGAACGGTCAGCAAATATAAGGGCCTCGCGATCGGAGACGGCGCATACTACATCACCATGATGTTCCCTGCGATCGAGGAAGCTCCTAACAGATATGTTGATGACTACACCGTCGAAGAGCTTTCACAGTATCCGGTCATCTACCTTGACGGATTCAAGTACCATAATGTCGACAAGGCAGAGGATCTCATCAGACAGGTCTCTTCAAAAGGTACGAAAGTCTATATTCTGGCAGACGGTATGCCGGTAAACTCTAAGAGCCATACCCACAGGTTCCTGGGAGTCGAGACACAGGCTATCGAGTTCGATAACGGATTCCCGACACTGAGAACAAAGAAGCTGGGCGATTTCGAAGTTGCGCTTTTCCCTGACGAATACAGACACTGGAAGACTGTATATCTGAATGGTCTTACTGAAGTCGAGGGTTGGTCCGAGGTCTTGGGCGAGACGCTTCCGTTCTACGGAAAGGGCGAGAACGAGAACATCATCTTCGTCGGATATAATCTGACCTACTATTTCTCAATCAGCAAGGACAGAAACATAGGAGCATTGTTGTCCGGAATAACCCAGACGCCAACTGACGAGCTTCCTGAAAGAAAGATAGTTCCGCTGGAGATCAGCTACAATCCTTCGTATATCACTGTTGAATCTCCCGAAGATAACGTCAACACGGCACTTGCGGTGCATGACATGTTTACGGGTAATTTTACCGAGCGCAACCGCCTCGTTTTTGTTAACAAGGGCAGGACCGAGATCCGGATGCATTACCCTTATCTGGTACAGGGAATCCTGGTCTCTGTTCTCGGCATTGCAGTTGTTGCAGTCAGTGCCGCATTCATCAGACCGCGCGGCAAAAATGACTGATAACGCAGGGTGAACATGCCCACTTGAAATGAGCATTGTCAGTATATATTGTCTGAATTGACAATGTATTTTTATCACCTGCTTTTATACAATTTTAAATGTATAAGGGGATAATTATCGGCGTCGTGCCGGACGCTTTGAACGGGGGAGTTTCTATGGATAATATCTGGACATCGCTTCTCGGCCTTTGTGCCGGAATGGCCCTGTTCCTTTATAGCATAAAGATGACCAGCGGAAGCCTTGAGGTCATCGCAGGCAACAAGATGAAGTCGATCCTTGCCAAGCTTACAGGCAACAGGATCCTGGGAGTCACCGTAGGAGCGGGAGTTACCGCACTCATCCAGTCTTCGACCGCTACGACTGTAATGGTTATCGGCTTCGTTAACGCCGGACTCATGAACCTTTATTCGGCACTCTGGATCATAATGGGTGCCAACATCGGTACCAATATCACATCACAGCTCGTTGCCTTTGACGTAGGCATGTTCGCTCCGATCATTGCGCTCGTCGGCACTTTTGTATGCATCTTCATCAAGGACAAGAAGATGAAGAGCGTAGGCGAAGCCATTGCCGGTTTAGGCTTTATCTTTGTCAGCATGAGCCTCATGACGGATTCTATGGCGCCCATTGCCAAGCTCGATATCGTTAAGGAGATCTTCGCGGGCATCAACAATCCTTTCATAGGCATAATCGTAGGAATCATTTTCGTAATCATCATCCAGAGCTCGGCAGCCGGTGTCGGTATCCTCCAGGCCATGGCGGTCGCTTCATCCGGCAGCCTCATCACTCTTGAACAGGCGATGTTCATTATCTTCGGACTTAATGTCGGAACATGTCTTACGGCTCTGCTTGCTTCCATGAGCGGATCGCGAAACGCAAGAAGAGCAGGTCTCATGCACCTTTTATTCAACGTTTTCGGAACGATCATCTTCACGGCTATCTCGTTCATTTTCCCTGTTGCCGACTGGGTCAGGGCCGTAAGCCCCAACGATGTCGCAAGACAGTTTGCAAATATGCACCTTGCATTCAATCTGGTCACTACACTCATCATGCTCCCTATCGGAGGACTTTTCGTTAAGCTCGTTCAGAAGCTCGTTCCCGACAAGGGCGGGGATGAAGAGGGCATCCAGTATCTCAAATATCTCAATCCGCAGATGCTTACAGCTGACCATCTGCTCGGTATGGAGGTCTTAACGGCCGCGATAGCCAACGAGATCGGCCGTATGTTCATATTTGCCGGCGAGAACTGCCAGAAGAGCTTCCACGCGGTGCTTGAGAACAGCGAGAAGCTCCAGGAGGAGATCAACAACAGGGAAGAGTACATCGACTATCTCAATAAGGAGATATCTTTTTATATTTCCCACCTCATGATGTTCGACATGTCCGAAAAGGACGCCGTCACGATGAGCGCGCTGTTCAAGATAACCGGAAACATTGAGCGTATGGGTGACCATGCGGTCAATATCTCGGGATATGCAAGTATGCTCGAAGAAAAGAAGCTCAGTCTTTCCGAGAAGGCAAGGAATGAGGTTGCCCAGATGGAGAAGACCATATCCGAAGCATGCAATTCCATGGTCAAGTCCAAGACTTCCGCTGTCCACATCAAGATGGCTCAGGTGGAGCAGAAGATCGATGATCTTACCGATGTTTACCGTGAGCATCAGCTTGAAAGACTCAAGTCGGGAGTCTGCTCCGGTGACGCGTGTGTTATCTATTCAGAGATGCTTACAGACTTTGAGCGTTTGGGAGATCATATGCTCAATATCGCAGAGGCTGCTGCCGAGACAGGTATCGTGTCGTTCGGTATCAGCGATTTCAAGCTCACGACAGAAGAAGAACAGCCCTCTTTAAAGGCGGCTGCAGCAGGCATTGACGATGACTGATATAGTTGGAAACGAAAAAGTCAACGTAGTTCTTTTCGAGCCGGAAATACCTCAGAACACAGGTAATATAATGAGGACCTGCGTAGCCACGGGGTGCGGCCTTCATATTATCAAGCCTCTGGGATTTGATATCGAAGATCCGAAGTTTCGAAGAGCCACCACCAATCACATAACATGGGCGGATTACAAGCTTTACGATGACTGGAAGAGCTTTGCATCTGCCAATGACGGCGAGTATTTCTTTATGACCAGATACGGCAAAGTTCCTCCGTCGGAGATCGATTTCAGGCAGGCAGGGAACAAGGGAAAGATTTATCTGGTGTTCGGAAAGGAAAGCACCGGCATCTCAGGTGAGATCTTAAGAGCCAATATGGACAGGTGCTTCAGGATACCGATGGCAGCCGAGTGCAGGTGTCTCAATCTGTCGAATGCCTGTGCTGTCGCGGTCTATGAGGTCATGAGACAGCTGGACTATCCGGGGCTTTCAAGGTCAGAGGCGATCAAAGGTGACGATTTCCTCGAAAAGAATTATTCCTACGATGAGACACTGAAAAAATAAACGCACTGTATATCTTCCCGGGGTTGATGTGCATTGTATGGTTTATTATTGATGAAGCGGTCCATTCCCCATAGGTTCCTCACTTTGGTATTGAAAGTGAAGAGGTCATGGGGAATAGCGCCCGAAAAGTCGGTCCATTCCCCATAGGTTCCTCACTTTGGTATTGAAAGTGAAGAGGTCATGGGGAATGAGCATACAAATTAGATAACTCTAGATTAACGTACCAAATAAAAAGGATGCCTCACTGAGACATCCTTTTTGGTTTTTAAGTTGTACTTTAAGATTACTCGCCGAAAGATACTACATAACCGTCGATATAGAGGTTAGCATCAGGAGCAACGATATCGTACTTCTTCTTTCTGGAAAGGCTTCTGGAAATGCTTGAAGCACGGCTGCGGCTGCGGCTGAGGCTGCGGCTCAGTGAGCTGTAGTTCTTGGAGAACGCAGAGGAAGAACCGAAGATAGCGATTGTGTAAGAAAGACCGATAACGATTCCGACAATGGAAAGAACGAAACCGGTGATTCCCATACCCTTGCCGTTGGGGTTCTTAAGTGCAAAGATTCCTACGATCAGACCTGCGACAGCGATGAGAAGTCCGAAGACAGGGATCCAGCAGAATACCAGACCGCAGATACCGAGAATGAGAGCGGTGATAGCGAGAGCCTTGCTTCCGCCGGCTGCAGGCTGCTGATAGATGGGCTGCTGGTAAGCAGGCTGCTGATATACAGGCTGTACCGGCTGCTGGTAAACGGGCTGGACGGGCTGGACGGGCTCTACAGGCTGTGCCTGGATAGGTGCAACGGGAACTGCCTCGCCTGTTGTTGGTGATACTCTTACTGCTGCTCCGCAATTAGGGCAGATTGCGCTTCCATCTGCAATCTGTGATCCGCAGTTTTCACAAAACATAATTATTTCCTCCCTTTATTACAACACTTTCTGAAGAAACGATACCAGACGCTCGTTCTGAGGATTGGTAAATATCTGTTCAGGCGTGTTTTCTTCGATTATTTTACCACAGTCCATGAAAATTACACGTGTTCCGACTTCTCGTGCAAAGCCCATTTCGTGTGTAACACAGACCATGGTCATACCGCTTTTCGCAAGGTCTTTCATAACCTCTAATACCTCGCCGACCATCTCGGGATCCAGTGCGCTCGTAGGCTCGTCGAAAAGCATTACGTCAGGGTCCATTGCAAGAGCTCTGACGATCGCGATCCTCTGCTTCTGACCGCCGGAAAGCTGTGAAGGATATGCGTCGGCTCTGTCCGCAAGGCCGACTCTTTCGAGAAGAACCTTGGATCTTCGCTCTGCCTCGGCCTTTGACATGCCGCGGAGCTTGACCGGACCAAGTGTCATATTCTTGATGATCGTCAGGTGAGGGAAGAGGTTGAAGTGCTGGAAGACCATACCCATTCTCTGCCTGAGCTTATTGATATCCGTGGCTTTTGAGGTAATGTCGACACCGTCAAAGGTTATGGTTCCCGAAGTCGGACGCTCAAGAAGATTGAGCGAACGCAGGAATGTCGATTTGCCCGAGCCTGAAGGTCCGATAATGACTACGACTTCGCCTTTGCGGATGTCTGTCGTGACACCGTCGAGTGCCTTTATGGATTCGCCGTTGTAGTATTTCTTAAGATCTTTTACCGAGATGATTACGTCTCCTTTTTCAGCGGTCACTGTTTCTCAGCCTCCTTTCAAGCAGCGTCACCATTCTGCTGAAGAAGATGACGATGACAAGATAAATGAGCGCAACCGCGATGAGCGGCATGAACGCGGAATATGTTCTTGATCTTATGATGTCTCCTCCCTTGGTCAGATCCTGAAGTCCGACGTAACCGGATACCGAGGTCTCTTTGATAAGGACGATGAATTCGTTTGCAAGAGCGGGGAGGACATTCTTGAATGCCTGTGGGATGATTATGTGGATCATGGTCCTGATGTAACCGAAACCCAGCGAACGGCCTGCTTCAAACTGGCCGTTGTCGATGCTCATTATGCCGCTTCGTATGATCTCGGCAACGTATGCTCCCGAGTTGATACCGAATGCGAGGATAGCGACTAAGACCTTGTTGTTGGATGCGGCGAAGATGATGAAGTAGGCGATCATGAGCTGAACGACCACAGGAGTACCTCTTATGATCGTCAGATAGAACTTGGCAAGCAAATTGAAAAAACCCAGGAGTCCCTTGGCAAAGCCCGGGCGCATCTCTTCTTTGAGCTTGTCGTATGAAGATCTTATAAGCGCAACTACGATACCTAAGAGGATACCGAGGAGAGCTGCGAAAAACGTAACCTGAAATGTTATTCCGAGACCCTTTAAGAGATAAAGATATCTCTTCTCGGAAATGAAGTTGTTGATAAAGTCTTCATAAAGCGACTTCCAGAGATCTCCGGACGAGCCCGATGAGGACTGCCCTGCTGCCTCGCCTGCCAGGAAGATCACGCCTGAATAAAGGCTTGATAAAAAGGAAAGCATTAGATAATAACCCCCAAAAACAAGTTCTTTAATTGTAAATAAGAAAAGAGCGGAAATAAAGACCTTATTTCCGCTCTTTTTTCTTTGGATTACCGTAAGATCCGGTGCCGGATCAGTTCCTTACTTGTTTGTAGGGATGTACTTCTCAATGATCTTAGCGATCGTGCCGTCCTTTGTGAGCTCGTCGAGAGCCTTGTTGATAGCTGCGAGAAGAGCTTCGTTGTCCTTGCTGATAGCGATGGCATACTTCTCTTCCGTGTAAGGTGTCTCGAGGATAACAAGACCGGAGTTAGCAGCAACATAAGCCTTAGCGGGCTCATTGTCGATGCAGACAGCGTCAACCTTGCCTGCCTTGAGAGCAATGACGGCATCGTTACCGCTCTTGAAACGGTCGATACGGTTCTCGCCTACGCCACCCTCGGAATCGGACATGTAGATGTCGCCTGTGGTGCCGGACTGAACGCCAACCTTGTAGTTACCCTTGAGAAGATCGTCGATGGTCTTGATAGGGGAACCTTCCTTGACGATGATGGACTGGATGCCTGTAGCATAAGAAGTAGAGAAGTTAACGGACTTAAGTCTGTCTTCCGTAACTGTCATGCCTGCGCATCCGATATCGTACTTGCCGGCCTGAACGCCTGCGATGATGGAGTCAAATTCTACGTCCTCGATAACGAGCTCAAGACCGAGCTTATCGGCAACAGCCTTTGCGATCTCAGCATCGATGCCTACGATCTTATCGCCTTCGTGATACTCATACGGAGGGAAAGTAGCATTTGTAGCCATGGTGAGCTTGCCTGCGGAGACAGTCTTAACTTCAGCCTTAGCCTCAGAAGAAGCGGAAGACTCGGCAGCCTTGGACTCTGCAACTGTTGTGGTTGTTGCATCAGAAGCAGAAGAAGCAGCATGTGTCTTGGAGCATGAAGCGAGACCGAAGCAGAAAGAAGCTGCAACGATGACAGACATCAGTTTGCGTGTAAAAGATTTCATAACAAAAATTCTCCTTCCTTATCTAAAGATAAGATGAAAGTATATTACCCTTGCAGGTCAGGCGCGGTAAATTCGCATTTCCATCAAAAAGCATCTGTAAAAGCCCTTTTGCGTTATGCAGTTTTATATGCACATTTTGGGTTTTTAACTGTATTTTCAAGTTGCCGATTAGTTTTGTTTTAAGTAGAATAGGTAAAGATGATCTAAGAAGGCGGCACTTCATATGAAACGCATATTGATACTTGGTTGTAATGAGATTGCCAAGCGGCTTATATTGGCACTTTGCCTCGATCGTTCGCTTGCTTCCGGAATAGCTCTGGCTTCCCAGAAAAAAGAAGATTGTGATGAACTCAAGAATCTCGCGTCCAAGCGCGGATTCCAGGTAACAACGTCAGCCATTAATCTTGATAATCCTCAGGGCGCTATGATGATGGCCAAGATCATCGCACCTGAGCTTGTAGTAAATCTCATGCCCCCGGAATTCACCCAGGGAGCTATGGAAATGGCAGCTGCAGTCGGAGCAGATTACATCGACGGACGCCTTTGCGGTGTTCCGATCATGCCGAATCCCAATTCGCTTCTTTCAGATCAGTTCAGGAAATTCGGTTCTTTCCAGCATGCAAAAAAGACAGCTGTCTGCGGTGCGGGCTTCAATCCCGGCGTTATTACGACCATCGTAAGGAAAGCTGTCGCCAATGATTTTGCAAAAGTCGACAATGTCAGCATCTGCGTTATTCCCGGCACAGCACCTCAGAAAGCTTCAGCAGGCGAGTCCGCGAAAAAAGAGACAGAAGTTCAGGAGAAGGGCGAAGATATCCTTTATTCCGAGGACATAAAGAATCCCAATGCCGGAAAAGGCGTCAACGCAGCGCATCCGGTTATCCATATCAAGGAAGGCAAGCCCGTCTCGGAACCCGAGTTCTCAAGGGAAGCCAGATCTTCCGGCGGAACACAGGTGTTCATGACATCCAACCAGGTCATAACCGATTTCCTCAAGGAAATGCCTGAGATATCGGAAGCTTCGTTCTTTGAACCGGTTGTCAGACGCGAGGGAAGAAAGGTTCCTACAGCCAAGATCGAGATGCTCAGGGCACTTGGTCTTCTCTCAGATAAGCCGGTCAAGGTAGGGAATGCTTTGGTTAAGCCTGTTGACGTTGTAGCCGAAGTGCTTCCCAAGAGAATAGATGAGGTCATTACCCAGGAAGAACCTGAGAACGAGAATATCACTTATACAGGCGATGCAATCTATGAGATCTATGTCTCGGGCGTAAAGAATGCCAAGCCGCTCACAAAGCTCTACAAGATAAAGGAAAACAACGACCTGATCCGTGAGAAGAACGGAATATCGGCACTCGAATTTATGGACGGGTCTGCGATAATAGCCGGCGTAAAGCTCATGTGCCTCGACAAATGGGCAAAGCCGGGTGTCTTTACACCGGCTGCGTTCCCTGCACAGCTTTATTATGACGCGCTGAAGGGTGAAGGAATAATCATCGAGGAGAGCGAGAGCCAGCCTCTCTGATCTCTTTTCAACAGACTAACGGAGGAGACCATATGATCGATTTCAATGATCCCGCAACGAGAAAGAAGATCGATAAGATCGTTATAGATACTATCAGGAAGTATTCTACTGACACGGTCTACTTTAAGGACAGGGACTCCAGGTTCATATGGAACACCTTGGGTCACGTCCAGCAGCTTGGCGCCAAGACTCCCGATGAGGTTTTCGGCAAGACGGATTTCGACTATTTTCCCAAAGATTTCGCGCAGTCCGCAAGAGAGACCGAGCTTACGATAATGCAGACGGGAACCCCGATCATCAACATGGTCGAAGAGCTCGTCTTAGATGACGAGAACGTCAGGTATTATATGTGCTCGAAGTATCCCCTTTACGACGATGAGGGCAATGTCATCGGCACATGGGGAACGAGTAAGGACGTAACCGACCAGAAGAAACTCGAGAAGGAGCTCCAGCTCTCTTATTCCAAGATGGAGCTGCTTACCAGAGTCGATGACCTGAGCGGACTTTATAACCGCAGATATCTGTACGAGGAACTCGAAAAGTATGCGAGCATGTATGCTGAGCGCGATGACAAATCCACGTTCTCCATCATCGTTTTAGACCTTGATGACATGAAGTTCTTCAATGACCAGAACGGCCAGCAGAGCGGAGACCTTCTGCTCAGATACATTGCGGATATCCTTTTGTCCAACACCAGAAAAGCGGACACATGCTTCAGAACGGGCGGAGACGAGTTCGCGGTCGTTCTTCCCGATACCGACAAAGTCCCTGCGGTCGCGGTCGCAAAGAAGATAATCCAGGAGATCTCGAACAATCCTTTCGTTATCGAGAACAAGAGAGTAAGCATTTCAGCTTCTGCGGGCGTGGCAGCGTTCAACAAAGCTGAGCCCGATATCTCCGATTTCCTTTCACGCGCGGAGCGCAAGCTCAATAAGTCCAAGCGCGAAGGCAAGAACCAGGTATCTTTCTGACGGACAGATTAAAAGAAAGCTTTATAAGCGGGACGCGCCTATTCTGGATGCTCCCGCTTTTATCATTTCGCGGGCTGACTCTTCGGAACGGATGCCGCCGGCTGCTTTGACCTTAACTCCGGAACCGACATTTGCGCGCATCAGGGCAACGTCTTCAACGGCAGCTCCGGCAGTTCCGAAACCGGTGGATGTCTTTATGAAATCCGCACCTGCATCAGTAACGATACGGCAGAGTGCGATCTTCTCGTCTTCTTCGAGGCAGCATGTCTCAATAATGACCTTAAGGATCGCACCCTTTTCGTGAACGGCATCTGCTATAAGCTTTATCTCGCGGGATACTTCTTCCATGCGCCCGGATTTGACGAAGTTGATGTTGATGACCATGTCGATCTCCGAAGCGCCGTTGTCACATGCTTCTTTTGCCTCGTATATCTTTGAGCCCGTTGTGGAATAACCGTTAGGGAACCCGATCACGGTGCAGATTGCCATGCGTCCGTCTGCATAAGCTGAAGCATCTTTTACGAAGCAGGGCGGAATGCAGACTGAGGCGCAGCCTGCTGCGATCGCTTTGTCTAAGAGTGCCTTTATGTCATCTGCTGTGGCAACCGTCTTCAGATTGGTCAGGTCGACATAGCTCATTATGTTGTCATCAGACTGAACGGAAGAACCTGCGGCCGGAACGAAACGGCGCTCATATTTCCTGCCTGTGAGGGCATTCAGAACGATATCGGAGATATTGGTAAATCCCGAGAGTTCGCCCAGGTTACAGGGAACCTTGTATCCTTCTCCGAAGATCATGAGCGGAACGCATTCGCGTGAGTGGTCTGTGGAAGGCGTGGACGGATCGCACCCGTGATCTGCAGTTATTATGAGAAGATCGTCATCTCTTAAGCCGTCCATTACGGTACCCAGCGCATCGTCAAATTCATGCATGGCCTCGCAGTAACCCTTGATATTGTTTCTGTGGCCGTATTTCATATCGAAATCGACAAGGTTGACGAAGCAAAGGCCGTTGAAGTCTCTTAAGACCATTTCCTTGAGCTTTGCGATGCCTTCTGTGTTGCCGGAGGTCGGGTTGGATTCGGTAATGCCCCTGCCTGCGAAAAGATCAAAGATCTTACCTACGGAGATAACGTCATATCCTTTAGCTTTCAACATATCGAGCATTGTTGAAGAAGGTGCCTCGAGTGAGAAGTCGTGGCGTCTGGGTGTCCTTGTAAAGCTGCCGGGCATTCCTTCGAAAGGTCTTGCGATAACTCTTCCTACCGCATGTTCTCCCGTCATGATGGCTCTTGCCTTGCGGCACATGTCGTAGAGTTCTTCTATGGGAACGATATCTTCGTGGGCCGCGATCTGAAGAACGCTGTCCGCGGATGTATAGACGATCACGGAGCCGGTCTTCATGTGTTCCTCACCGAAATCTTTAATGACCTCTGTTCCGCTGTATGGCTTGTTGCAAAGGATCCCTCTGCCGAATGCCTTTGACAGTTCTCTGATGATCTCTTCGGGGAATCCGTCCGGATATGTCGGAAGGGGCTTGCCGGAAAGAATGCCGGCTATTTCCCAGTGACCGATGGTAGAATCCTTGCCTGCGGAAAGCTCTCTGACGCGGGCATATGAACCTGCAGGGAAAGGGATACTCTCCTGCTTTGAAAGGTAATCTGTGATACGCGGATCGTCCTCGCCATCGATCGAGAATAGTCCCATTTTCGCAAGATTGGGAAATGGTCTGTCCGAATATGAAAGGACTGCAGCAAGGGTGTTGCTGCCCTCATCTCCGAAGTCCGCCGCGTCGGGCGCGCCTCCGATACCAAAGCTGTCCAATACAATGAGGAATACGCGTTTAGCCATACTGACAACCCCCTGAATAACTCTTTTCACTAATTATAACAATTTATCGAAAAAGCGGATTTCCCTTAAAAAGCCCGAGAAAAATCGTATATTTAAAGTATAATTCTATTTGAATTTAATTCGGAGGCATGAGGATTTGAGTCTTAGAATAAGAGCAGGTGCAGCGGCGGTCGCTGCTGCAGTTATCCTTACGGCAGGCTGCAACAAGAAGCCTGAAGAAACAACTATACTTACAACACCGTCAGAATCAGTAACGGTTACAGAGACCTCAGAGACCGAGACTACAGAAGAAACAACGGAATCATCGCAGGAGACTGAGACGGAGCCTGCTTCGCCTGCAGAATACGGCAGCGGAGCGTTCAGCTCTCAAGCAGGCAACGTTATTTTCAAGAACAGCATTAACGTTGATGCCGCCATCCACGGCTATGAAGGCGTGAAGGGGCTTGATACAGGCTGGCACGGCTCGAAGTGGATAGACATCACAAAGTGGCTTACGGAATTTCACTCATATAAGATAGATGATGCATACCTGAAGGGCGCTTCGGCAGATAAGAGATATCACAAGGTTCAGGGTAAGAACGGCATAGTCATCAACTTCGTTCCGGCCAAGGAGATCGGCATCAATACATATGACGGTTTTGATACTCCTGCTGAAGTTCCGGTGACTCTCGTCAATATCGAGGTAACGCTTGCCGACGGTACGAAGATAGTCATCGCAGGCTCGGGTGATCAGGACGATTATGAGATCTCGGGTTCAGGCAGAGGATGGTTCATGACGCACGGCCAGATAGTCGCTGCGGAATATCTTTTCGAGATGCTGGAGAAGGACGCTTCAAAGGATCCGCTGTCTGAGATATTGGATCATCAGACGGTCGACGGATCGAACTTTTATACTTTCTGACGGGCAGGGACGTAATGGAAGAGGAACTTACATTTGAGGAATTAGACCTTTCGCCTGAGGTGATGGCATCTTTGAAGAAGATGGGGGTCAAGCGCCCTACTACCATTCAGCAGAAGGCGATCCCGCTCATGATGGATAACATGAGCGTTATAGCAAAAGCGCCTACGGGAACCGGAAAGACGTTTGCTTTCGGCATCCCGATCCTCGAATACCTCAACATGGACGTAAACTTCGTGCAGGCCCTGATAATGAGCCCGACGAGAGAATTGGCACTCCAGATAACAAGCGAGCTTAAAGGCCTTGCACGCAACATCAAGGGCTTCCGAATCGCATCACTGATAGGCGGACAGAGCATGAACGTCCAGAAGGAGAAGCTCGCCAAAAAGCCCCAGGTAGTCGTTGCGACTCCGGGAAGACTGCTGGACATGGTCGGAAGGAAGTTCGTCGATATCTCGCAAATCTACACGCTCGTTCTCGATGAGGCTGACGAGATGCTCAAGATGGGTTTTATCAGGGATATCAGACAGATAATGGCGCTTACCCCGAAAGATAAGCAGATAGCGCTTTTCTCGGCCACGATGCCCAGGGAGATCCAGGATATCACCTGGGAATTCATGGAGGGTGCCGCCGAGATAGACGTCATGCCCAAACAGGAGGATCATCCCGATATCGACGAATATATCGTGGAGTGCCCCGAAAAGGACAAACTGAGCGCCATTATGAGGATAATGGCGAAAGAAGACCTCAAGAAGGTCATAGTTTTCTGCAATACCAAGGATCAGACATCAAAGGTAGGTGCAAGGCTTGTGGCCAACGGGCTTTCAGCCAAGGTCCTTCACGGAGACATAGGGCAAGGCACCAGAAACCGCGTTATGGATGCCTACCGCGCATGCAAGTTCGATGTCCTCGTAGCCACGGACGTTATAGCCAGAGGCATAGACGTTGATGACATCGAGGCTGTATTCAATTTCGATATTCCCAAGGAAAACGAGCTGTATCTCCACCGTATCGGACGTACCGCGCGTGCGGGCAAATCCGGCAGGGCATTCTCACTGGTCGCCTATAAGGACCGTGACAGGATGGATGAGATAATCAGGTATACGAGGTCGGATCCCAAGCCTTACGAACTGTGATCAGTTCTGTTTCATTGAAGAGAATCCCTTAAATGAACCCTTGTAGGTCATCGGAGTGAGGAAGATGATCAGGGGGAACAGCTCCAATCTTCCGGCCAGCATGTCGAAGATAAGCACCCACTTGGATAATCCCGACAGAAAAGCGTAGTTGCAGGTCGGACCTACCATCGAAAGACCCGGGCCGATGTTGTTGATCGTTGCCGCTACAGAAGTAAAGGTCGTAATGAGATCATGACCTTCCAAGGCTACTATTGCGGCTGATGCCGTAAAGATCAGAAGATATACAAAGAAGAAGACAGATACCGAGCGCTCCAGGTCGGGGTCGATCGGCTTGCCGTCGATCTGGACCTTTTTGACCGCTCTCGGATTGATATAGCACGCTATCTCCCTGACGATCATCTTGGCCCTGATCTGGAAACGCGAGACTTTTATACCGCCTCCGGTCGAACCTGCGCATGCACCGATGAACATCAGCACTACCATAATGAGCTTGGAAAGTGTCGGCCATGTATCGAAGTCCGTTGTCGCAAATCCCGTCGTCGTAATAACGGTAGCAACCTGGAAGAAAGCGTGCCTTGCCGCCTCAGCTGAGGTCCCGGTTACATTAAGTATGTTCAATGTGATAACGACCGTGGAAATGATGATGATCGCAAGGTACACCTTGACCTCGCTGAGTTTCAGGGCTTTTCCCGGCTGCTTTGCGATTATCAGATAGTAGAAGTTGAAGTTGATTCCGAAAAGGATCATGAACACCGCGACGATCCATTGGATATGCGGAGCATACGAGGCAAAGCTGTCATTTCTTATGCCGAAGCCGCCCGTGCCTGCCGTTCCGAATGCGGAGCATAGACTGTCAAATAAGGGCATTCCGGACATGATGAGCACCAGTATCTCGATCACGGTAAGCGCCAGATAGATCGTATAAAGCGCTTTCGCGGTCGTGCGGACCTTCGGGACGAACTTGCCTACGGAAGGCCCGGGGCTCTCCGCCTTCATCAGGTTCATGTTGGAACCGCCTGACATCGGGACAACGGCCAGGAGGAATACCAGCACGCCCATGCCGCCGATCCAGTGTGTCAGCGATCTCCAGAGAAGAGATATGTGTGACAGCCCTTCTACGTTTGTCAGTATACTCGCACCTGTGGTGGTGAACCCGGAGACTGTCTCAAACATCGCATCCGTGAATGAGGGTATCTCGCCCGTTACAACGAAGGGCAGGCACCCGCAGACCGACAGAGCTATCCAGCTCAAGGCTGTCGCTATGCAGCCGTCCTTGAGATAGATCGTTGTTTTCCCGGGCTTTTTCAAAGAGATAAGAAGTCCCGCGGCAATATAACCGATCGCGAAAAGCGCGAAGATAACGGAATTACGGAGTTCACCGTAGATCAGGCCGCAAAGGACCGGAAGGAGCATAAGCACTCCTTCAATGGTCAGGACCTTACCCAAAATGTATATCTGCAGCTTTATCTTCATCTCAGTATGTCAGAGATCTCGGTGAAGCCCTTGTTCACGGTTACTACCATGACGTTATCGCCGATATTGATCTGATCGGAACCCGTAGGGATAATGATCTTGCCGTCGCGTCCGATGAAAGAAATGATAAGACCCGGCTTGAGCGGCAGATCCTTGAGCATTACTCCGGTGATCCTTGATGCTTCCTTTATCTTAAATTCACAGGCTTCAGCCCTGTCTCCGAAGAGGCTGTACATGACTTCGAGATTGCTTCCGATCTTTGCCTGTCTGGATCTTGCGTTGGATATTATCCTCTCTGCAGTGATGTATTTGGGGTAGATAACACTTCCGAGCTTCAGACTTTCGATCGCTTGGGTAAATGTGATCTTGTTGATCTTGGTAATGGCCTTTGCGTTGGAAACTGCCTTGGTATGCAGAGCGAGCATGATGTTCTCTTCGTCAAGTCCCGTGAGAGCGATGACTGAGTCAACGTCTTTGATCCCGGCCTCTTCGAGGAGGGATTCGTCTGTTCCGTCGCCTTTCAGTATCGTTGCTTTCGGGAGAAGATCGCACAGGACCTCGCAGCGGTTCCCGTCTTTCTCGATGATCGTTACGTCGATCCCGGATTTGATGAGAAGGTCAGCCAGGTAGTAGGCACATGTGCCGCCGCCGACGATCAGCGAACTCTTTACGGAACGCGTATTAAATCCGATCAGCTTCAGGAAATTGTAGTTGGACTTACGCGTGCTGATATAGGAGATGATGTCTCCTGCCTTGAGCTCAAAGTTTCCGTTAGGGATAGTGAAATCCGTGCCGCGCTCAACTCCGGCGATCAGTATGTCGTTGGTGATGTTCTGGCCCAGATATGCGATCGTCTTGCCGTCAAGGATATTCCCGTCGGGTATCTGGATCTTGACGAGTTCCGCCTGGCCGTGAGCAAACGAGTTGACTGATAACGCGGCAGGGATGAAGAGAAGACGGGATGCCTCGACGGCAGCCTCGTATTCGGGGTTGATTATCATCTCGATGCCGAGTTTGGAACGCAGGTAATTGATCTCGCTGATGTAATCGGGGTTCCTTACGCGCGCTATGGTTGCCAGCTTGTTATTGAACTGCTTTGCGATAGTGCAGCACAGGAGGTTGAGCTCGTCTGATTCTGTAACTGCAATGAACAGATCGGTCTCTGTGATGCCTGCCTCCTCGAGAACCTCGTGGCTTGCACCGTTCCCGCTTATGCACATGCAGTCGCAGAGATTTGCGAGCTGCGTAAGACGCTCTTCGTTCTTGTCTATGATCACCAGGTTGTGTCCTTCGTCAGCAAGGCGGTTGACAAGGGTGTCCCCTACCTTGCCTGCGCCTACGACGATTATCCTGAGTCCTCTCTTGGCCATTAATCGTTCCTTGTTCCCTCTATAGTTTTTCTGAACGCTCCCCGGATGGTCAGATGCCGAAAAGTGCCTTTACGGCATCTTTCTTGACCTCGGAGCCGATGACTACGATCTTGCCCGTGACATCGGATGAGCCGGTACGTACTTCTGATTCGCCCGGAACGTAATCGAAATGGATCCACTCGCCGTTCTCACCGGCAACGATGCCTTTGGAACGGAGGATCATGCCGTACTTGGCATTCTCATCAAGTGATGCAAGGGCAGCTGTGATCTCGTCCTTTGTGAAGTGTTTTGAAGTCTCAAAACCGACGGAATCGAAGATCTCGTCAGCGTCGTGATCATGATGATGGTGGTGCTCGTGTTCGTGTTCATGCTCATCTTCATCATGATCGTGGTGGTGATGATGCTCGTGCTCATCCTCGTCATCATCATCGTCGTCATCGTGGTCGTGATGATGGTGTCCCTTGCACTCTTCGCACTCACAGTCCTCATCGTGATGATGGTGGTGATGCTCGTGCTCATGCTTTTCGGCTTCGAGAAGAGCTGCAGCCATGTCGGCAGCGGTAAGAGGCTCTTCGATAGCCTTGAGGATCTGAACTCCGGAGAGATCATCCCAGGGCGTGGTGATGATCTGGGAATGATCGTTGATGGCACGGATGAGTTCGATCGCCTGGTCGAGCTTCTCCTGGGAGATATTGCCCGTACGGCTCAATATGATCGTTCCGGCGTACTTGATCTGGTTCTCATAGAACTCCTTGAAGTTTTTGAGGTAGACCCTGCACTTGGAAGCGTCAATGACTGTAACTGTTCCGCAGATCTCAGTGCCTTCAACGCGCTTGACTGCGGCTACAACGTCAGAAAGCTTGCCTACGCCCGAAGGTTCGATGAGGATCCTGTCAGGTGAGAACTTCTCGATAACTTCCTGAAGCGCCGTTCCGAAATCGCCTACAAGGCTGCAGCAGATACAGCCTGAATTCATCTCAGTGATCTCGATTCCCGATTCCTTGAGAAAGCCGCCGTCGATACCGATCTGGCCGAATTCGTTCTCGATGAGAACGAGCTTGGCTCCGTTGTATCCGTCAGCAATGAGCTTCTTGATGAGCGTTGTCTTTCCTGCTCCTAAGAATCCTGAGAAAATGTCTACTTTTGTCATTTATATCGCCTCTTTCTTTAATTGAAATAGATTACGTCGTTATCGGGCTTGGAAGTCAGCGCGTATTCTTCTGCCTGGAGGCAGGGAACAGCGATCTTCTGTCCGTCAGGAGTCTTGTCCTCAAAATATCTGATGGTCCCCGTTACCTTAACCCACTGTCCCGCAGGGAAGCCCGGCTTGATCTGGTACAGGCACAAGATGCCCATCGGCTGAAGGTCGGCAGCGCAGCAGGTATAAGCCTGACGCTCAAGGGCAAATGCCTTCCCGCGGTATTCGGGGATCGGGACCGCCTCTCCTATCAGGCTGACGCGCTTGCCTTCGTAACGCTTGCGGTTGTCCATGGAGTCCGTATAGAAAAGACCGAAATCGTCTGCCGTGATATGGCAGGGATTCTGCTTAAGGTCGTAGGGAAGATGGTCTTCGATCCTGACGATCTCGTTGTCCTTTGAAACGAAGTTGATGCTCATACCGGGATTGACTGCCTTGACGGAGGCTCTCATCTTGGGGAGATTGTCGTTGTCAGGGTCAACGCGGTTGAAGATGACCGTATCGCCGTATCTGAAATAGTCGGCGAAGAACGTTGTCATGTTCTTGAGGGAATTGCTGTATGTGGAGGCGTCGATCACGACGACGGCTGCGGCAAGGGCCCAGCGGTCGGGTACATCGACCTTGTCGAAAAACTCGGCAGGGGAGACCGTGCCGTTCCATTCGATGAAGACTACCGAAGGAGAATACTTCTCCTCGATATCGAAAGTCATCTCCTTCGTGACCTCGTCGGTCTCGCAGTTGATGACAACGGGCTTTACGCCGCCTAAATGCTCTTCGTCATATTCCTC
>ODAI011328150.1_pt1 | contig 23141 bp, 19 predicted proteins | sample 1539321 | NCBI WGS metagenome assembly ODAI01 (sample SAMN02144231, study PRJEB22623) | gut metagenome | biome: sheep rumen | host: Ovis aries | place: New Zealand | reverse complement strand
TACTGCGTAAGGCAAATTTCGCCTTCAATCCCAACTGTGCCGCTGCCGAGGCCGAACTTTTCAGCGCTCGCAAATTTTTTCATGAAAAAGCTAAGCTTCCTCTCAGTCTTCCCTTCACTGTCCGGACCGGGATTCTCGACGCTTATGCTGTAGCCTGAGCCGCTGCCCTTCACATCACCCGCAAGCGATGAAGGCGGAAATCTGCGTCTGCCAAGCGTCATAACGCCCATCGGGGAGGTCGTCTGCTCGACCGGCTTTTCACCGCGAAAGTCAAGCAGAGAAATACTGTCAAGGCTCATGTAGGAATTATCGTCGACAGTTAAAGCTATCGCGTAATTCGGACATGTAATCAGGTAATAGTCCCACTCCTTGATTCGGAGAGCGCCGCCCTTTACAGCCGACCTGTCGTAGTCCAAAATCAGACTGCGCGCCCAGCCTTCGGCGGTTAAATGCCCTGCTGAATCGAGCAGCGGTTTTCTCTCAACTATTTCGTAATCCCTTTGCATTTCGTTCTCCTATCCTCTGGCCTGGAAGGTCGAGAATTTCTGGGTCGCTCTCAGATATTGAGCGAGCCGCCCTATGTTAGCGTAGTAATATGAACACTTGTCTTCTTTTTTTACCTCTATGAGGTTAGCTTCCTTCAGCTTTTTGATATGCTGGGATATGGTTGCCTGGGAGTAATTAAACTCGGCAACCACATCCTTGTTGCATACCTTTTGCATGTCCTTGTTGCAACGCAGGATGAACTGATAAATCTGAATGCGTGCAGGATGCGCGAGCGCATCCGAAACCGAAGATACTATTAATATCTCCTCATCCTTCATCAGTTCGTTGTCTTTTCTCAGTCTCATGTCAGTCCTCTTCTAATCTGCAATTTGGCGTTATATCGCCTATTTACAATATACTATACTCCTCGGATTATTTCAATACCTACATACTCATCTCCAAGCCCTGCGAGCGATTCCCTTTTGTAACCCGAAAGTATGAAAGAGGTATTTGCGTTACCTTGGACAGAATGACCCCCGCAAATGCGGGGGCCAATATTTTTTGGGGTATTTTTTGTTTCTTTATTGGCCGTATAAGAATACTATACTAAACTCATGCCAACCTTGAGTGCTTTAAGGTTATCCTCTACGAAGTTTGGCTTTACGTTAGCCTTGATAATAGCTTCCCAGTTGATTCCTTCAAGACTCATAGCCTTGATAAGAGCTCCGAGCAAAACAATGTTCTGAGTTTTGCCGTTACCGAGCTTCATAGCTTCATCCGTAGCATTTACTACTGTAACATCCTTGCAAGCCTTTTTAATCTGGTCGATGATGTCTGCAGCATAGTCAGCCTGGCCCATAATAACAGGCATAGGCATCATTTCGTGGTTGTTTACTACAACCTTTCCGGATGGCTTTAAGTATTCAAGCCAACGGAGTGCTTCCATCTTTTCAAAGGAAACGATAAGGTCTGCTGAACCCTTTTCGATTACAGGTGACCAAACCTTGTCACCGTATCTAACCTGTGAGGATACGGAACCGCCACGCTGTGACATTCCGTGAATTTCGCTCATCTTTACATCATAGCCTTCTTCCATGAGACCCAGTGTAAGGAGTTTGGAAGCAAGGATTGTTCCCTGTCCGCCTACGCCGACGAGTAATACGCTCTTAGTTTCCATTATTTTGTCTCCTTTCTGATTGCTTTCTGTCCGCAAATCTGTTCGCAAACGCCGCAACCTACACACTGAAGCGGATCTATTTCAGCCTTCTTTGTGTCTCTGTTGAGGAAGAGAGCAGGGCAGCCGCTCTTTAAGCAGAACTTGCAGCCTACGCACTTGTCAGCATCAACAACATCCTTTGACTTATATGCATTAGGGAACTTGTTCTTGTCGTCTTCGCTGAACTTCTTGAGTACGCAAGGGTACTTTGTGATGATTACGGAAGGACCGTCAAGACCGAGAGCCCAATCAAGAGTTTCCTTAACCAGCTTCAGGTTGTTAGGGTCGATAGTTTTGATGTTCTTTGCTCCGAGAGCACGGCAAACTGTCTCGATGTCGAGCATAGTTGCGTCTGTAGTTCCGTCAGCGAGCTTACCTGAACCAGGGTTCTGCTGATGTCCCGTCATACCTGTAATACGGTTGTCGAGGATTACGGATACAGTCTTGGAGTTATTGTAGATACACTCGGTAAGAGAAGTCATACCGGAGTGGAAGAATGTGGAGTCACCGAGTACGGAAACTACTCTGTAGTCGGAGCCTGCCTTGTCAAAGATCTTTGCTGCGCCATGGCCGGATGAGAAGGATGCGCCCATGCAGGTTGCAGTATCCATTGCATTGTATGGAGGTGCAAATGCGAGAGTGTAGCAGCCGATATCGCCTGTTACCATTACATTCTTTCTCTTTCCGAGCTCATAGAAGAATCCTCTGTGAGGGCAGCCTGCGCAAAGTGCAGGAGGTCTGTTTACGATATCCTTGTGGTCGTATTCAATGCTCTCGAGAACCTTGCCTGTTACACATTTTCTGATAACATCGGATGTGAGCTCGTCATACTTAGGGAAGAGGGACTTGCCGACAACAATGTCTGCGAATCCGAGTCTCTGGAGAGCCTGCTCGAGGATAGGGTCGTTCTCTTCGATTACGTATACCTTTTCAAGTCCTGTGCAGAACTTTGTCATCATCTTTTCAGGAAGCGGATGAGTGAAACCGAGCTTTAAATAGTTAACGGTGTCACCGAAAACTTCCTTTGCGAAGCAATAGCACATACCGGATACTACAACGCCAACCTTCTTGCCATTGTCTTCGATTCTGTTCATTGGAGTGCTTTCGGAGTACTCGAGGAGGCCTGCGAGCTTGTCTTCAAGCTTAATTCTCATTTTCTTTGCGTTTGCAGGTACAGTTACATACTTTGTAACGTCCTTGTGATATTCCTTGATAGGAACTTCCTTGCGGTCGCCGCATTCAACGATACCCTTTGAGTGGCAGCCTCTGGTAGTCATTCTCATGAGTACAGGAATGTCGAACTTCTCGGATACTTCGAAAGCTTCCATCATGAAGTCCTTTGCTTCCTGGGAAGTAGAAGGCTCCATCATTGGCATTTTAGCAGCGATTGCATAGTTTCTGTTGTCCTGTTCGTTCTGGGATGAGTGCTGTCCCGGCTCGTCTGCAGTAATTACTACGCATCCGCCGTTTACACCCTGATAAACGAAAGTGAAGAGTGGGTCTGCCGCTACATTCAGACCAACGTGCTTAATTGATGCCATAGATCTGCCGCCTGCGATGGCTGCACCTACGGCTGCTTCGAGTGCAACTTTTTCATTAGGTGCCCACTCGGAAATAACTTCCTTGTATGTGGTCATGTTTTCTAGAATTTCTGTGGATGGGGTTCCGGGATAAGCGGATGCAAAATGTACGCCGGCTTCCCATGCTCCACGTGCTAAAGCTTCATTACCGGTTAAAAGTTTTTTCATTACAATTTCCTTTCCTTTAGCTTCATATTTGATATAACTTTCTATCCTACAAAACTACGTGGGCTTTAAAAAGCCACCTACCCTTCTATAATAATACATTTGCTTTCAAATTTAAATAGTTTTCGTGCGAAATATTCTATTATTTGAAACATTTTTACTGTTTAGTTTCCTTATACGAAACTCTGTATGGAAATTTCACAGCTTGCAAAAGTAACTTATAGAGGACATAAAAAACAGGGCAAAATTCATTTTTGCCCTGTCCCTAAATTTGCTTTTTTGGAAGTTTGGTGCCTGTCCCCAAATTCGCCTATTCGTTTTTCAGTGATTCGAGTGCTGACAGCTTCATTGCGCGGTTAGCAGGTGAGTATCCCGCAACAACGCCGATTGCTGTGGCAAAAGCGATTGCCGCAAGTATCAGCCACAGAGGTACCACCGAAATGGTCGTTCCGTATCCGCCGCCGAGCGATCCGAGCGCCGAGCTTAGGATGTCGAACAGCACCGTGTTCATCAGAACCGAAAGCACCAGCGAAACAATGACGCCCATAACGCCTCCGACAAAGCCGATCAGGCCGGCTTCCACGAGGAACAGCCTCCTGATGTCCTTCAGATTTGCGCCGATTACCTTCATTACACCGATTTCACGTGTTCTCTCGTAAACGGACATTACCATCGTATTTGTGATTGAAAGTGCCGCAACGATCAGCGAAATACCGCCGATACCGCCGAGGATTTTCTGAATCATCTGCGAGGTTTCCTTCATTGCCTGAAGCCAGTCTATCGGGCTGCTTGTCTGAAAGCCCCTGTCCTTTAACTCCGTATTGACAGACTCAACATAGTCGAGATCCTCTACGTAAATCAGCGCTTTTTCATATGTCTTGCCTACGCGGCTCTGAGGCTGAGGTCTCTGCTTTTCGGCCTTTGCCGTATCCTTGAGTATCTCCTCAACGCGCTTGATATTCATATAAATGCAGTAGTCCGAATCGTCGTTGGTCTCGTCCAAAAGACCGCAGGCCTTTACCTCGTAAATTTCGTACTTCGTCGCATCCTCCGGAATATCCTTGTCCTTTGCGCCGTAATAGCTGTCCGCCGTCAAAATCAGGTCCTCGCGCATTACATTTATGCGTTTTGATTCGTAATTGCTGCTCTTGCGATTATAGAACCACTCCGGCACCCAGGCTCCAACCAGTATAACATCCTTGTCCTTGTCGGTCAGAGTGCGTCCCTCCGCAAGAGTATATTTAAACTTTTCGAGCAAGTTCGGATCGATGCCTTTCACTTCCACATCTGTGACATATTCATCCGCACCAAGCGTCATGTAAGCGCTGACTATCGGCACCGCTGCCGTAACGCCCTCTATTTTTTCGATCTCTGCCAAAGACTTGTCGCTTATGACACCCTTTTGCTGCTCCGCATTGCGGCTGCTGCCACCGCCTCCCCAGTAATACATATTTATCATGTGGAGGTTTCCGTAGCTCTCGATTTGTGCCTTGTAAGACTCCGTCAGTCCGAAACCGACCGACAGCATCAGTACCACCGCACACGTGCCGATTACTACGCCGACTATTGCCAGCAGAGAGCGGGTTCGCCGCCTCAGAAGATTCTTCACGCAGAGGCCTAGTAAATCTCTTACGTTCATCCCATCCTCCGATTATTTCTTGTCTTCCTTTTTGTCTTCTTTGTCTTCGATTTCATAGGCAGCATCCTCAATTGCAAGCTTCTTTTCGAGGCGCTTTTTGCGAATCTTTCTGAAGATTATTGCGCCTGCTGCAAGAAGCACGATTACTGCCAGAATTATAATTGCCTTCCAAGGGATTCCCGGTTTTTCAGGCTCGGGCTCTTCCCATTCGCCCATATCATCAGGAACAAACTCTGTTGCCTCAAAGCTGAAAGGAACTTCCTCGACTACAGTGTTGCCCTCCGTGTCGTCATATTGGAGGCTGATTATACCCTCAACCAGGCCCTCCTCTATCGGCACGATATAGCAGGAATAGTCATCATCGGTTCCGGAGGCCATGTTACCGCCGAAATCGCCGTTGTTCTGATACTGATCAAAGTTTCCGCTTACGCTGACCATAACGTTGGAAAGAGTATTCTTTCCCATGTTGTAGTAAGTAAGCTGCACTGTGGTTTCTTCGCCGACGTAGGCCTCTTGCGGCAGAGTCAGCTGGCCGATGACGAGCTTGCACGGCTGTGTAACCTTGATCGAGATTGTGTCCTCGCTGGAGAAGGCTGTGCCCTTGCTGTCCTCGTATGCCATGCTTACGGTAAGACCCTTTGCGCCGGCCTCAGCGCTGTTGTCGCACTTCAAAGTCATCGTGTGGCTCTTGCTTGTACCTGCGCTTATCTTTTCGATGTAGTAGGAGTTGCTGGTCCCAACCGGCACGAATGCGCCGTCGCCGGAAACCGAAACCTTTACATTGTAGAGAGTCTTCTTTGATGTGTTAACGATGTCCATGGTGAGGTTGACTGTCGAGCCCGCAGCAACGCTGCCGCCGCCGATGGAGTAGCCCTTTACCATGAGGCGTGGATTTGCCTCTGCATCGCCCGGATTGTCATCCTTCTTCTCCTTTGCGTTTACGTAAAAGTAGAACGACTTAGAAGTGGAGTAATCCTTGTCTGTGTAGTTTGAATTGCCGTCGTAGTCAGTGCCGTCCTTGATTCTTGCAGCGGCCTTGAGGTCGATTGTGAACTCCTTGCTGCCGGTTGCGGCCTCTTCGTCGACATATACTTCAAACGAGCAGTTTGCTGTGCTTAATGATTCGATATATCCTACGTTTACAGTGTTTGAGCCGTTCTTAATCGTAACGCCTTCCGGCAGCTTCAGTGTTACCTGACAGTTGCGAAGGATGTTCAGGCTCGCATTGTAAACGTCGATGGTCAGCAGATTGCTGCCAACATACAGCGCATCCTGCGGCTCGATGGACGCGTAAATCTCCGCACCGTCGAAATACTGAGCATACTTGCTGCTGCTCGAAGATTCTGCTACATTGAATACCATAAATTGTGACGTGTAAATCGTTTCACTCTGATTTTTGAGTGTCACATAGTACTGGTAATTCTTTGCTGCAACGTTTTTTCTTGTCGTAATCTTAAATCCGATGTGAGTTTTTTCACCCGGCTTTACAGTTACCGAACCGGTCGGATTGACCGATGTTTTAAACTGATTAGCGGTGTTGTTTTCAATCGTAATCTCAACAGTATCGAATGCGATGTTCTGTGTCTGATTGTTTGTTACGGTCAGTCCGAACTCTTCGGTTGCTCCCTGCACAACTCTCTGCGGACCGTCTTTTTCGATTTTGATTGCGTTCGCGCCCAGCGTATCTGCGAATACAGGCGCTGTGTCCATAAACGCTCCCGAGATTACTATTATTGCTGCAAGCGCTATGCATCCCAGCCTTGCCAGTGCGCTCGCCTTCTTTTTGTTCTCTCTCTCCATTTCATTACCTCTCTGCTGTTTCTCGTTCTGTTTCTCGTTCTGCTTCTCGTTTATCAGTTATGGACAGAATATTTCCGTCCTGAATCGTCACTATTTTTGTCGCATATTCCGCGATACTTCTGTCATGCGTTACGATAATCAGCGTTTGCCCCTTTTCCTTGACTTCGCGGATTATCAGCTCCATGACTTCCTTTGTCGTTCCACTGTCGAGGTTACCCGTTGGCTCGTCCGCGAAAATGATTTTCGGACTGCCCACCAGAGCTCTGGCTATGCCGACTCTCTGCTGCTGCCCGCCTGACATCTGAGTGGGCTTTCGCTTTTCGTAGCCCTTCAGGCCGACCTGCTCGAGCGCCTCATGAGCAAGCTTTTTTCGCTCCTTGACATTGACATTTCGGAAAATCAGCGGCATCATAACGTTTTCTTCTGCCGTAAGCATCGGCATCAGGTGATACGCCTGAAAGATGAAGCCTATATTCTTTTGCCTGAACAGAGTAATCTGCTCTTCGTTTAGTTTATGAATCGGAACGCCGCCGATGTAAATCTCGCCGCGTGTGGGTTTTTCAAGACCCGCAACCATATTAAGGAAGGTGGATTTTCCGCTTCCGGAGGTTCCCAAAAAACAAACAATATCCCCTCGGAAAATATCAAGACTGATATCATCCAAAGCGATAACTCGTTCTTCTCCCATTCTGTATATTTTTCTGATATTCCGCACTTTAATAAGTGGTTCCATTTTTCACTTCCTCCTTTCCCTATATATCCCCATCTATCTTTATACCATAGTCTAAAAACCTTTTCAACCATAAAAAAACAAAATCTCCAATCTGGGGACAGGCACCAAATTGGATTTTTGGCTAATTTGGGGACAGGCACCAAATTGGAATTTTGGCGAATTTGGTGCCTGTCCCCAGATTAGCCTTTGAATTCTGATGCGGTGATTGATCCTATCATGAGGTCACGGAGCTCGCCGTCGTAGCCGCGACAGCCCATACGAAGCGTCCCATCAAGCTTAAAACCAAGCTTACGCGCCACGTTGCGGCTGCGCTCATTTTTCGGATAGATTGCAATACTGACTATCTCGAGTCCCAAAGTTTCAAAACCGTATCGCAGCACTTCTTTTCCGGCTTCTGTCATAATACCCATGCCCCAGTATTTGCGCGCGAGCGAGTATCCGAGCTCGCGGCTTTTCACATCTTGTCTGCGCTTATCCTTTTCAAGAGTGATAGACCCGATTATCTCGCCGTTCTCGTTCCACTTTATCGCAAAAGCACCGGTAGGTATGAATATATCCTTTATGATATCAAGCGACTCGCCGGGATCTTCATGCGGCTTCCATCCTGCAGCAGGACCGACCTCCCTGTTCCTCGCATACTCGAAGAGTGCTATCGCCATTTCTTCGGTAGCCTCCCACGGTGTAAGTGTCAATCTTTCAGTTCTCAGTATCATACTACCTCCCGGCACAAAGTGCCATCACACAACTATACTTACTAACTATACCAAGCTAAACTGAATTACTCTGTAGTTGAAAGAATTTCGTTATACTTCTCTACCTGCGAAATCTTCATGCGCTCAACATCTTCCGGGTTTACCTCTTCAAGCAGTCCGAGCACCGTCGGGCCGAGATATATAGTGCTCAGTATTTCGCCATCGAGAGAGATCTTGCTGTACTGCGTGAAGTTTTCGCCCTTGATGTAGTAGTTCTCGCCGATCTGAACGACTTCCTCAATCTTGATAGGACGTATGCCCATACGCATATCTGCAGGCTCGAAAGGAGTCTTTCCACCGTAGATGAAGCGCTTGCCGTAGAGCATATCGTACTCGAGGGTCTTCAGGTTTGCGAGATATGCTTCGTCTTCGCTGTGGTTTTGGTGGTAGAGCATGAGCGTACCGTCGTGGATGCCGAGACGGTCAAAAACTTCCGGCATCAGCTGATAAGCGTGGAGATCCTTGTCGATGGCCTTTATTTTGTAGTTCGCCCAAATCAGATACTGCGTGTTGTAAAGGTCGCCGCTCTCCATCTCCTCCGCCTTCATTTCGAGGGCGGGGATGTGGTCGCCGTAGAGAACCAGAACTACAGGCTCAGGATATTTACTTAGCGCTGTGGTCAGTTCGCCGAGCCACTTGTCCATTTCGTGAATCTGATTTACGTAGTAGATATACTGGTACTGCAGCTCCTCTGTAGGCGCGGTGACTTCGATATCAGGCATTTCTATTACCTGCTCGGTAGGATATTTGCCGTGTCCCTGCACCGAAACCGTGAATACAAAATCGTGCTCGCTGTCGGAGTCGAGCGCTGCCAGAATCTGCTCTGTCAGCACCTGGTCTTTCGCCCAGTTTTTCGGCGTCTTTACGACGTGATTCATGTACTCTATGGAGGTAAATGTGTCAAATCCGAGGTTAGGATAAACCTGGTTGCGGCCATAGAATGCGCCTCTGTGGTTATGTATTGCATGAGCCTTAAAGCCCATATTTTTCAGTATGTAAGCTGCAGTCTCGCAAGTCTCTTCACGAAGAATCGACTTGTACGGATATTCACCCGGGCCAAAGAATTTTACGCTCATTCCGGAAAGCACTTCGAACTCGGTATTTGCCGTGCCGGCACCTACAGCAGGTGCGGTAAAGTATCCGGACGAGCATTCATCCATCATTTTTCGCCAGTTAGGAACAGGATCCTCAGAGCAGGTGATGGTTTTTACCATATAAGGGTCAATGAACGATTCGAGCTGAACCACAACTATGTTAGGCAGCTTTTCGTCAACATCGGTAACCTCGGGTACGTATATGCCGTCCTCCCCGAGCTCACCCGGGGCAAAAATTGCCTTGACAGCTTTTTCGTTATATCCCATCGGACGGTTTACACCCGTGTTAACCCATGTGTTTATAAAGCAGTACGGGAATCCGAAATCCCTGTATGCATATGCCAGATTACCAAAGAAGGTCTCGACAACGCCTGTTTTTATTGCGAGGCCCGAAGAGCCTCCCATCAGCACCATGATAATCAGGAAGGTTGCGATATATTTCTTTGGGTCTATTTTTTCCTTGCGCCGAGGTCCCTTAATAAAGATCAGCACCAGCAGTGCGATTGCGATTGCAATACCAATGCACATGAACACGATCTCTTTGGTGCTAAGGTAGTTCGGAACTATGGAAAGGCCGTCCTCGAGCACCTGCAGGTCCTTTGTTGTAAACGGAGTCATTCGGTTTGACAGGATGACGCCGTTTGCGATACCGATTCCGAGCCACGTTCCGCCCACAACTATGTAAACGAAAAGTCTGCGCTTTACCAAAATTGCTATCGAAAGAGTAGCGAGAATAATCAGCATGTTATAAAAGAAAACGAGAGGCTGTGTGAGCAGATAGCTAAAGCCCTCGGAAAGACCCTGCCTTGAAACCGCCTCAATTACAAAATTGATGGCGAAAGAAAGCAAAACTATTGTAATAACTGTCCTGCCCAGGTCTTTTTTTATTACTTCTTTGAATTTTTCCATTTTGTTACCTCATTCGCCAGACGCGCAAATTCATTGAGATCCAGAGTCTCTGCCCGGCGAATCGGATCTATATCCGCTGTTTTTAAAATCTCTGCCGCAGTAGGCTTGTCCATTCCGCATACACCGACAAGTGCATTTGACAAAGTCTTTCTGCGCTGCCCAAAACCGCCCTTTACGGTTTCGAAAAATATTTTCTCGTCTATAAGCTCAACAGGCCTTTCCGGTCTGATGTTTAGTTTTAATACTGTCGAATCCACATTCGGCTGCGGTACAAAAACAGTGCGCGGCACATCAATCAGGTTTTCAGCCGTGCAGTAATACTGAACTGCCACGGAAAGCGCGCCGTAGGTCTTTTTCCCGGGCTTTGATCTGATTCTGTCCGCCACTTCCTTTTGCATCATTATGATAATGCTGTCTGCCCTTACACCATCCTCGAGTATCTTCATCACGATAGGTGTGGTAATGTAATACGGCAGATTTCCTATTATTTTGACGCCCTTTGTTCCGGCTCCGTACTCCGCAATTAGGGCGTTTATATCCGTCTTTAATATGTCCTTGTTTACGACTGTAACATTGTCATACTGAGCAAGCGTTTCATTTAGAATCGGAATCAGGCCTTTGTCGATTTCAACTGCGACGACCTTCCCCGCCCTTTCAGCAGCCTCCGCTGTCAGAACGCCGATGCCCGGGCCGATTTCAATTACGAGATCGTCCTCTTTTATATCTGCACCCTCAATAATTTCATCAATTATCCCTTTATCCGTCAGGAAATTCTGGCCGAGGCTCTTCGAAAGATGAAAGCCGTGCCTTTCTTCGATATCACGGATTGTCGATGCTGAGTAAAGCTTCATTGAATGCCTCCCTGCTGATGCCGAAATGGTTCAGTTTCTTTAAAAATGCCCCGCTGTTGCCATAACCTATGCCAAGCTCCTTGCCAAGGGCTTCACGCCTCGCAGCAGAGTCTGAGCTGCCCATAAGTCCGGCTTTTTGCAAGTCCGCCTTTGTGAATACTCCCTTGGGCGTAGCGTCATCCGCCGCTGCCGTGCACTTTGCCTTTGAAAGGGCCTCGATTATCGCCTCTGGCGCAGCATTCTCAATACCTATGTCGCCTTCTTTCGTCGCATCTGCCTTTGCAAGAAATGCTTCCTTCGCATTCGGGCAGTGCTCCTTTATGCGACGCCGTATCTCAGAGCCCGCATGGTCCGGGTCTGTGAATATAATGATTCCAAGCTGCGGATCCGCATAAGCCCTGTCGATAAGCTCCCACGTCTCGCGCCGTATCCCATATCCATGCGTCTCTATGGTTTGGGCGTCGACTGCGCGCAAAACCGCTGCTGTGTCGTCTCGCCCTTCCACAATTATTATTTCTCTAATTTTCGTAAGTTCCTTCATTGTGTCGCCTGCAAGCCCTCGCTATTTTCCGCCGCCGTCGCCCATGACTTCCTCGAGGGCGCCCTTAGTCGGAATAACCGGCAGGATGTAGAGCGTTTCGCCCGGCATAATCAGGCTCAGCTGCTGGCGCGCCTGCTGCTCGATGTAGTCAGGCTCACCCACACTTTCGAGTTCTTCTCTCAAATCGTCCCGCTGACGGGTGAGCTGTTCGTTCCGATTTTCGAGTTTTGATTTTTCAATCTGCAGTGAAATGATGTTCCACGCAGACGCCACGAGGATGCCGACAATCAGTAAAAATGCGGCGATGTAAATAAGCACACGGTTTCTGCGCTTTTTGCGCTTTCGCGCCGAAAGCTGACGTGCTTCCTCAAGACGTCGCTGCTCTTCCTCCTTGCGTGCCTTCTCGTCGCGCCTTTCTCTGCGCTCCTTACGGGCCCGCTCAAAGTCTATTACCTGATTGTTTCTTTTGAATTCCCTGCTTCTGCTGGCTTTTCTTTTAAACATTTTTGACCTGTCCCTAAATTCGCCAAAATTCCAATTTGGTGCCTGTCCCCAGATTCGCCTAGTCGCTTAGGCGCTCGCCGCGGAGTGCGGATGCGGCCAGAGGAAGTGAAATTGTCACCTTCGTGCCTCTGCCCTCCTTGGACTCGATTTCGATGTTGCCGCCGTGCTCATCGACTATCTGCTTCGATATCGAAAGACCCAGGCCCGTTCCGCCCATGGCGCGGCTTCTCGCCTTGTCTACGCGGAAAAAGCGCTCGAAAACTCTGCCAAGCTCTTCTTCAGGGATGCCTATGCCATTATCCGATACGATTATATAAACCGTCTTTTCGCGGCGCAGCGCATCCACATCTATTCGTCCGCCTTCCTGCGTATATTTTATTGAATTCGAGAGGATGTTTAACACAACCTGCTCGATTTTATCTCTGTCCACAACAACAGGCAGTCTCTCGTCTGATTTAAAGAGAATGTTAAGCTGCTGCTTTTTTGCTGCAGCAGTGAGCTCCACCTTTGTGACGGCGTTCTGAAGGAGAGGTATGATGTTAAGCTCCTTCATACTCCACTGCTCCTGCTGGTTTTCCATACGCGAAAGCTGCAAAAGCTCTTTTACCAGACGGTTCATTCTGTCCGCTTCCGTATCTATTATACCCAAGAACTGCTTTTGCATTGCAGGGTCGTCAACCATGCCGTCGAGCATAGTTTCTGTATAGCTTTTTATGGTGGTAAGCGGTGTTTTTAATTCGTGCGAAACGTTTGCAACGAAGTCCATCTGCATATTTTCGAGCTTTTGCCTCTCAGTTATATCCTGAATAATCATCAGGATTCCTATGTCTTCGCCGCCCTCATCCCGATATTTGTCATAGCGCACCGCAAAAGTCCTGCCACCGTATTCAAATACATCTGTCGCAGCCTCTTCCCTGCAGTTTTCAACGAGCTTTTCGAGGCGTAAATCCTTGTTTACAGTGCTGATTAAATCATCATACGGCAGCTGCTCACCCTCGGAAAAATAATCCTCCGGCAGCCCGAGAAGCTCAATTGCCGCTTGATTGAGGTGCGTGATGTTTCCGGCAAGATCAATCGCAATCAAAGCGTCTGCCATGTGCCTCAGCACCGCTTCGAGCTTGTTCTTTTCGTTTTCAATCTGAGAAAGAGTATCGTTTAGCTTGATTCTGAGTATGTTAAACATATTCGCAAGCTGGCCGATTTCATCGTCAGACTTTATTGAAACCTCCTGCGAGAAATCACCCTCAGACATGCGCTCTGCCTTTACGGTTACGTCCTTTATTGGCCCCGTGATGGAGCTGCTGATGATGATACCGAGGACTACAGTAATTACGAGCGCCAGAATCATTGCTCTGATAAATATTGAACCCGACTGTGCTACGGATTCATCGACTTCGCTCATGTCTGCTCTGAAGTAGAGCACTCCCAGAGTCTTTCCCGAATCGCTTATGACAGGAAACACAACATTCATTACCTGAAGGGTTCTGTTCGAAAACGAAACCGTGGAAAACGATTCGGCTTGCTCACCCGAAGAAAGCGAGCTCAGAATAACATCGCAGTCGAGCAAATCCAGAGCGCTGCGGCTTTGGACGTCAGAGGTTGCTGCGATTATATTCATCGCGGAATCTATCACATAGATTTCCTGGCCCAGACCTATTCCCCAGCTGTGGATGTTAGCTGCAATCTCGTCAACATTTTCTGCAAGAGTGTCATAAGCGGCAAACGAAGAAGTCAGAGCTCCTTCGTTTACAGTGTTTTCTATGTCCTGTCTTATGGAATTGGTATAGTATTTTTCGAGCTGGCTGGTCAGAAAGACGCCGATTATGGTTGTCGCTATGAACACGAGAAGTACATAAACCAGAACCAGTTTCCATCTGATGCTGCGCCCCAGCTTGGTTTTGAACATAAACTAAGGCCTCCTGAAATAATAACCTATTCCGCGCTTTGTCATAATATATTTCGGATCGGATGAATCGTCCTCAAGCTTTTCGCGAAGACGACGCACCGTAACGTCTACGGTTCTGATGTCGCCGTAGTATTCGTATCCCCAAACCTCTTCAAGCAGCTGCTCGCGGGAGAAAACCCTGCCTTCTGCCGCAGCGAGATACTTCAGGAGCTCAAACTCACGCTGGGTCAGCTCGAGTGCCTGTCCGGATTTGCGAACCTCAAACCTGTTCATGTCTATTTCAAGATTTCCGAAAATCTGAATATCGGAAGGTGCATCCTTCACCAGGTCTGTGAAGTCGGTTCTGCGAATATTTGCCTTGATGCGGGCAATCAGCTCACGCATGGAGAAAGGCTTTGTGATATAATCGTCTGCGCCCAGCTCGAGACCAAGCACCTTGTCTATTTCCTCTTCCTTTGCCGTCAGCATCAGAATCGGCACGAGGCTGGTTTCCCTAACCTTTTTGCAAACCTGAAAACCGTCCATCAGAGGCAGCATTACGTCGAGAAGTATCAAATCGGGATTCTCGGACATTGCTTTTTCATATCCTGCCTGACCGTCGTATGCTGTCAGCGTTGCATAGCCTTCCTTTTCAAGGTTAAATTTAATGATGTCTGAAATAGACTGTTCGTCTTCAATAATAAGTATTCTCTTTTTTTCCATCTGCTTTTCCTCCTTGTAACTGCTTATAAGTAATTGAGAGGATTCTTTGGTGTACCTAGGTACTGAATTTCAAAGTGGCAGTGAGGTCCGGTCGATCTGCCCGTAGAGCCGACGTTTGCGATGTGCTGGCCCTGGTAAACGGCTTCGCCCACCTTCACATGAAGCTTTGAGCAGTGTGCGTAAACCGTCACATAACCGCCGCCATGATCAATCTTTACAACATATCCGTAAGAACCGGAATATCCGGAGAATATTACGGTACCGCCGTCTGCCGCTCTGATCTTTGTTCCCGTAGGGCAAGCAAGATCGACACCGTTATGCATACGTCCCCACCTCTGTCCGAACTTTGATGTGAGTCTGTAGCCGGTTACCGGATATATAAACGAGCCCGTTCCCTTCTTCGGAGGAAGTGCCTTTGTACCTCTGACTACAATAGCCGATACAGGCTCCTGCGTAATCTGGGAAGAAAGCTCGAGCTTTGCTACCTCGAGGCCGTTATTCTTTACAATTTTTGCCTTTACTTCACGCTCACCCGGCTTGCCCGCACGCTTTACCGTGGTCTCACCCTGGTAGATTGATGCGCTGTCTTCGTAGACCGTCTCATAATCAAGATATTCAATATATGTGGAAATCTCAACCGTCTGTACCGTTAAAAGCGGCACTGCCTGATTGAGCACGATTTCCTGTCCGATGGAAAGCCTTGCCGGGTTAACCGTAGGATTGCTTGCCTGCAGGTCTGCCTGAGATATGCCGTACATATTCGCAATCTCTGAGAAAGTCTCGCCCGACTGAACGATATGCGTCATTCTCTCCTCTGCACCCGTTAATATCTTGTACAGCATCTCGTCGTGCGAAAGCAACAGTCCGAGCTTTGTTTCATAAGGCTCAATAACTACATTTTCCGCAAAGCCTACATCCTCGTATTTAATCGACTCGCTAGGCGGAGCATAGGTATCTCTGACTTCCTTCAGTATCTGCCGAGCCATCTCTTCGCTCTCGACAACGCCGAACATCGAGCCTTCCGCAACAATGCGGTATCCAGTTACCGACATATCCTGCATGTAAGTCAGGGTACGCAGAACTTCAGCCTGCGTATCGGTATCACCCGTAAAGTTCCATACTCTCTTGAAGGTTATGTCCTCGTCCTTGTCTATATATACCTCGGCGGAATGCTCCTTTGAAAGCTGCTCGCTGACAATATCGAGAATCTTGGTTACATCCTCCTGATTCTTTACCATGCCGAGCGTTTTGCCGTTGTATGCGTATTCGTATGCAGTTGCCCAGTTAATTCCGGCAATTACAATCAGCGTCAGGGCCACAACTCCGCTAAAGCCGAGAATCAGATACCTTTTGTTCAAATCCGCCCAGTGACGGAAGCGGTGAATCCTTACTCCGCTCTTTTGAACAACATCTTCGGCCTTTTGCTGACGGTCTCCCTGCTTGTGGTCAAACAGATTGACCTTTTCTGCCAGAATCGTGCTGACTCTGTCCTCTTTCTCTATCAGCAGGTCCTTTACCCCTACCAGCTTTCCTGTCAGCGCCTTTTTCTTTAAATTGAATCCGGCCTTTTTCTCGCCGATGCTCTGCGAAAGCTTTACTGCCTTTTCCGGGTCTTTCTTTGCGGTCAGGCGGGTTACAAACCTCCTGATTTTTGAAAATACAGTTTCAAAGAACGCCTTTACGGCAATTGCCGCATGCTTTAATCCCTTTATAACAACGGTAAATACCTTGTCACCGTAGATATCGGATTGCTTCAGCGCTTCTCCCAAAGGGATTTCGGTAATATCGGGCTCCGGATTCTGCTCTTTTTCTTCCTGCTCCTGGGCCTTTTTAAGCTCGTCCTTTATGTCTCTGATGGCAATCTGCCCCTCGAGAGGAGTCAGGGTGACATCCATATCCGCATAGCTTGGAAGCGCTGCCTTTATTTCCTCGATGGTTTTAGGCTGCGGCTCATCCGGCTCGGGACTCGGTGTATTGTCCGGATCCGCCTTTCCGAACACAGCAATAACCGCATCCTCGGTAACAACAGGCTCCATGTTTGCCTGCTCTTCCATCATGCGTTCATGTCGCTTGTGACGACTCTTGCTGCGTTCCTCAAAGTTTGCGCGCTTTTGCTCGTTCTCTTCGCTGATTTTCGACATTATTTCTTCAACGTCAATCCTCTGAGTATAGCGCGAAACGATTTCTTCGCTGTTGCCCTCGCTAACGGCTGCTTCCTTCATCTCTTCGGTAGCTCTGCCGTAGCTGTTCATTGCGTCTATTTTTTCCTGTATACTGCGCCTTAAATCTTCTTTAGCCTTTTCTTTTGTCAGACCCTGATATTCTGATGAGATTTCATGTCCCTTTTCTATGGTCTCATAAAAACTGCGCCGACGCTCTCTCTGCGCGGGAGTCAGGCCGTCCTCATCTATCTGAGGGTCTTCAGGTTTTGTAAAATCAAAAACAAATGGCTCTTTTTCGGGCTCTTTCTTTTTTATTAAGTTTTTTACTTTTGTAAAGAAATTTGCCATTCTTTTGCTTCTTTTGCCCTCTGCTCATAGCAGGAGCATCTCACTCCTTCTTCGGTCAAGCCTGTGTCTTTACACCTTTCGCACAGGTATTTATCTTCGGTATAGTCTGCCGAAAAGCCTACTCTTTCCATCAAACGAGCTCGCTCCTCAGCTTTTTTGCTGCGTATATTGCGGTACTGCGCCGCGTCCTCACTGCGGGATTGCGAAGTGCTTTTAATCATGCCCACCATGGCTTCGCGAATCTCATCGTCCAGAGCCTTTATGCCCGGAACCTTTGCGTAGACCTCTTCACGACGCGCAGCAGCCTTTTTCTTGTTTTCTTCTCTGATGTGGTCGTAATATTTCTGCACGATTGCCACCGTAACCGGATGGTCGTCCGCAAGAGGCTTTCTGCCGGCTTTGCCCGCTTCGTGCATGTTTTTAAGTATCCCATCGAGGTATTTTATGCTCGGACTCCTCGCAGCTGTTGTCTTTTTGCATGCTGCCAGGATTTCATCCATGCTAAAGCCGTCCTCGTCCAGCCACCGGTCAATGATTTCCTCCTCAGGCTTCGATGGATTACGGTTTATGCCAAGCTCCTTGAAAATCCTGCGAATCATCGCATGACGGGCGTCACAATTTTTGATGTAAGCATCAATCTTCTCATCGGTGAAAAGCCCCAGCTCCACCCAGTTGCGCACTACTGCCCCGACATAGCTTGCCTTTTCTTTGCCAAGCGTTCCTACGCAGTAATTGTAAGCATAAATAATCATCTCCGGCGTTGCACCGTCTTCCTCTATGAGCGCATTTATGGCAGGCAGCTCACTGCCCCCCAGCGGCCTTCCGAGTAAGCCTTCGATGGCCGTAAACAGCGCCGAAAGCTGCTCATCGGATATCTTAAACCTCTCGAAGGTCTGCTGCACCGGCTTTGGCTGTGCTGCCTCAGGCTTGCCACAGCCTGCGCCGTGGCAAAATTGCGCACGCAAAGACTGAAGCTGCACCCCTCCGTCGCGCGTTTGCGAGAGGAGGCCCTGCTGCTCCCAGTAGTCAAAAGCTTCCGCAACCTTGAGGCGTGTAGTCTTCAGCTGGGAAGCAAAGATATCTTCGCTTGCTTCCATGCCCAGCGATGCGTACATCTGCGCCAGCAGATACACCTTTACATACTCCCCGGGTGCGTCGCACATATATTCACTTATGAACAAATTCTCAACCGCAGTGTCCTGAAAGCACCACGAATCCGAGAAATTTCTTCCGAACTTCATATTTTACCCCATGTCGGCCTGCTTTGCCTTGTCCGCAAACCTCGTGTATTTTTCGAGCCAGGTCAGCTCCACTGTACCTGTGGAACCCGCTCTGTGCTTTGCAATCATAACCTCGCAGACTCCCGGCTTTGTCGATGATTCCTGGTTGTAGTAATCGTCTCTGTAGAGGAAAAGAACGATGTCGGCATCCTGCTCGATGGAACCCGATTCTCGAAGGTCCGCCAGCATAGGATGGTGATCGTTTCTTTGCTCAGGGCTTCGCGAAAGCTGCGATAAAACGAGCACCGGACAATCGAGCTCTCTTGCGAGCAGCTTTAACTGCCGTGAGAGTGTACTGATTTCCTGCTGTCTCGATTCCTGCTTGCCCGAGGCAGTCATCAGCTGCAGATAGTCGATCATGACCATGTCGAGACCTTTTTCGGCCTTCATTCTGCGGCATTTATTCTTTATTTCCATCATGCTGATGCCCGGCGTGTCGTCGATAAAAATCCTCGCTTCGACGAGCTTGTCCATGGCCTGATTTAAGTTTTCCCAGTCCATTTCATTCAGCTCACCCGTGCGAAGCTTTGACGATTCAACTCGCGACTCCATTGAAAGAAGTCTCGACCCGAGCTGCTCTTTACTCATTTCCAGCGAAAAAATCGCTATCGAAGCCTTTCCCTTTAGCGCTGCCTGCTGTGCTACATTCAGTGCAAAAGCAGTCTTTCCCATTGCCGGGCGCGCTGCAAGGATAATTAAATCCGACCTCTGAAAGCCGTTCAAATAATCGTCGAGATCCTTAAACCCCGACGGAACGCCGGTAACCTCGCCGGCATGCTTTGCGGCTTCGTCTATCATTCTCAGGTTTTCGCTCAGAACATCTTCGAGCGCTGTCATTTCCTTTCTCTCGCGGGACTGTGAAATGGCAAACACGCCTGTCTCCGCATAATCGAGAACCTTGTCGGCATCCGTTTCGCCCGAGTAGCATTTTTCCACAACCTCATCGGAGTTTTTGATAAGCTTTCTGAGTATGGATTTTTCCGCCACTATTTTAGCGTAATCTCCCGCGTTTGCCGTACTCGGCACGGCGGTTGAAAGGCCTGCAATATAAGCTCTGCCGCCGGCTATTTCCAAGGCATTGCGCTTTCTCAGCTCTTCTGTCACGGTGAGATAATCGATTGCCTGGTTTTTGTAGTGCATCTCACTGATCGCAGTGTAGATTTCCCTGTGCATAGGGTTATAAAAATCTATTGGCTTTACTATTTCAAGCACATCAAGTAGCGCATCCTTTGAAAGCATGGCTGCGCCAAGCACGGATTTTTCCGCTTCCTCGCTGTGGGGTGGAATTCTTTCCTGCATTGTTTTCTCCTGTATAGCTTTACTCTGTCTTTGCTGATTTAAATGCTAACATGTACCTTGAGGCTGCCCTTTACACTCTCAAAGAGCTTTACTTCAACCTCATATTCGCCTGCTGCCTTGATTGGGTTTTCCATGGCGATATTCTTTTTGTCGATTTTGATTTTGTGCTGCTTTTCAAGCTCTTCTGCCACATCCTTGTTTGTAATGGAGCCGAAAAGCCTGCCGCCTTCGCCGCCCTTTGTCTTTATCTCAACTGTTAGCTTTGAAAGCTTTTCCGCGGTAGCTTCGGCAGCCGCCTTGTCTGCCGCCCTCTTTTCCGCTGCGATTTCCTTTTGCTTTTCAAGAGAACGAACATTGCCCTCTGTTGCTTCGGTTGCAAGTCCTCTCGGAATCAGCATATTTCTTGCATAGCCGTCGGATACCTTTACGACATCCCCGGCTTTGCCTGTTCCCTTTACATCTTTTTGAAGAATAACTATCATTTTTTTCTTCCCCTTTCTATCTCAGCTTTTTCTGCCTGAACCTTCGCGACAGCCTTGCCGATTAAATCGTCGCGGTTGTCCTTCATCAGTTCCTCCAGACTTTCGTCATGAACCTCTTTAAGCTCCTTTATCTGAGCACTGGCAAGCCCCGGAAGCTGCTCCGCCGAGCCGCCTCTGGCTACAACGCCTGCCTCTGCAAACTCTTCATCTGCCGCCGCCTGTTCTTCCATTGTTTCCTCAACTCCGATGTCGGAAGGCTTTATATGCCCTCGGTCAAGCAGCACCTTTTCAATCTTTTTTACGGTTTCTTCAGGCGGAAGGTTTGACTGTGCTCCGGCTGTCGTCAGATGTCCGCCGCCGCCAAGCTGCTCCATGATGACCTGAACATTTATCTCACCCAGGCTTCGCGCGGAGATAACCGTTCTGCCCGCCATGGTGGTGCCGACCACGAAGCTGGCCTTTACACCGCGCACGTCAAGCAGCTCGTCCGCCGCTTGGCTGTCGAGAATCTGCGCGTCGACGTGCTGGCCCTCAAGTATCGAGATGGCAATGTGCCCGCCTGCGAGGAACTTTGCGTTTGCGACGCACTTCGCTCTGAGCATGAAGGCTTGCGAATTCATCTGGAAGAATCTCTTTACCGTTGCGGTGTCTGCTCCGGCGCGCCTAAGCCATGCCGCAGCCTCGAATGTGCGCACGCCTGTCTTTACCGCAAAGCTGTTTGTGTCTACAGTAATTCCGGCAAGCAGAGCTTCGGCTTCGAACTTTGTAATGACGTTCTTCTTTTCGCCTACATACTGCAGCATCTCGGAAACCAGCTCGCTGGCAGATGATGCGTATGATTCGATATAAGACAGCTTTGCCGTCTGGATGACGTCCTCGGCCTTGCGGTGATGGTCAATTATTGCGAGCTTGTCGGTCTTTTCGAGAAGCTCCGGAGCTTCGACATAGCCCGGTCTGTGAGTGTCGACCACGATGAGGAGTGTTTCGTCATCTATCATGGAGAGTGCTTTTTCTGTGCCGATGAAATTGTAGCACTCCGCTTCTTTTGCGTTGTTGTATATTTCGGTCAGGGTTTCGTTGTAGTAATTCAGAACGATGTAAACGTCCTTACCGCAAATCATCGCAAAACGGCTGATGCCGATGGCTGCACCAAAGCTGTCCATATCCGGATTTGCGTGCCCCATTACGATAACCTTGTTTGCCTCGTCGAGCAGTCTGTGGAGAGCATGCGCAACTATGCGGCTCTTGCCCTTGTTGATTCTTTCAACCGATTGGGCGCGGCCACCGTAATATTCGACCTTGTTTATATTTTTAACCGCTGCCTGGTCGCCGCCGCGGCCTCGAGCGAGGTCGAGTGCGATTCCCGCATATTCGTCGGTCTGTGCTAAATTCTTTCCTCCTATGCCTACTCCTATAGAGATAGTAACCGGGAAGTCGGCCTCTGACTCAATCTTGCGAATTTCGTCGAGAACGGGGAATTTGTTTTCGATCATGCGGTCGCAGGCTGCTTGGTCAATAATCATAACATATGTGCTGCGGCCGACCTTTGTGATGGAGGCATTGAGCCTCATGAAGGCCTGTCTCAGCGTCTGATTGATTTCAGCAGACAAAGAGGCCCTACGCTCTTCGCCGTTTGCGGCAATCAGCTCTTCGTAGTTGTCGATTTCAACGATTACTATACAAGGCTTTTCGTCGTTATAGCGTTTTTTCAGAGTTTCCTGAAGGGTTACCTCTATAAAGTACACCGCAAGATCCGCGCCGGGCTCGTCACTTACAGGTGCTGCCATGATGCGGAAAAACTTGTCGTTCCTGCTGATTATTGGCGGAGTTTCTCTCTCGTCGAGAGTGAGGAGCTCCTTGTATCTGTAGTTTGTAAGAATAAAAATATCGGTTTCGGCAATGTCATCGTAAAGGAACACTTCCGAGATTTTTGAGTTGACTCCTGTTACCTTGCCCTCTGAATTGACGGTGCAGCACGGAAACGGAAAGTGGTTTGCAAATCCCGATATATTTTTGTTATCACTCATCTTTTTTCCTCGTCTGTAAAAGCGCATAGTGCGCACAATTATAGATACTATATTATAGCACAAGATGGGCGCAAGGACAAGAATTTGGGCATTTTTCACGGATTCTTCATAAAAAAAGAACCCCGAAGGGCTGAAGTCTTTCGGGGTTTTAGTCGTTATTAAACGAAATTATTCTGCTGTGTATGGCAGGAGTGCTACGATGCGAGCTCTCTTTACTGCTGTAGTCACAGCTCTCTGGTGCATAGCGCAAGTTCCTGTGATTCTCTTAGGAAGAATCTTACCTCTTTCGGTAACATACTTCTTGAGCTTTTCAACATCCTTGTAATCTATAACTTCAGTCTTGTCAGCGCAGAACTGGCAAACCTTTTTGCGTCTCATGCCGCCACCACGTCTCTTGTTTTCAATCATGGTATTTATCTCCTTTCAAAAGATTAATTTCTAATTACTGTTTATGATTAGAATGGCATATCGTCTTCGCCGAGTGCTTCAAATCCTGCAGGCATATCGTCGCCGCCGCTCTGGCTTTCGCTCTGTCTTGGTTCATATGAGCGGCCTGAGCCGTGTGATCCGCCGTCGCTTTCGCTCTTGCTGCCTACGAATTCAACGCTTTCTGCTACAACGTCGGTTGTGTAAACCTTCTGACCATCCTTGTTTGTGTAGCTTCC
>ODAI014362480.1_pt1 | contig 23145 bp, 19 predicted proteins | sample 1539321 | NCBI WGS metagenome assembly ODAI01 (sample SAMN02144231, study PRJEB22623) | gut metagenome | biome: sheep rumen | host: Ovis aries | place: New Zealand | reverse complement strand
CTGCCTAAAATGGAGCATAACAAGTATAATCTCATCTCCTTCCAGAGTGACAACTATACAGATTACGCCAAGATGAACATCACACCCACACCCGACAGTATGCTGCGCGTATTCATGACATATGTACCACTTGAAGAGGCAGTGGACATCGAACCGCAGGAAGCGAAGAATGACTTAGATTAGTGTTTCCTTTTGGTTCAGAAAGTGTAATACTGAATCTCTAACTGCTGAATAGCCTTTTTCATTTCGATCTTGTCTGAGAGTTTTAATGCTCCTTATTTAAATACTTTACTGTACTTCATAGTCATTTTCCCTTTCCGATTTTATTTATATTCTACCGGATTTTTGGATGTTTATCGAGTGATATTTCAGTATGTTGATTTAAAGAAAAATGGTCATTCTTGTCGTTCTTATTCTTGAATTACATATTGACAAGAAGCGTTTAATATGTTAAAATTAACTTTGCATTTATATAATAATGATTGAAAAAAACTTTAGGCTGACTGCTGTTGTTACTACAAGTGTATGTCAAAAGGCTGATCATAAAAGATTCAAAAAAAGGAGATATTATCATGAACAGACATATCATTATTAGGGCTATCATAGCGGCAATATGGGTTATAGTGGGCATTGTTGTACTTATAAAAGGACAGATGGCATCAGGACTGATATCATTAGCGATGGGTGCTGTTTTCGGATTCAGTGCTTTCTCTATGTCAAGAAAAAAGTAAGGAGATACCATGGCTGATCTTCTTCAACTGGCTGAACTTAAAGCCTGGTATGACCCTGAAAAACAAGTCCTTAAAGGACTTGATCTTATCCTGGAAGAACACAGTGTCATCGGACTTATAGGTCTTAATGGTGCAGGAAAAACTACCCTTATGAACGTTCTATGCGGACTTCACACGGGATTTTCAAGTAATGAGCAAAAATTTTCAGGTAAAAATTTCAGTTTCAAGGACAAGGAATTCAAAGAGCAGAGATATATAGTATTCTCGGAAGACGAGTCCTTTGGATATTTCTCATTTGATGAGTATATCGCTTATGTATTCGGCTGTTATAACAAAAAGCCTGATAAAACATATATTGATGAACTGGTGGAAAAGTTCGGTTTTGGTGATTACCGAAGTACTTTTATAAAAGACCTCTCCCTAGGCAACCGCAGAAAGGTGTATCTCATCACGGGTTTTGCCCTGAAGCTGCCATTGCTGCTGCTTGATGAACCTGTCAATGGTCTGGATTTCAACAGTACTGAAGCCCTTTATGATCTTATTGCAGGGTACAAGAAGTTCGGTACAGTGCTGTTTTCTTCCCACATACTGGAAAGTGTTACCCTGACCTCAGATAAGGTATTGGTGCTGGAAAACGGAATAATTGCCAGAACTTACTCAGGCAGTGATATTACTACTGAAAATATCAGGGATTCGCTGGAGAAAGCGAGCGTGGTGAAAGATGTTTAAAATGTTGTCACGCAAGTTGCTGGGTGAAAAATACCGCAGTGCACTGCAAAATGTTCTTATCTCAGTTTTTGTCGCGTACGGGCTTTATTCGCTGGACAAACAGATACCGCTTTCAAAAAAAGTACTTGTGCTGACAATAATTGTTTATTCAGGGACACTGATAATTCAGGCACTTGGTTCAGCTGACAATGCAAAAGTACTGCACGGGCTTTTTGCCATGCCCTGTAATGAACGACGGACCCTCGGAGAATACACTTTGGTGATAGGTCTTTATGTCCTAACCTCAAAGGTATCACTGCTGGCGGCACTTTTATTTGCATTCACAAAAATGACGGTTTACAGCTGTATACTTTTACTGCTTGCTTTTCTGCTTGCACTTTTCGGAGGAATGGCTACCTTCGGACACTTTAAGAAAAGACCGTATATCTCGGTATTGTACGTGGCTGCAGGTATAGCTATGGCTTTTTTTCTGCCTGACGGGAAAGCTGCGGTCATAGCTTTGACGGTTGCAGATGTTATCTTTGGAGGGACACTGTTTTTCCTCAGAATGGAAGACTTTCGCGTTTGTCCAACGGCAGGCAGGAGAAGGAAAACTGTTGCCGCAAAAAAGCCGACGTTTCTTATATTGCGATATCTGGGGAGATATATGCTTGAGAAAAAGGCTTATATTTTCTCGACCCTGTTCATTATTGGATTTGCGGTGTTTTTCTCACGGAATGCAGAAAATATGGGATTAAAGATCGCCTGTGGCATGGGTATGGCAGCTATCTCAATAAACTCACCTGTTTCCACTATGGTAAGTGCGAACAGAGGTCTTGACCGTAAGCTGGATGCTCTTCCGTCCAAGACTGAAAGATTTTTTATTCCTTTCGGCGGAGTTCTGTTCTGTTTTTATCTGTTGTGTTTCGGGCTGTTTCTGACAGCTTTCCACGTTGCAGGAGGCACCGTTGGAATAAGGTATCTTGTACTTGCACCGGTATTTGCAGCTGAGGGTGCTTTACTTACATCATTTCTTGAAAACAGATACCCGATAAAAAACTGGAAGACGGAAGCTGACCTGACACATAATCCCAGAAAATATATATTGCCTATAGCACTGATGGCAGAGGCGGCTATAGTTGGGTTTATTTGAATAATGACCGAACGGTATTATTAATACAACATATACATTTAGGGGCTGTTGCAACAGCCCCATTTTTTCTTTTATCACTGCCACCGTTAAGATAGCGATAAAATTCTTTGTATTACCACTTCTTCAAATTCTTGGTGGATTCAGTGCAGTTAAAAAAATATCCTGTTTCTCACGGATCAGAACACGTTTCTTTTCGTTATCTGAGTTTCTCGCCTGCTTGAAATGTTTTCGGGTAAGTATAGTTTTCTTGACTGAGATTTGACCTCATGATATAATTTATTTCGGAAAATTTCTATTTTATTGTGACCGATCCGTTCTGTTTCCTGCCTATATTAGTAAAAGGAGATCACGTCAATGCAGGACGAAGAAATCATCGGGCTTTATTTTGCTCGTTCCGAGAATGCTATCACCGAGACAAACATAAACGGCTGCATTTGTACGCAAATTTTCTGATACTTTCGTTATCATTAATTGAACATATAATATAAACTCAATTTAAATTATTCTTAACTTATAAAATCTTTCAATCGAATTTGAACAGAATATCACACAATGACGAGTATTTATCCGATTTTGAAATATTCATTCACGTTTTGTCCATTGAAAAATAATTGGTTAAGATATATAATTTTTCTTGTAATTACAAATCTGCGCAACATGAAAGTTTCTTTTCGCGAAATGAAATGTCCCCAAGACTTTATAGGAGAATTTAAAATGTCAAGATTTAGTATTGCAAAAAAATTAACTTCTGCAGTTGCAGCTGTTGGTATAGCTGTATCCGCACTGACCACCGCTGTACCGCTGAATGCGTTCGCAGCGTCCAATTACATCTCCGATGGCTGGTATTATATCAAAAACGTCAACAGCCAGAAATATCTCGATGTATCGGGGAAAAAAGATGCCGATGGTTCCAACGTTATCCAGTATAAGGGCAACGGCGGCAATAACCAGAAGTGGTATGTCACCAATCTCGGCAATAACGTTATCACTATCAGAAGCGGTCTGAAAGGCGGACGTATGCTCGATGTTGAGAATGGCGCTAACACCGATGGTGCCAATATCCGCCTGTGGTCTGCCAACGGCGCTAACGCTCAGAAATTCAAGGTAGTCAAGAGTTCTTCCGGCGTTTACTGCCTTAAGACCGAAAACAGCGGCGAATCCAAAGCGGTAGATGTTTACGGCTGGTCAACCTCCGATAACGGCAACATCAATCAGTGGACTTATAACGGACTTGCCTGCCAGCAGTTCAAGTTTGAGTCTACTTCTGCAGGTGCAAGCAAATCTTCGGGCAGCTCTTCGTCGAGCAGTTCATCTTCTTCAAGCAGCAGCTCATCATCTTCAGGCAGCAGTTCTTCATCTTCAGGCAGTTCATCTTCTTCGGGTTCTTCCCTTGAAGTAAAGAACGGCGGCACCTCCCTTTCGTCTGCACTAAGCAAGGCTAAAAAGGGCGATACCGTTGTCATCAACGGCACAGTAAAGTCGGGCGCTGTAAAGGTACCCGCAGGCGTTAACATCTCAGGCAAGAACTCCGCTGTCATCGACTTCTCGTCTACTTCGGGCGGCAACGGCAGAGGTCTTACTTTCGAGGGCAACGGCAGTACCGTACAGAACGTTTGCATAAAGAACGCTTCCGATAACGGTCTGTACATCACAGGCTCCAACAACACCTTCAAGAACGTTGAGGCTTGCTATAACAAGGATGCAGGCTTCCAGGTATGCAACGGCGGTTCAAACAACAAGTTCTACAGCTGCCATTCTCACCACAATGCAGATGCTAAGGGCGAGAATGCTGACGGATTCGCAAACAAGCTGCATTCGGGCACAGGCAACTATTACGAGAACTGCATCGCTGACTACAACAGCGACGACGGCTGGGACTGCTATGCTGCTCACGGCGCAGTTACCCTCGTTAACTGCCAGGCTAACTACAACGGCTACTGCGACGGCATCTACGGTGACGGCAACGGCTTCAAGATGGGCGGCGTTGACAACAAGACCAGCGGTGAAAAGGCTCACCTCGATCCCCTCAACCACGTTCTCAAAGGCTGCACTGCTAAGGGCAACTACGCTTCGGGCTTTGACAGAAACAACCATAACGGCGTTGTAACTATGGAGAACTGCACAGGCGACAGCAACAAGAAGTACAACTTCAACTGGCCTGCAAGCGGCACTCCTTCCGCACTGGGTTACAAGGTAACTTTCGGTGTGGCTAAGATAATCAGCTGCACTTCCAAGAACGGCAAGAACAACATCGGCGGCGCTAAGCTGTCGGGGAATTGCTCAGGTTTTTAAGTTATTATAACTACACCAAATGACATCGGGGCTGTTGCAAGCCCCAACAAGAAAACGAGCCTGGCACAAACCTGAAAAGGTAGTGCCGGGCTCTTCTTTGTCGGGAATAATCCGCCCGATTTCCATGTCTCTTTATTTTTTTCTATGTCCCTGTTTTTCGGGAAAATAAGTGACATCGAATATAATCATAGGCTTTTATTATTTCACATAGTATGAAACCATTTGATGCGAATTTGATGTGCGTTTGATGCGAGATGTTATAGGCTTATAAGCCCTATTTTTCGGGATTAAAGCATTCTATCCTGCAAGTATGCTCTTTAGTAATTTTATCATAGTTGATGCCAACAATGATAAGCTTATCAAGATATTCTGTCAACGCGCCATGGTAGCGTTTTTCTTTTATCTGACTGATCGCTGTGTCGGCGGATTTATCATATTTCAGCTCAACCAGCATCGCAGGTTTGTCAGAATGCTTCAAAGGGATAAACACCAGATCCGCAAAACCCTCGCCTGTTTCCAGCTCTCTGAAAATAGTATAATACTTCTTCGCTGAATAAAATGCAAGGCTCAGAAGACAGCTCAGAGAATTTTCATTGTTGTATGTCAGCAGCGAAGTGTTCTGATAATGCAGCTCACGAAGTGCATCACTGACTGCCTTTTCATTGCCTTTCAGCGTATCTTCCAACAGTCTTTCCGAACTTCTTATTGCTGACATGACATTCTCCCAACCGCCATCCTCAATGCAGTTGATAAATTCCTGCCTAACTTCCTCATTTGGGATATAGCAACTTCTGTCTGCCTTATTGTAGGTCAGATACCCCAGATGTATCAAAAGTGTCAGCACATCATCAGCAGAACTGAAATTTGTCATATCGTTCTGGAATTTAAGAATATTTACCTTTACAGGCTCATCAGCAATAAGCTGTACCACCTTGTCACGCAGACCGTCAAAATTCGCTTGGATGTACTCTTTCAACGCCTCGTAAGTCTCTGTTTGCGTCCAATAGTTGCCTAACTCCTTGCTCAGCATTGCCTCGACAACGGACTTCGGATTGTATATCGATACATCATTGACATTGTATCCATCATACCAGCGCTTGACCTCATCGAAGTCCATTTCATACTTGTCGCAAAGCTCCCTGACTTCCTCTTCGGTAAAGCCTGTATATTCGGCATAAACACCTGCATCGGCTACAGATATCTCCTTGAACATATTGAGTGCTGAATGCTCGCCATACTTCTTTATTGGCAGTATACCTGTCATATATGCAAGTGCAACATACACCTTGTCTTTCAGAAGACTGCGCAGAAAATCAAGATAAAGAGTCTGATTTTCGGTATCATTCTTGTTCCTGCGGAAAATACAGTCCCACTCATCGATAACAAATACAAACTTCACATGAACAGCATTGTAGATATCCTCCAGAACAGAGGGTAAGTCGTTCCAGTCAAAGCAGTCAACGCCGCTGAACTGTGATTTCAATTCATGGAGAAGTCTCTTCTGAAGATAATCCAGTGAGCCTTCAAGAGAGTCATGTTTATCCATAAAATTGATCATATTCAGATGTATGACCTGAAACTTATTGAGATATTTTTTGTAGTCGGGAGAACCCGATATCTTCAGAGTCCTGAACAGACTGTCGGTATCCTCCTGACCGTAATACGCACAAAGCATATCGGCAGTGATAGATTTCCCGAACCTGCGGGGACGGCTCACACACACGAACCGCTGAGATGTATTTATGCACTCATTGATTACAGAGATCAGCATTGATTTATCAATGTATATCTTTGAATTAACCGCCATTCGGTAACTTTCCGCACTCGGATTCAGCAGCATACCCATTCATCAAGGCTCCTTTCATCGGTCTTTGATTTATTATAGCACAGTCGAGTGTGAAAATCAATAGGAATGTACTTCATTTTTCCGTAAGAAAATACCTCCCACCCGAATTGTATGGTTATTGCCATAGAAGGATCAAATCACTAACAATCCAAAAGCACCGATGTCGTGAAGATATCGGTGCTTTTACTATAATTATTTCTATTTCACTGTCGTTCACTTAACTCTAAACCTTTTGAAATTGTCCTGCATCAAAAACCGTTTCGATTTATCAGCAGGTAGTATATAAATAAATACAGATCATTCGTCACATAGAACATTTGTTTTCCAAAATCATATTGTGCATAAAATTTACCGCTCTCACTTATGAAGAAGTTTGCATCTCTTTTTGAAGCAATAGTCAGCAGATCCTCGCCTACTTCATCTCGGAATTCTTTCGGATCTTTCATTCTTTTATTGGGGTAAAATCCTACATAGCAATCATCATCTGATGCAGGGTTCCAGATCCTATATTTCCCGATAGGGATCACCTCAAAGAATTTCTTTGCTGCAGGGAAAACTGAAAATCCAAGCTCCCTGTATTTATCTTCAATAGGCGCAGTATCAATGATCTTATCAGGATCCCAACCGTGTCTTTCAAGACTGGTATATATCCTGTCGTTCAGTATCGGAACGATCTCTTTTTCACCATTAAGAATACTCTCAACTATCTTTTCATAGTCTGTACCGAGGTATGTTCCGTCATCAAGATAAAATTCACCGTTCTCATTGATGAGTATGAATCTTAAAAAAGCTTTCTTTAAGTAAACTTTAGCAGCAGGCAAATATTTTATACCGTTGTCTTTTACAAGTTTACGAACTGTCTCTTCAAGACATATTCCTTTAAGATGAAGATTTGTATCATCATAATCAATAAAAGCACATGATACGCTATTGTGATTGCTTGAATACTTTATAAGGAAATACTCTTTATAAAATTGCATTGCCGCATCAAAAACAGGTATATCATTAAAATGCTTCTCTGATTTTTTACAAAAAGCATCGAAATATTCTTCATAACGTGGATGGTGTCTATACTGATCATCTATTATAATACTCATTTCTGAACCTTTCATATTATGTGTGTGAGCAGCAAATGTACGTTTCTCTTTAGATCCAGCGTATTCTTATATTTGCATAAACTAAGGAAGTGGTTCAGGATAGTCCTTTGCCTTTTCCATAATCATCTTTGTCAAAGCCTTTTTCACAATACTATTCGGATCACCGTTTGGACGAATCCAGTCTCTCAAACTATCTTTACCAAGTATCAAAGGCATCCGATCATGAATACTGCTTACAGGATCGACTGCTTCTCTTGTAAGCACAGTGAACATCGGTATCTGAATACCTCTATGCTCTTCAAAGCGGTACAATCCTGCCAGGTATGTTATTTCCGTTCCTTCTGGTTGTATCGCATACTTTGAAGCCTATCACTTTATAGTAACAATCCCGGCATGTTTGATAGCATTTTCAGTATCCCATACGCCACCGACCCTTGCAGCGATAGCTACCTTGTAAGTCTTGCCGGGGGTGAGATTTTTGGGAGATGTGTAAACTGTATCTGTGATATTCCTAGCTGTATTCGACTTTTATGTTTGTTGGGATGTAAGTGCATCATCTTCTTTATCAACGTTATGGTGATTGTAGATGTTTTAGCCACTGTTTTCGATAACTGCAAATACACCGTTTCAGCTGAAAAACTATATGTATTTTCTATTCTTTAATTTCAGTCAGAGAATTAATAATATCATCTGTAAGCTTTATCTGCTCTTCGTTTGATAATTTATAAGATGTACGAATGACCATCGTTCCAACTATCGTATATGACCCGGAATACAAAAGAGTTCCATCAAATTGAGATAGATAATCACATCTCTTTAAAGCATCATCAAGTGTTGCATATACTTCGACCGAGCCTCCTCCGTCAACACCTTTGTGTGCAGCATCTATTCCATTGACATCAGATACGGCAATATTATCAACGGTAAAATATACACTGCTTGTATATCCTCCTTCTTCTCCCAGTAGCTTATTGGGATCATAATATGTTGTTACAGCCTTTGTCGAAGTGATTGATTCTACATCTTTCAATCTTTCATAAATAAAATCTTTTGAAGGGGCTGTTATTTGTTCCGAGACTATATAAAGCTGTGAAATGTCATTTATATTATCAGAGATCTTTGATATTTCATCTATCAGCTTTTCTTCCGTGAACGACGTTTCATCAAGTACAAATAATTCACTATCGTTTATAGTTTTATATTCAGGTATATCTTTAATAAAATCAAGAGAAGTCTTTTCTTTCAAGGAATTATAATCATTAACAAGGTCGTTATAATTGTTTACTATCGTGTCATAAGCTGTTTCACATATCGGTAAATAGCTTTCTTCCAATTTTTTAGTCTCAGTATTGATTTTTTTCACATCATTGGATATTACAGAAATATCATCATTTGATTTTCTGTACTCATCAAAATTTCTGTTGATTTCGGATCTGTGTTCAATATTATGCACTTCGCTAAACACATTAAATCTATCTACATCAGCAATAAAATTATTGATCTTATCTGCATTTGTATTATACTTTTTTACTGCATTATCATATATATCACAATAAGACAAATAGTCTTTTTCAAAAGTAGCAAGTTCTTTATTCAAAGCGTCATTTTTCCTTTTTGATGATAATAGTATGACTATTAAAGTAATGATAATAAACACACAAATGATGACAAAAAATAATGTACGTTTGTTATCCAATATAATCTTTAAGCGATTTTTCAAGTTCATTGATAGCACCTTCACAAATTCTCTGATTTACAATACCTTCTTTGGCATAAATTGATATCAATAGTTGTTCGTTATATAAATGGATCGCAGCTTTTGCATCGCTTTTTTTCATAAAACCGGATCTTATAAAAGCAACATATACTTTGTTCTCCAAATCCTCAAATATAATGTTACCTTTTACTATAAGGATATCTCTGATTTTTAGAAAAGAAAGACCTGTTACTGCAAAGGTATAATTCATGATTTTATCTTTTTCAACGAGAGTATGTGCCGACAAAATATCATCAAGATCTTGAAGATTCATAGTGTTTCTCCTTTGGTTTAACATAGCAGTCACATAATCAATTATGCTGTGATACAAGTAGGGTTATGGACATATGGTAAATAACCAACATATGAAGATGTTAATGAATACGACTAATGGAGAAAGACAACACCATTTAATTCTTCTAAAAGAGATGCTCTCATTTCGTCCTCTGTTGGCACCTTAACTTTAGGTCTTTTCTTTACTTCTTTTTCAAATAATGGCTCAAGTAAATCATCTGCAAATTTAGAACGATCATTGCTTTGATACATTTTTTCAAAAACGTCTTCATTAAGTTTATTGCTTAATTCTTTGGCTATATTGGTAGCTTCGGATTCAGTAACAATATATTCTTCACATTTATCTGCAAATTTATTTTGAATGATTTCGTACATTTCGTCGGCATCGTCATCGGTAATATAATCCGCAATTGCATCGGCAGCTATAGATGCTCCACCGCCTATAAGAATAGTTCCGATAAAAGCACCTGGTAGCGTTCCGACACCGGGAACGACTAAACTCCCTATAATACCACCAGCAAAATAACCAGCTGCTCCAGCTACGGTTGAAACACCTGCAACAGCAAAATTCTTGATAAATTGTTTTTTAGAGATCTTACCATTGAACAGCTTTACTCCATCAGGCACAGTAAAAACGACCAGAGAAACAGTATCAACAAGTGCATTAGAACTAATGAGTTCGACAGCAGCTTTCTTTGCGGCTGTTTTGCCAAGACTTTCCGCGCCTTCTTCGATTAATTCCTTCTCCATGGTTTTTGTTAAAATCTTTGCGAAATCATCACCTAAAGCATCAACCAGAGCCGTTGCAGAGGGTCTAAAAACATTTTTGACATTTGTTTTCGCTAATTGTCCTGCAATAACAGCCGTAGCAAATTGCATTCCGCCTGCTTTAAGACCGTCAATTGCAGAATCCTTTATTGCATCACTATATTCTTCTCCGCTATTTACCCTTACAGCAAAATTAAGGAGTGTATCAATACCAAATGCAGCAGAAGAAGATACAATGCCATTAGTAGCATCGTATTTAAGCGAATCTATATTTCCTGCTTTTGCAATATTTACTGCCTGTTTATAAGTCAGATTACCTTTTCTGACGATACGTTCAGCTTCCTCTGGATCGGTAATACCCGGGACAGAACCATTCTTGATTTTTTCTTTCATGAGATCAACAGCATTGTCATATTGATCTTTAGGAACCTCGATTTGCATAGGTTTTCCATCAGAATCAAAATATCTAAATATCTCTTCCTCATCAAAACATGCATTGATACTGGCGGGAGCAGATTGATAATACTTATCCTGAATAAAAATATTCTCACCTGTTTTTTGTATTATTATACGATCAGCACCATTTTTAACATTATTATCACCAATTACAATAGCATTGGATCCTTTAATTTTATCAATAAGGTTATTGCCTCTTTCAGCAGCAAAACCATGACCTTGAGCAGCCGTAAATTTTCTTTGAGCTCTTACATCTGCTCCTGTCATACGGTTAGCTATTACAATGCTCGTTATATCAACATTGTCGCTAATATCAACCGTATAATTATCGTTAGGAAGTGAAGATGATTCTTCTTGAGCAAAAACTGCTAACTGTGCATTTTGTAAAAGAATAGAACAAGAGAGAATAATACTAATTATACGTTTATTCATAGGTATATCCTCCTCCCATATGTTTTTAATTACAATTCACCGTCACAATCATCAATATCCTTGTTTATGATTATAGCACAATTTGTGCAATATATCAAGTAAGGCTATACAAAATTGAGCAATCCATATTATATTTAAAGAATGATCAATGAACGAAGATTAAGCCATGAATACCGTATCCTCAACGTATTTGACGATGTTGTCATTACGATTAGACATTCAGATATTTCAATCCACTCTCCCCGTGTGGGGAGAGACGACATACCTCGCATGAACCGATAGCTTCTATCTGAATTTCAATCCACTCTCCCCGTGTGGGGAGAGACTCATGTATGCACCGTGCTTGCGGATGCTGGGGAATTTCAATCCACTCTCCCCGTGTGGGGAGAGACCTCCGAACAGAAGGCTGTCACCAACGCTGAACAATTTCAATCCACTCTCCCCGTGTGGGGAGAGACGACGAATCGCTACATAAAAAAACATTGAAATGTTATTTCAATCCACTCTCCCCGTGTGGGGAGAGACCGAGGTCTAGGGCGAAGAGCTGAGCACGAGATACATTTCAATCCACTCTCCCCGTGTGGGGAGAGACATTATCGTTGATACCAAGTGCAAAGCCCTCTGAATTTCAATCCACTCTCCCCGTGTGGGGAGAGACCTGATATACTTAAATTTTCAATGTCAACATCATTAATTTCAATCCACTCTCCCCGTGTGGGGAGAGACCTCTACGTTAAGCGGACATCCTATTGAGTTTCATATTTCAATCCACTCTCCCCGTGTGGGGAGAGACCTCTTTTTGGATGCCTTACTATTATGTCCATATGATTTCAATCCACTCTCCCCGTGTGGGGAGAGACAGGGACTTGCACCGTCACAGGTAGAGTTTGAATACATTTCAATCCACTCTCCCCGTGTGGGGAGAGACCGCACGCAGTTATTGTCTAAGGACGTATGTGTGTATTTCAATCCACTCTCCCCGTGTGGGGAGAGACTACTTTGCGTTTTAATTCCACACTTAATAGTGGTATTTCAATCCACTCTCCCCGTGTGGGGAGAGACCTGACATTGAGATCATCGGGTGCGTACATGAAAGATTTCAATCCACTCTCCCCGTGTGGGGAGAGACCAAAGACATCGAAGCGCCTTTAGTAGTGAGTTATATTTCAATCCACTCTCCCCGTGTGGGGAGAGACCTGACGGCTGAGGATATCATCGGGATCGTTCAGGAATTTCAATCCACTCTCCCCGTGTGGGGAGAGACGAAAGATTTCGGGCTTTTCGCAATTGCTTAAGATATTTCAATCCACTCTCCCCGTGTGGGGAGAGACTTCTTACAGGACTTACTGTGTAAGCAAATGTCCATTTCAATCCACTCTCCCCGTGTGGGGAGAGACCAGTGCGACTGTAATTTCGTTGTCCTCAATGCTATTTCAATCCACTCTCCCCGTGTGGGGAGAGACTGAAAAGCTAGTCGCTGTGCCTTTAACTCTTCAAATTTCAATCCACTCTCCCCGTGTGGGGAGAGACGCAAGCTCATTTTCACATTGCACAGTGCGGTAAAATTTCAATCCACTCTCCCCGTGTGGGGAGAGACCGACATCGCCCTTTATCTTATTCGCCTGCACAAATTTCAATCCACTCTCCCCGTGTGGGGAGAGACGGCGTTGAGTGTCTGGGGACTATTCGGTTCGGTATTTCAATCCACTCTCCCCGTGTGGGGAGAGACTGAGGCTATGCTCCAGATAGGCGGATCGGCAAAATTTCAATCCACTCTCCCCGTGTGGGGAGAGACATTATGAACCAGACAATTGCAAATGGATATGTTTTATTTCAATCCACTCTCCCCGTGTGGGGAGAGACAAAAAGTTGATACATATATCAACAATGACAGAGGTATTTCAATCCACTCTCCCCGTGTGGGGAGAGACAGCAAAAATGAACATTTCCGTAAAAATCAGCAGCTACGGAATCGAACATTTTTGACAATAATCGTTTCATCATTTATTCAGCAGAGTTGAATATAACGAAAAAACGAACATTATTTCGGTGCGAATACACCTGAAGTTTTATGGGAACTTGTGATTCGCATCAGAAAATTAGCGGCTCATCGACTTTGATCGTTTGCTTTGAACCGACGTGTTCGACCTTGGCTTTTTTGACATCGCCAAGATAATAAAAGCGCAGACTATCAGTTTTTTCGTCTATTTCTTCTGTCAGCTTTTGTTTCAATAGTCTGCATTGGGCGGGGTCAAGTTCACATTCAAATACCGAATTCTGCACCCTGACTCCATAATTAACACATTGTTTTGCCACTCGGCGCAGACGTTTTTTACCTGCGCTGTCTGCGGTGCTGACATCGTAAGTTATCAATACAAGCATATTATCACTTCCACATAAAAGGCGGGTAGGCATCAATATCGCCGCGAATGAATCTTGCCAGCAAAAGCGATTGCGCATACGGAACTATCCCCCACTCCATTTTTTCATCGAGGAAAGGATGTTTAAGTTCGTCGTCTTTTCGTTTCTGCCATGCGGAGATAAATGTTCTCCTGCCGTTGTCCGTAAGCCTTACAGCGCCGTCCTCTTGTCTGACCATATCATTTGCGGTTATGATCTTTTTGTTGATAAGGGTCAGAACAAATCTGTCACACAAAGGTGCCCTGAATTCTTCCACCAGATCAAGTGCAAGAGATCTTCTGCCCGGACGGTCGGTGTGCATAAAACCCACATAGGGGTCAAGTCCGACTGCTTCCAGCGATGAAGTACACATACTTGTTGCCAGAGAATAAGCAAACGACAGCAGTGCATTTACGTTATCGCGGGGCGGACGCTTGTTTCTTGTGCTGAAAGTGAAGTCATCATTTTGCTGTAAGATCATATCATCGAATACCGAGAAATATATCTGAGCGCCTTCACCCTCGATGCCCCGCAATGAATCCATATCAGAAGCATTCTGAGCATTATTTATTGAAGTTTTCAATTGTTCCGAGCAAGCCCTGAATTTTTCTGTATCTATACGCATCGGGTGATCTCTGAGCGTGCGCTCAATCGTCCATCGGCTGTTGAAAAGTTTGGCGCAAATTATGTTTTTGGAGATATCAAGACTTACTTTTTTGTCATCGGCGTACCTGTACTGCTGCCGCCTTAACAGCACGTTTCCGTTTACTTCTCCCTCGACCCTCGCAAGAAACTTTCCGATTCCGCTCATAAAGATTAGTTCGATTCCATTCGCAGCACATTTACCCATGAGCGCAGGGCTTGCGCCGGTATATCCGAATGTCATTATCCGTTCAAGATTATGCAGCGGAACTCTTCCAAGCTCCTTGCCGTTCTCCTGTATGACCACATTCTCGCCGTACAGTGAAAGATACCTGTCGGGAGAAGTGATGTAAAGTGTGTTCAGTAATTTTTTCATTTCACTCCTCCGTTCCAAGCATTGTTTTTATGTAGTCCTTAGCACTTTTGTTTTTGCACAGCACAGGAAGACAGATGTTTTTCAGTGAACAGGCATTACAGGCTTTAGTACGTCTGACTTTAGGAGTATACCGCTTTCTGTAAAACTCGTGCATTTCCGTTAAGGCTTTTTCAGTCCGATCGCGCAATGCGTCATCTATCACAATTTTAGTTCTTCGATGAGTTTCACCATAATAGATATAAGCAGTATCTATTGTACAGCAAAGCATTTCTTCCAGACACATAGCCTGCGCTGCGAGCTGCATGATGTCGCTGTCGTTTTCTTTCGGTGAACCGCGTTTGTATTCAACGGGTATCACTGTATACCTGCCTTCCATGCCAAATAGCTGAATGCCATTATCGTCCTTGTGGAACTCAACTACATCACATTCACCGCTTATGCCCAGTCGTGCAGAGGATACCGCCATAGACCTGGTTATGACGGTATCGCCGCGCTTTTCGTGAAAATCTGCGTCATGTACATTTCGGTGCATCACCTGGCCGTCAGCTGTGCGATAGTTTTCTTCCCACTGCTGCTCGATATGTATCAGTGCCCACTGTCTTCTGCAAAACACGAAATGCTGTATCCCCGACAGCAGGAGATACTCGTCCTCGCTGTACATATCAGCCTTCAAATATCTCCGGTGTCAGTCCTTCGATAGTATCCAGGGTGATATCATAATCTTCAAAGCAACGGGGTCTGTCTTTATCCTCTTTCAAATTGACTTTCAGCAGGCGGTGTACTTTAGCCGAAGAGTTTTTCGGTGTTTTGTTGTCATGCTTGTACCAGTAAACACGGCGTACTTCCATACTGCCCTCGGGTCTTGCAGAGGAACAGTCGTTTTCAAACAGTGTTTCAAGTGCTTCATGTATCTTTTCGGCATCTTCTTCGGTAAAGCCTGTCTTTTCGGCAAGCTGAACATTTATACTGCCGTGGAAAATGTACAGACCGAAATCTACTCTATGCTTTGAACCCATCGTGTCTGATGCTTTGCTTTCTTTTCCGCTTTCGCCGTTGACACTTTTGGTTATCTGCATACTTACAATATCCACCGGCGAGATGCTTTCTGCCATCTGAATAGATACAGGACCGCGAACTCCGACAGAAACAGAGTCGCCCTTGAATGCGAACACCTGCCCGAAACTGCGGACATCTATCCATTCAGCACAGGCTGCCTTTGCGTATTCATCGCGGTCAGTATTCTTTGCCTTGCTCAGTGCAGCAAGAGTTTCGCATCCCTTAGCTCTGTCATGCAGGCTCTTAAACTCGTCTGCGCACCTGTCATCCGACTGCACGAATATCTTCTCGCCCATATCCTGCAAACGGTTGCGTATCTTTCTCTTTATGCATACATCGCTTATCTCGCCGAAACCGTCGTAGTTTTCTCTGGGGCGGTTGCCGTTGAGAGGGTCACCGTTGGGGTTAGCATTTTTTACCGTGATTATTACCGAAAAATCTATCTTGTTCTGAAGTACAGCCATTTTTTATTCCTCCTTGTTATTATCTTCGCTGCCTTTCCAAAGCAGTGCGTTATAGTGATGAAAGCCTATGAGATACAAAGGCGAGAGTTTGCTGTTATCCTTAAAGGTGTCGGGAGACATTTTCGCCATGATCCCATTAAGGCGCTTGGTATAATTTACCATGATACGCGGGTCTTTTTCCAGATAAGGTTTGAGCCTTTCTTCGATTATCTGCCATGTCTGATACGGTCTTGATGAAAATGCGTTCCAGTATCTTCTGGCATTGGTGATGCGTTTACCTTTTTCTTCTTTGTTATAAGCATTATATTCAGCATTATCTGCGATAGCGAGCAGGCAGCCGAAAAGGTAGCTTCTGTCGGTACAAGTGGGGTCGTATGCCATTTTTATCTCTCCTTTATCATAGTCTGTATGCTCCTTGCGTATCAGCGCACAGGCATTTTCAACGATCGTCGTGTGGTTGTATTCTTTATCAAATGCAAGCGGGTTCGATGCTTTATTGCATATAGTCTGAACTATATCCCGTGGCAGCTTTCTCCGTTCTGTTACGCAGGGCAGCAGGCGAAGTATGGTGTCGCCCAATACTTTCTTGTCACATTCCAGGCGTCCGTTCTGTTCGGTTCCGTAAAGGCAGTTTGCGATCTGCGGTAAGCTGCAGGAATCTAAAATATACTCATATTTATCTTTGATATATTTCTTCTTTTTCCATGATGTTGAAGTGTGCCAAAATTCTAAATTTTCAGCAAATCTGGATTCGGAAAGTTCGGTATACATAGATATCGAAAGCCTTCCGGGAGTAGCAGCATCAAGCCCCATCACCATGACCTTGCTTTTGGAGTCAAATTCCGACTTGCCGCCCATTATTTTTTTGCGCAGCATATCTGAAAAGACAGGTTTTGAGCTGTATTCTTCAATCTCAACATCTCCCCAGACATTTTCTGTAATGTTCGGCACAAAGTCAAGGGCGCTGTTCCAGACAACAAGCGTCATTGAATCGAACGCCATTGGATTGTAAATAGTTTCCTTGCCATTCTTGTCCGTGTATGTTTTGCGTTCTCTGTCTATAAGCCATTTCAGTGCATTGTGGATCTTCTGAGAATACTCATAGCTGACAGATACAGCTTCTTCTTTGTTTGAAAATCGTCCGCGGTAGGTGAAATTCGATGTATCATTAGCAGATATCAGTTTTGATTTATCTCCTCCGTTTCTGACTTTAGCCGTATGCTTATAGGTCAGGCTTCCTGTTGTTCCGTCAGCGTAGCATAATCCGATACTGCCAAGGCTGTTCTCGTAGTATTTTCTAAAACAATTTTGCAGTGCCGTATCTTTCCATGTAAAGCATAGTCCGTCTTTACCGCTGACGATAAAACGAACGAAATAATCTTCCTGCGTAACTGTGCCGATCTTTTTGTCCTTTAATTTGCCGTTTTTTTCGTCAAGTTCCAGCACTCCTTTTCCGATAAGGTCTTTCATCAGTTCTTTTTTTGAAAGATAGGTATATATCGCTTTTATTACTGCGTTTGAATAATCGCTTTCACACCAGTCAGAAAGCTGTTTCATATATGCGCCGAAGTACTCCGTATTATCAGCGCGCTTGCCTTCAACATAATTGCCGTAGTCACCTGCGATATACACCAGCTTATCCGCAAGCGGCATAGGTGTTATACCACTGCTGCGGGCGGCAGAGTCCTCAGTGACAGGGATAACAGTGGTCGCATTAGATTTGAGTACTTCTGATGCATCGATAAAGTCGCCGTTTTCGTCTATCGTTAACTCAACCTGTGCTTGCGCGGTAGAATGAGATATAGGAAGCATAGTCTTTCCTTCATCTGTATCAACAGCACGCTCATACACCTTATACAACTCATTCGTCCAGCTCATCGAACTCACCTCCCTCAAATTCTTCAAGTCCGATGAAATTATCCAGCTCTTTGCCAAACTTCTTCATTTCCATCTTCTTGATATGCCGTTTGTGTTCGGGGGCTATCTCGGAGGGGCGGACAAATTCTATGATACCGTCTTTCATTTTCGGCTGCCACAGACATACTGTCATATAGCCCTTGTCCTCTTCCTTTTCGGCTTCATCGGGATATATTATGCCGTAGTACATGAATGCCATGTCCATATCGACTCCATCATATGCGCCCACACCTTCCCCGAAAACGCAGGGTTCAACATATCCCTGACACTCTCTGGTCCCTAAAAATATGTCGCGTCTGCCCCCGCGTTCTATCATGCGCTTGGCGATATTATGGTTCTTGTTTTCGTTCCTGTCCTGTTCAAGTTCGGGACGGTTCATGTTCCACTCAAAATGAGCCCTGACCTGATAGCAGATATCTTCTAGATAAGTATAATATGCAAGATCGTTTCCGCCGTCATACTTTATCGGACGAATGCCTTTGCGCACTGTTTTGATTGGTTTCATAATGCGTACCTCATCAATGAACCATGTTATCGTCGGCTTGAAATATACACTTTGCAGGATGCCTTTCAGTGCTTCATATGTGGGTATCATATAGGTGCACTTCTCGCCTCCCACACGGGTCAGTACATCGGAAAAAAGCGCATATTTACCATGAACACAAAACTCTACTGTGTTGCGGTGTTTTTTCATCACTCGACCTCCTTTGTTAAAACATCAATGTTTCTCGTTCAGCACCTTCGGTAGTAATTCCGAATTCGCTGTTATAAAATCTCTTGTCAAGTACGATAATCTTATTATTCTTGGTTATGTGTATCGCACCTTTTTCTTCCAACGCCTTTTTTGTCCCCATATAAACGCTGACAGTGTATTTCTGTGCTTTGCGAAGTATCTCAGCTGCTTCTTGCGGGGTAAGGTCATCATTCAGTCTGCTGATGAACGACTCTGCTTCATCATTATAAGGCACTATCACGCTCTCGGTGTGACTGTCTATCACTTCAAATATATTACCTGCTGTTTTGAATGCCTGCAAAAGCATATCTGGTTTAAGGTCATGTGCTTCGGCTTTATAATCGTTTGTTGACAGAAGTTCAAGGAGTGTTGTGCCATTAGCAGGATAGTCTAGCTTTTCTTTATTTTGTGAAAACAGCTGTTCAAAATATCTGCTTTGAATATCCACCGAAAGCAGATCGGAATTCTCATTGTATCGGATAACGTGTTGTGAAATACCCTGTGCTGTTTTGATCTCTGTGAGATTACCAAGAGGTTCGTTCCTGAAGTTTATCAGATATACAGGACAAATCCTTCCTTTCTCACCATTTCTGTTGCATCGTCCTGCTGCCTGTGCGGCATTATCGAGTCCTGCCAAAGCCCTTACAACACAGCTGAAAGAAATATCAACACCCGCCTCGATAAGCTGAGTGGTAACACATACAACAGGAACTCCATGTTCAAGCTTTTCTTTCAGATCATCTATACTTTCTTTTCGGTGGGCAGGGCACATATTAGTGCTGAGGTGTATGATATGTGCTTTTTCTCCCAGCTTGTCCTTTAAGCGCGTGTACATTTCCTGTGCCTGTTTTTTGGTATTCACTATCAGCAGAAGATTGCCGTTTTCTTCAAACTTTTGCTCGCATAAAAGCGTCGCTTCTTCTATGTCGTAGCCGTATTTTTGCATGGCGGGTATCATTTCGGTTCTCTTAAATACTTCAAAATCCTCTGCATAATTTTCTATCATATCTGCACGTTCATCACGCATCAGACTGTGTTCGTTTCTCTCAAATGTCGGCTGAGTTGCCGAACAAAGTACAACGGAACAACCGCATATCTTTGTCAGAAAATTTACAGCTAGACTGAAAAGGTGAGTACATTTCAGCGGCACAGACTGTACTTCATCGATGATTATTACCGAATTGCAAAGACAGTGCATTCTTCTGACGGATGAAGTTTTTGCTGAAAATAACGTGTTCAGAAACTGCACCATGGTGGTAGCGATAACGGGTTTTGTCCAGCGTTCCGAATACAGTAAATATTTTTGTAATTCGTTTTCATCATCTATATCCGATATGATATTGGAATGATGTTCCAGAAAGTTTTCTTCTCCTGCCAGACTGCCTATGACATCACTGTTCTGTTCAAGTATCGACATGAACGGGGCAATATAGAAGATCTTTTTCATTCCGAATTTTTTACATTGCTTTATTGCAAACCTTAATGATGAAAGTGTTTTTCCACCGCCCGTAGGAACGATCAGCCGACAGGCACCGACTTTATGATCTGCAAATGCGGCGCATCTGTCGGATATACTTCTTCGCTGCAATGAAATAGCATCGGTTTTATTTTCAAAGCTTCTCAGCTTTTCGTCCATACGGCTATCCATTTGTTCCCATAAAAGAGAGGTGTCGGTTTCTTCAGTACTATTAACACCGGACATAAAATCGGCGGTATCTGTTCTGTCTGCGTCTATCAGTGCTGATTGTATGAGACGTTCCAGCATTCCAAGATAGAAGTAAAACTTGGTATTATCTATTTTTTCTTCTTTTGTTTTAGAAAAACCACGAATCATTTTTGCAACATCAAACCATTCTTTTGTCGCTTTCTCAAACAGGTCATTTATATTTATATCGCCTATGATTTCATTCAGATTATTGAGTATCTCATCATATCCTTTATCATATGAGATGCGTTTACTGAAATAATCATAGTTGTCATTGTCTATCCAGTCATGAATCCCATGGTGAGAAACAATGGTATGTGCCATGCTGACAGCCGCAATTTTAGCTTTATCTTCACCTGCAATTGAAATAAGGTATTTAGCACCGGCATAGGCGTGGTCAATACTGCCGCGTGTCATTTTGTTTCTTTTATTTATGTAATCGTCGAAATCTTTTAAGAGTTTTCCGGCATCATGAAGAAGCCCGCAAAGATAACCAACTGATCCTATATTTGAAGATGTCAAAAATCGTTCTGCTAGTAAAGCAGTATTTTGGCTGTGCTCCGATACAGTTTGTATCACTTTGTCATTTTCTCTGATATGTGCAGTATACATGACTTCCCTCCAAATAAAAGTTATTGATATTTGTTTTCTTATCTAGCTGACGTCTTGAAGTGTTATGTGTTTCTATATTATTATATCATATGTTATCGGATTTGCGGGGAATAAATTTGTACAGTAACCTGTTCGTGTAAATATATTTAAACTTTGTTTAGACAAGAATATAATTGTTAAGCATATTATATCACGCAAATTGTGCGAAGTCAATATATTTTCCCTGACATTAGCCTTATTGATAACCATAACTGACAAAAGTTCCATGCTGCGTTTTATGAAAAAAATCGCTGATACGATTCATATGGCTGTAATTCATAAATCTAACAAATTTCGATAGTGCAGAATTTCATTGGGAGGTATTCCAATTTCCGAAAACCCACAGAGCGATATCATGATCTATCGGACAAATGAATGTGATCTAAAATAGATGTGCATTTTGTAGATAAGAAAGTGTGGTTAAATGCAGCGGCAAGTGACAATTAAAACTCCTCAGAATACAAACCGCATTATCACACTAGATAAAACCGCGGCTATCCGTAAAAAATTTAATAATATCATTGGCTTCAGCGGTTGTCTCTCTCAGAAAAAAGATTGCTTTTTCGGGGGCGGTGTGATATAATTTATGTGTAATAGCTAGCGGTCTGGGTCTCATTAGAATCAGTGATTATAGGAGGGGAATTATGGAAACCTATTTAAATCTGATACCAAATCTGGATAATATTATTTGTGAGGTTCTTAAAGAAGAATTTGATGTGAAGGTCTGCGAAAAAGGACATTTCTGGTTCACTCCATGGGAGGATCATTGCCGTAAAGTGGTCATGTTTTATCCCTTGAAAGGCCCTCGTGGTCCATTGTATTGGGGATACAATTTTGATTTTATTCCTTGGGAAAGCTGCTTTTTGGGGGTCAACTATAAGCCTTGGAACACAACAGGTAAACTTGTATACCACCGCACTGAAAAGGCGGTAAAAATAGATCATAGAGGTTCTCCTTTGCCATATATCGGATATAACTTCGGCAACCCCGACGCATACAGTATTGAAGAACATCATGCTTTCAGAGAGAAGTATTTCATTCAGGCATATGGCAACGATACGCCTGAAAATATTGAGAAGATCAAAGCGGTTGTCAGAAGAAATATTCCTTTTATGCTTGATTGGTTTGAAAGGGTAAAAACACCGGAGAATATAATCGGAGAATGTACAAGGATAATCGCTGAAGATGAAAATGAACATTGCTTTCCGTATTCTTACTACTGGGTGAGAGGTTTTCTGAAAGCAAAACTGCATGATCTTGAAGGCGCGTTGTCTGACATAGCCTATGTTTATAAAAGATTTGAGCCACCTGCCGAGATACCTGAAAAAGTAATTAAAGCATTGAATAAAATAGATAAGATCTGATTTTTTAGCAACTATAAACTGAATATATCATCCCAATGCAGAGCAACTTAGGCTCTGCATTTTTTATGCATGATCCGGATACTGACAGTCTGACAGATAGCTCTATATGTCAGAAAAAAGATCTATCTTCTGATGGTCTAATAATAATTTGTCCATAATAAAAAATTATGGTTATCCCCTTAACACACCACAAATAAGATCACTGCACCAAAGCCGCCAAAAGCCTTAAATACGCACTGTTTCCCAGCTTACGACGGTTGAATTTGTAACAGTATTCGGCAACATACAACGCTGTGTGGAACTT
>ODAI011159891.1_pt1 | contig 23153 bp, 14 predicted proteins | sample 1539321 | NCBI WGS metagenome assembly ODAI01 (sample SAMN02144231, study PRJEB22623) | gut metagenome | biome: sheep rumen | host: Ovis aries | place: New Zealand | reverse complement strand
CTCTATTTAATGAATAATCATAACCAATTGCTTCACCTGTTGATTTCATCTCTGGTGATAAAACAACATCAAGTCCAGTTAATTTAGTGAATGAGAATGTTGGTGTTTTAACATACCATCTCTTACGCTTTGGAGCAAGTCCAACATATCCTAAATCTTTTAATTTAGCACCTAACATTACCTTAGTTGCGATATTAGCAATAGGTGTATCAGTTGATTTAGCTAAGAATGGAACTGTTCTTGATGATCTAGGGTTTACTTCAATTATTGATACATTATTATTCTTATCAACGATAAATTGAATATTGAATAAACCAATCATATTAAGTCTTAAACCAATCTTATTTGTATATTCAACTATAGTATTAATTGCATCCTGATTTAATGAATATGGTGGATAAACACTCATTGAATCTCCTGAGTGAACACCAGTTCTTTCAATGTGCTCCATAATACCAGGAATAAACACATCATCACCATCACAGATAGCATCTACTTCACATTCTTGACCCATTACATATTTATCTACTAATATAGGGTGTTCATTATCGAAAGCAACTGCTTCTTTAACCTTTGCCTTTAGAACCTTTTCATCATATACGATGTGCATCATTCTACCACCAAGTACAAATGATGGTCTAACAAGTACTGGATATCCAATTTCATTTGCAGCCTTAACTGCTTCTTCAACAGAGAATACACCATAGCCCTTTGGCATTGGAATATTGATTTCATTCATAGCTTCTTCAAATAACTTTCTATCTTCAGCAACATCAATATCTTTAGCTTGAGTACCAAAAATCTTAACATTTTGAGCAGCTAGCTTATCAGCTAAGTTAATAGCTGTTTGTCCACCTAAAGCAACTACAACTCCTTCAGGCTTTTCATGATCAATAACATTCATAACATCTTCGAATGTTAATGGTTCAAAATATAATTTATCTGAAACTGTATAATCTGTAGAAACTGTTTCAGGGTTACAGTTAATTATAATTGCTTCATAACCAGCTTCTTGGATACCCCAGATAGCATGAACTGTTGTATAGTCAAATTCAACACCCTGACCAATTCTAATTGGGCCAGAACCTAATACAACAATTTTCTTTCTATTTGAAACAATTGATTCATTTTCATGCTCGTAAGTTGAATATAAATATGGAACTTCACTATCATATTCAGCTGCACATGTATCTACCTTTTTATATACTGGATAAATATTGTTTTCTTTTCTAATCTTATAGATATCTACATATGATTTTTTCCAGCATCTTGCAATATATGAATCAGAGAATCCCATTCTCTTAGCTTCATATAATACTTCAATATTATTAGGATTATTCTTAATCTTATTTTCCATTTCAACAATATTAAATAAATTTCTTAAGAATAATCTATCTATTTTTGTGATGTCATATAAGTCATCAATATCGGCACCTTTTCTTAATGCTTCACAGATACCATATACTCTTTCATCATTTTCAAGTTTAATAAAATCAAATAATTCATCTAAAGTTTTATCTTTTAGTGATTGTAATTCTAAATGATCAACCTTATTTTCTAATGATCTAATTGATTTTAATAATGATTCTTCGATTGTTCTACCGATACTCATTACTTCACCAGTAGCCTTCATTTGAGTTGAAAGCTTACGATTAGCATCTTGGAACTTATCAAATGGGAATCTTGGGAATTTACATACAACATAGTCGATTGTTGGTTCAAATGAAGCAACTGTCGCAGCAATTTTAATTTCATCAAGTGTTAAACCAACTGCAATCTTAGATGATACTCTAGCAATAGGGAATCCTGATGCCTTAGAAGCTAAAGCTGATGATCTTGAAACTCTTGGGTTTACTTCAATTAGATAATACTTGAATGAATATGGATCAAGTGCAAATTGAATATTACATCCACCTTCAAGGTCTAATGCTCTCATTAATTTAACTGCAGATTCTTTTAGCATTGAATATTCTTTTAATGTTAAAGTTTGAGCTGGAGCTAAAACGATAGAATCTCCTGTATGTACACCAACTGGATCAATATTTTCCATTGAACAAATAGCGATTACTGTATCGTTTTTATCTCTCATCATTTCAAATTCTATTTCTTTATAGCCCTTAATTGATTTTTCAACTAATACTTGAGAAACTGGAGATAGTTTTAAAGCATTCTTTGCAAGTGGAATTAATTCTTCATCATTATCAGCGAATCCACCACCAGTACCACCTAATGTGAATGCTGGTCTTAAAATAACAGGGAAGCCGATATCATGAGCTGCCTTAATTATTTCATCTAAATTATTAGCAATTTCAGATTCAATAACTGGCTCACCAACACTTATACATAATTCTTTGAATAATTCTCTATCCTCAGCCTTATCAATAGTGTCTGCCTTAATACCTAATAATTCAACACCACATTCATCTAATACACCTTTTCTAGCTAGTTGCATACCTAGATTTAAACCAGTTTGACCACCCATAGATGCGATTAATCCATCAGGACGCTCATATCTAATTATTTTAGCAACATTCTCTAGATCTAGTGGTTCCATATAAATCTTATCAGCAATATTTGGGTCTGTCATGATAGTTGCAGGATTTGAGTTAACTAAAATAACTTCATATCCTTCTTCTTTTAAAGATAAACAAGCTTGAGTACCAGCATAATCAAATTCAGCCGCTTGACCAATAACGATAGGACCAGAACCAATAACCATTATTTTCTTAATATCTGTACGCTTAGGCATTTTTCTTACCTCCTAATAGTTTAACAAATCTCTTGAATACATAATCCTCATCATCAGATGGTGTTGGATTATATTGAATAGCAATAACCTTATTCTTTAAATCCTCAACGCCAACAATAATATCATCTAAGACATTTTGATGAGTTGGTTGTAAATCAGTCTTAGTTAATGATTCAGCTTCAACTGCATATTGATCATTTTGACTTGTTATTTCTATTTTCTTAGTCTTTAAATTTCTTACAGGAATATTACATCCATTATGGCCTACTTTTTGTTTATATAATTTAGCACCATAAGCTAATTCAATTATTTCTTGACCTAAGCCAACACCTAATATAGGCATCTTTCCTTTTAAAGTATTGATTGTTTCAATAACATTATCAATATCGTATGGGTTAGATGGACCATCTGATATAAATAATCCATTAGGCTTATATTTTTTGATTAATTCAATTGATGCATTATAAGGTACTACAACTACATTGCATCCTAAATCCTTAAGCATCTTAATTTGACTCTTCTTTAAACCTAAATCAATACAACAAACAGTATATTTATAATTTAAAGTTCTTGAATACCAAACCTTCTTAGTTGATATTTTAGCAACAATATCCTTAGATACATTAAATTCTTTAATCTTTTTTAAGCATTCATCAAGTGGAGTATCTATATTAGCAATCATAGCTCTCATAGCACCTTCATTTTTGATGATTCTAGTTATTTCTCTTGTATCTAATCCCATAATTCCAGGAACACCATTCTCATCCATCTTTTCAGACAATTCATGAGTATATCTGAAGTTTGATGGATATTTACTATATTCTCTTACTACTAATCCTGATATAGTTAATTGATTAGATTCATAATCCTCATCAGTTAAACCGTAGCTACCAATTACAGGATAGGTCATAACCATAATATATTCTAAATTTGATGGATCAGAGAATGCTTCTTGATAACCTACAACTGAAGTATTATAGATTATTTCAGCAACTCTTTCAGTATCTGAACCAAAACCAACACCAGCAAATTCTTTTCCGTTTTCTAATACAAGTTTTTTATTATTCATTGTTATCTCCTAAATTATTGTATACTATTATTCCATTAACCATTGTTAATTGATTAAAGCCATATAAATTTCTTCCAATAAATGGACTATTTTTACTCTTAGATTTTATTTCACTATAAGAATAAGTATGTCTATTATCTATATCTAATACAGCAATATCTGCGATACTTCCTTCTTCAAAATCTCTTTTTGGTAAATCAAATATCTTAATAGCATTAAATGACATTAAATTTAAAAATTCATCTAATGAAATAATATTTGTTTTAACAAATTCTGTATAAATAAGAGGGAATGATGTTTCAATACCTATTATTCCATTTGGAGCCTTTAAAAATTCTAATGCTTTTTCTTCTTCAGTATGAGGTGCATGATCTGTCGCTATCAAATCACATGTACCATCCTTCAAAGCTTCAATGCAAGCTAATCTATCTTCTTCACTTCTTAGAGGAGGATTCATTTTATAATTTGGATTTAAATTAACTATGTTTTTATTTAAAACCAAATGATGTGGAGCTATCTCACATGTAATATTTTTATATCCTTCTTTTTTAGCTTGTCTAACCAAATCAATTGATTTTTTAGTTGATAAATGGCAGAAATGATATCTACAGCCTATCTTTTTAGCTAATTCAATTTCACGCTCAACAGCTATTATTTCACCTTCAGGTTCTTTAGTTTTTAAATATTTAAAATCTTCAGAATGCGATGCTATAACTAAATTATATTTTTTAGCTTTTTCCATTTGGATTTTTAAAATATCTAAATTATTTACACCATTTCCATCATCTGAAATAGCTTTAACTAAATCATGAAATTCATCAACCTTAGAAGGCTCTTTACCTAATTCACCAATTGTGATTGTTCCATAAGGATAACAATTAATCAAAGCATCCTTCTTTATTATATTTAGCTCATTTATAACATTTTCTCTATTATCGGGAGTTGGATTTAAATTAGGCATTGGCATACATGTTGTAATACCACCCTTAGCAGATGCTAGAGTACCAGTTTTAATAGTTTCTTTCTTTTCAAAACCTGGCTCTCTAAAATGAACATGAGGATCAACTCCACCAGGAACAACAAGCATACCTTTAACATCAATTATTTCAGCTTCGTCACATGTTATGTTTGGAGCTTTCTTTTTAATTATTTTTCCATCAACTAATATATCTTTATATACTAATTTATTATTTTCAATTACTCTTCCATTTTTTATTAAAATCATTATAGATTACCATCCAAACTATCAGATATAACAGCCATTCTAATATAAACACCATTAGTCATTTGTTTATATATTCTACTCTTTGGACATTCAGCAACCTCACTAGCAATTTCAACACCACGATTAATTGGGGCTGGATGCATAATGATTGCATTCTCCTTCATCTTTTCCATTCTTTCTACTGTCATACCATAACGCTTATGATATTCTTCTACTGATATTTTCATCTTTTCTTGATGACGTTCAAATTGAACTCTTAATAGCATAATAATATCCATTTTTTCAATAGCTTCATCAAGTGGTAAATATGGAGCACTATGATCATTAAATTCTTCAGGACCAGAAATATATACTTCCATACCTAAACGTTCCATTATTTCAATATTTGTATGAGCAACTCTTGAGTGAGATATATCACCAACTATACAACATTTTAATCCTTCAAATTTTTGGAATTCCTCATGAATAGTCATTAAATCTAATAATGATTGAGTTGGGTGATTAGATTTTCCATCTCCACCATTAAAAATAGGAATTTTAATTGTTTCTAATTCTTTGAAATATTCATCCTTTGAATGTCTTATTACAACACCATCAACACCTAATGCTTCAAATGTTCTAACTGTATCATATAATGATTCACCTTTAGCGATTGATGATAATTGTGTATCAAAATCTACAACCTTAATACCTAAATTCATTAAAGCACATTGGAATGAATATTGTGTTCTAGTTGAATTTTCAAAGAACAATGTAGCAATCTTCTTATCAGGATATTGAATTCTAAATCCTCTTTTTAATTTTTCAGCATACTTGATTAATTCTAAAATCTTTTCTGTTGATAAATCCTTTAATGTTAATAATCCTCTCATACTCTACCTCTTTTTATATTTTGGCTCAAAAAAAATAGTTTCCTAATCAAAAAGACTAGAAAACTAGTAAATACATAATAAAAAATAACTTAATAATTACATAAATGTTAGTCTTGTTAGCCTCTCTGGACTATCTTAAAGCTTCATCCCCATTATATTATCATAAGATAATAAGATAATCAAGAATAAAACACTATTAAAATAATTATTTTTTAAGATTATAAATCTTAATAATCGAAATAGATTACACTATCCTCTATACTAGTATTTATTTCATCAAAGTAATCTAAATCTAATTCTAAATCATTATTTTTAATACCTATAACATATGAATCCATCATCTTATAATATTTAGCAATTCCAATTAAAATATTAGAATCAGCTTTAACTTGTATTTTATCATATGGATATTTTTTATAAATATCTTTGGCTAAATTTTTAAATATGGCTGAAACTGTATCCTTATCTTTATAAATATTTATCAATATAGAATTATCTACTTCCTGTTTAAAATCCAGTGCAAAGTTAAACAATTCTTCTATTCCATAGGAATATGGTATTTTAATTAATTCAATATTTTTAGTATTTATAATATTCTTTAAATCATCATTTAAATTATCAAATGTAATAATAAATAAATTAGAAATATCATATTTTAATAAAAATTTAATGTCATCATTAAAGCCAACATATATTATTTTATCGACACTTTCTTTTAAATTATTTAAATAATATTTAATTATAATATCAAAACAATCTATTCTCATAAAAACACCTTAAATTTAGTATACCACTAAACGACTAAATTAGATATGTTTTTTAATATTAATATTAAAAAAAGATGCCTTGGCATCTTCTTTTAATCATATACAGTTCCTATTTTTCTCATCAATGCTTCAAATTCTAATTTAGGAAGTGGTTTACTATATAAAAAGCCTTGAGCATTTTTACAACCTAATCTTAATAAAAATTCTGCTTGTTCAGTATTTTCTACGCCTTCACAAATAACATCTATATTTAATCTTTTAGCCATATCAATAATTGAACCAATTATTATTTCATCAGAATTATTTAATATATCTCTATTAATAAATGATCTATCAATTTTAATTTCATTAACCTTAAAATCTCTTAAAACAGAAAGAGATGAGTAACCAGTACCAAAATCATCAACTGATGTCATAATGCCATTTTCATGCATTACCTCAATAAATTTAGATAATCTAGCATTTTCTTCTAAATTTGTTGTCTCTGTAACCTCGATAACAATATCCCTTGTAAATACATTATATTTTCTTATAATATTTATTATTCTATTTTCAATATCTTTTACCTCTAAATCTCTTCTTGAAATATTACAAGATGCTGGAACTATATTATATCCTTGATTACGATAGTTATGGATATCTTTACATAATGTTTCAAGTACATATAAATCCAAATCAACTATTTCACCATTATGTTCCAAAACTGGTATAAACATTCCTGGTGGAATTAATTTACCATTATTATTCCAGCGTGTTAATGCTTCAACTCCAATAATCTTACCTGATTTAATATCAAATTTAGGTTGATAATAAACAACAAAATTCCCTTTTATTAATTCTTCTTTAAATGTTCTTTCAACTTGTTTAGCATCATTAATCATATCAAGTAATTCAGGTGTTACTTTAACAACAATCTTTTTTGTATTTCTTGCATATTGACATGCCATAGATGGTTCTGATAAAAATTGTGCATAATCAGGCTTTAAACTATCTAATTCAATATAACCAACAATTCCAATTAAATTAACTTTAGCTTCTTTTCCTTGATTGTTAACTTTAATTGGACACATTGTTACTAAATCAATAAACGCTTGATGCTTACTTCTTTTTATAGTTGCAGTAAAATTATCTCCACCTAAATGTCCTATAACTTCATCTTCATCAATAAAATTTTCTAAAGCTTTAGCATAGCTGATGATAGCTTTATCTCCTTCTTTAGATCCAAAGATTTTATTAATTAAACCAAATCCTCTAATGTTTATATAATATGAATTATATTCATTAATATTGACTCTTTCAGCCAATTTATTAACATTAATCATATAACCTTGAGCATTAGGTATTTTAGTGTTTGGACTTATCAATTCATTTTCTTTAGCTTTTTTTGTCAAAAGAAAACCTTCATGATGAAGTGAAATAATAGATAAAATCATTTTTATATCTTTTAATTCATCATCATTAAAGATATAGTTATCATCTTTTTGATAAAAGTAATAATCAATATCTCTATTAGTATGTTTCATAACATAATTTGGATTAAATTCATCTACCACATATTCATAATAATATTGACGAGCCTGTGATTCCGCAACTATTTTAGCAAAATGAAAAACATCCTTAATAGAATTTAAGGCATTCTTTATGGAATCTTGCTTATCATCTTTGTTTAATATTTCTATGAATTTTATGAAATCGTACATAGAGATCACTCTCCTATGATATTTTGTATATTATAACATACAAATTTTGATAATACTATAACAAAAAAGTAGCGAAGAGTCTTCGCTACTTTAAACTATTATTTACTTGGATATCTATCACGCTTATTATTATAAGAAGTATGTAAATATTTATGAGCAATTTCACTTCCTGGTTCTTTTAAGAAATCCTTATATAATAATTGAACATCTTTATTTAAGTGAGAACGTCTAATAGGCTTATTTTCATCTTCTTTATATAATACGCTTGCACGCTTTTCCATATATGTTTTTAAAATATCATCATCTTCATTAGGTAAGAATATTTCTTTAACAAATGGTTGACCACCGCCATTAATACATCCACCAGGGCAACCCATGATTTCAACGAAATCATATTTACACTTTTTATTCTTAATATCTTCTAGAATAACCTTAGCATTCTTCATACCTGAAGCAACTGCGATATTATAAGTTTGACCATTAATTGTTAAAGAAGCTTCCTTAATACCCTTAAATCCTCTTACTGGTTCAAATTCAACTGGTTCAAGTTCATCTCCAGTTAAAATGTTATATGCAGATCTAACAGCAGCTTCCATAACACCACCAGTTACACCAAAAATAACACCCGCACCAGTATATTCACCTAATAAATCTTGATCAAAATCCTCTTCTGGTAATTTTTTCCATGAAATACCAGCTCTTCTGATTAACTTAGCTAATTCTCTTGTTGTTAAAACAACATCTACATCAGCTATACCATCAACAGCATTTTGAGGACGCTTATTTTCATATTTTTTAGCAACACAAGGCATAATAGAAACAACACAAATTTGTGATCTATCTAAATTATGCTTTTCTGCATAATATGATTTAATAATCGCACCAACCATTTCATGAGGTGATTTACAACTTGATAAATGACCTAATAATTGTGGATAATAATATTCAATATAATTAATCCAACCTGGAGAACAAGATGTAATCATAGGTCCCTTAACTCTAGTTGTTAATCTATGAATCCATTCGTTTGCTTCTTCCATAATAGTTAAGTCAGCACCAAAGTTAGTATCAAATACTCTATAGAATCCTAATCTATGTAAAGCAGCTACCATCTTACCAGTGCCACTAGTACCAATCTTTTCACCAAATTCTTCAGCAATAGCAGCTCTAACAGCTGGAGCTGTTTGAACAATAACAGTTTTACCAGCAGCAAATGCTTCATCTAACTTATCAATTTCAGAATGCTCCATTAAAGCACCTGTTGGACAAACATTAACGCATTGACCACATTGAATACATGGAACTTCTGCAAAGCTTCTATTTTCAGCAGGGGCTACAATTGTCTTAAATCCTCTACCTTCAAATCCTAAAATACCGATTCCTTGAACCTCTTTACAAGTTTCAATACATCTACCACATAAAATACACTTAGATGTATCTCTAATTAATGCAGGAGCTAAATCATCATATGTGGCAGGTGTTTTTTCACCTTCATAAACATTTTCTCTAGCACCAACAATTCTAGATACTTCTAATAATTCACATTGTCCATTCTTTGAACATGATTGACAATTCATTGAGTGGTTAGAAAGAATTAATTCAACTGAAGTTCTTCTTGCTTCTACTGCTTGAGGATCAGTAATAGTAACTTCTAATCCTTCTCTTACAGGGTAAACACAAGCGGGAACTAATCTTCTTTCACCATTTACTTTTACTAAACAAACACGACAGCTAGCTTTACTACATCTTCCATCCATCCAGCTACATAAAGAAGGAATATTAAAACCACATTGTCTAGCTGCTTGTAATATATTTAAGCTTGAATCAACTGAAAAGCTTCTGCCTTCAATTTTTATATTAACTAATGCCATTATAATCCCTCCTTCTATCCTCTATTAATAGCGCCGAACTTACATGTAGCAATACAGCTTCCGCACTTAATACATTTTGTTGTATCAATCTTAAATGCTTCTTTACCAACAACACCACTAATAGCATTTACAGGACATGCTCTAGAACATGCAGAACATTTCTTACATAAAGAAGAATCAATACTATATTGAATTAAATTCTTACATACACCAGCATCACACTTCTTATCTTCAATATGTCTTAAATAAACATCCTTGAATTTTGATAATGTAGATAATACTGGATTTGCTGCAGTTTGACCTAGACCACATAATGAACCAACCTTAATAGATTGAGATAATGCTTTTAGTTTATCTAAATCTTCTAAAGTACCATTTCCATTTGTAATTCTTGTTAATATTTCAAGCAATCTCTTAGTACCAATACGACATTGAGAACATTTACCACATGATTCATCACAAATAAATTCAAGATAGAATTTAGCAACATCCACCATACAGTTATCCTCATCCATAACAATGGCACCACCAGAACCCATCATTGAACCACGTTCAATTAAGTTATCATAATCAATTGGTGTATCAAGTTCATTAATAGTTAAACATCCACCAGATGGACCACCTGTTTGAATAGCTTGGAATTTCTTATTATTAGGAATTCCTCCACCAATTTCATAAACAAGTTCTCTAATTGTTGTTCCCATAGGAACTTCAACTAAACCAACATTTTTAACCTTACCACCTAATGCGAATACCTTAGTACCTTTTGACTTTTCAGTACCAATCTTAGCGAATTCTTCGCCACCAACACGCATAATATAAGGAATATTTGCAAATGTTTCTACATTGTTAATAATTGTAGGCTTACCCCATAAACCAGATACAGCTGGGAATGGTGGACGAGGTCTAGGCATACCACGCTTACCTTCAATTGAATTTAATAACGCAGTTTCCTCACCACATACGAAGGCACCAGCACCTAATCTTACATGTAATCTAAAATTAAATCCAGTACCTAAAATATTATCACCTAATAAGCCGATTTCTTCAGCTTGCTTAATTGCATTTTTAATTCTTCCTACAGCAACAGGATATTCAGCTCTTACATAGAAATAACCATCAGATGCACCAATTGCATAACCAGCAATCATCATACCTTCAATAACTGAAAGTGGATTACCTTCAAGAATAGATCTATCCATGAAAGCACCTGGATCTCCTTCATCACCATTACATACTACATATTTAGTATCATTAACTGAATTTAAAGCAAATTGCCATTTTCTACCAGTAGGGAAACCTCCGCCTCCTCTACCTCTTAATCCTGATTTAGTAATTTCATCAATTACTTCTTGTTGAGTCATTGATAAAGCCTTCTTTAATGCTTTAAAAGCATCATAACCTAAAGCTTCTTCAATAGCTTCTGGATTAATTACACCACAGCCATGTAGTGCAATACGCATTTGCTTTTGATAGAAAGGAATATCTTCTTGACGCTGACATTTCTTATCTGAAAGTGGATCAATGTATAATAAATCATCAACAATATTTCCACCAATTAAATCTTCTTCAACAATTGTTTTAACATCAGATACTTTAACTGCATGATAAAAAGTATCTTCAGGATAAATCTTAACGAATGGTCCTTGGCTACAGAAACCAAAACAACCAACCATATTAACATCTACCTTATCTGATAGATTATGTTCAGCTATTTGCTTTTGGAATTCTTCAAAAATATCTTTAGAATTTGAAGATAAACATCCAGTACCACCACAAATAGTTACACTTCTTTTTCCATTTGTACCAGTAATCTTAGCTTCAAATGACTTTGTGCACTTATCAATTAAAGTGTCTAATACATTAATATTATCTATATTTGCCATATCCATTACTCCATCTTCATATTTTTATATTCTTTAATAATTTTATCTACATCAGATAATTTTACTTTAGGATATACCTTACCATTTATAGAAATGGCTGGAGCAATACCACAAGCACCAATGCATCTTAATGCATCAATAGTAAATAATCCATCCTCAGATGTTTGACCAACTTTGATTTTTAATAATTCGCAGAATTTATCTAAAACATTTTGGCCACCTTTTACATAACAAGCTGTACCTACACAACAACCAATAACATATCTTCCTTTTGGTTTAAGTGAGAAAAAGCTATAAAAAGTAACAACACCATAAATTTCAGAAACTGGAATATTTAATTCACTTGATATAACCTCTTGTACTTCAAGTGGAATATATCCATATTCTTTTTGTACATCTGCAAGAACAATCATTAAAGGACTTGGTTCATCTTTATATCTTGAACAAATCTCTTTAATTTGATTGATAGCCTCTAGCTTTAATTTCATAATATAGTCCCCTTCCAAGTTTATAGTAAGTCCATAAACTACTCTTTTTATATTATAATATAAACTATTCTATAAAGGCAAGAAAAAGAGTAACGAAATCAATCGTTACTCTTATATTTTTAAGCTTGTTTGTTTAATTCTTTTAGGATTAATGTTGCATCATCATTTTCAGTAGCGCCAGCCTTAACATCCCAAATCTTTTCAAAATCGAATCCTCTTAAATTAGACTTTAAGAAATCAGCTGTTACAACAAGGAATGTATTTGATTCAGCATAGTTACTATAGTTGAAATATAGTGATGTAGAATCAACATGTGTACTATAGTATTCAACGAATGAACCTATGTTATCTTTACACTCATAAATACCAGTTTCTGCCTTAACAGCACGACCAACAATTGGGTTAGAATTCTTATGAGCGTAGTTTTGAGGTTCTGGGTTGATTTGTTGTACTAGCTTAGCATTTAAGTAAACACTATTATAAACAAATTCAACATTTGAATAGTTACCATTAATGCTTACGAAACCAACACCATTGTCGAAGTCACCAACGATACCTGATGTATATTGACCCTTAGCGATAACCATACCATAAACAGCACAGTTACTGATTTCAGTCTTATAGAATTCGAAATCATTCTTTACACGTCCAAGTAATAAACCACCATTACCTGATGAATCTTGACCATCACCAACTACTGCATTTACATAACAGTTTTCAATCTTTAATTCGAATGAAGTTGGATCTGTATCCTTTTGAGCATTACCAATAATACCACCGAAATACTTATTCTTAGCACTGATTACATATTGATTATCAGTATTATATGTAGCCAACTTGAATTCAGCTTGAATACCAGATGAAGTTGCTTTAACTTCATAATACTTATTATTTTCGCCATCCTTAGTATTCATATCTAACATAGGGTTAACTAATGAACATTGACCAACATAGTTAATATCACCAGTTACCTTACCAACGATTGCACCTACTGATTCGTAACCTGTTGCAGCAAATCTTGTAGCGTGAACATTGAATACGAATCCACCTTGTAAATCACCAATAATACCAATTTGTTTAGACTTTTCTCTATCACCGTTAATAGTAATGTTATCGAACTTAACATCCATAACTGTACCATTCTTAACCTTGAAGAAGATATTAACAGCCTTATCAATTGTACCAGCATTAACTGTTACATTGCTAATTGTATAACCATTACCTCTAAATAATCCAGAGAATGGCTTACCTTCAGTTGCAGCCCATGTATAACCTGTAAAATCTAAATCGTTCTTTAAACTATAAATAGTTGTTGCAGATTGTGAATTAGCACTTGAAGTTGTACCTCTAGCTAAAGCATAGAATTGATCTGTAGTTGAAATTTCTTGAACATTAACAACTGCAGAGTAAACTTCATTAACTTCTGCATTAGACATATTTCTATTAACTACTGCATAGTAAATGTAATATGTACCCTTACTGTTATCAGCCTTAAATGTTGCAGAAACATATTCATCAGTAATTTGATATTTTTGGTAACCTTGCTTTGAAATAATATCAGAAGCATGCGCTAAATCTAATTCTGTTTCACTAGTAATAGCTACTACATAACCATCGATATTAGAAATCTTACCATTAACAACAAATCCATCATAGCTTAAAACAACGATTGACTTAACATCCTTACCTTCAATAGTTTGAGTCATGAAATCAATTGAACAATCAGGGTCTACTACATAAACATTGAATGTGAAGCTTGATGTGATTGATTCATCAGCTAACCAAGTTGCTTTAGCAGTTACCCTATATACACCTGCTACAGATGTATAAACATTATCAACCTTGTAGAACTTAGAATTACCATCTACTGCATATTCATAAGCATAATCAATCTTATATAAATCTTCAGGTAATTCACCTAATGTGATTGCAGAACCATCAGATGCATAAATATATGGAGCAGCATAGAATCCGTTTAAGTCAACTCTAATAGCTTTTCCGTTTGAAGAAACTAATTGACCTAATGTTTGGTTTCTACCCTTAACAGTAATTTCAATTTCTTTTGTATCATAATATGAATTTCTTGTTGCTGTACAAGTTAATTTAACTTTTACATCTTCAGAAGGAACTCTAACTCTAGCCCAGCTGAAGTATGATGCAGAAATTGTTGATACTTCTTCTTGATCAATAGAAACGACATCAGTATTATCACTTTCCCACTTTAAGTCAGCGCCTTGCATATATTTAGGTAACTTGAAATCTTGATAAATAGCATCTTTATTTCCAATTACTTCTGTACAAGATAATGCACTTAAAATAGCATTTTCATCATCAGTATATTCTAATTCGTTATTTTCAAAATCAAATAATCCATAATGTTCATATTCTGACATTGATGTTTTATTTAAAACAGCACCAACTGGCTTACCATTTGCAAATGTCTTTAAATCTGATGAATCAGCTAAAGCTAAATGGTCACCAAAGTTAACTGAATTATCTGAATTTCTGAATGTTCTTACTTTAGCAATTAATTGATCCATTGAATCAACATTATCACACTTCATATTTAAAGAAGCAAGATTCTTAAAATCAGAATCAGAAACAAACATTTCTTCTCTTGTACCAGTTGAGAACATTTGGTCTAAAGTTTCTGATTGATAAATTGATGCATCTTCATAATCTTCAAATACATCATACACTTCACCAGTACCAATCTTATAACCTACTTGGAAAATAGAATAAGCTGTACTACCTTTGTATTTATCTAAGTTGTAACTAGAATCATCTTTAGTACTGAATCCATTACTTTGGTTATTAACATATGATAAGATTCCATAATAGTTATTATATGAATTGTTATCACGAGCTAAGTCAATATTATTTGACTTATTAGTATCTCCATCGATACCTCTTACACTTCTAACAGTACCATCAGCATTAAAACCAGCACAGTTATTGAATGATGTAAATCCGTTAACACTAATTACACCTGGGTTAGAGTTATCACCAACACCATGTAATTTGTTATCCCAAGCTGAACAGTTCTTTACAATAACATTACCTTCCATTGTTGAACCACCAAGCTTAAATCCGATACCATCACCATTTAATGTGTTATAAGTTTTTTCAGATGATTCTCCTGTTTTATCAATTTGATAAGGTAAGAATCCATTTTCAAATGATGCACAGTTATAAAGTACAACTGTACCGATGTCACCTGAATCTACCTTAGCAAACAAATCCCAACCATCATCTGAGTTTCTGAATGCAACACATCCATCAAAAATATTACCATAACCAATTGTTAATTTAGCAGCAAAACCATCGGCATTTTCGCCTAATGTTTCAGCATCATAATTAGCAAATGATGTACAGTTTCTAATAATATTATATGAAGGCCATTCATCAAGTGTAGTTTCAGATGAATATCCACGACCTAATTGTAAACCAGTATCTCTATTGTTATAGAATAAACAGTTATCAATAATATTGTGACTACCAGCAATATACATACCATTATCACCAGCACCCATTATTTCAAGTCCATAGAAATTCCAATAATCACCATAAACTTGGATACCTCTATTAGAACCATTAAATTCTTGACTTCTAAAATCAAAAATTACTCTATCATTATCACTCTTTGGTTTAACAGTAATATAATTATATTCTTCACCATTTGGATTAACTTGTAGTCTTGAATTATATTCATAAGAACCACCAGCAAGCAATAATGTGTCACCAGGCTTAGCTTGATTAACAGCAGAAACAAATTCCATAGGACTTGATTCACTTGAACCATCACCAGTTGCATTTGGAGCAACATATACATTTCTTGTAGTTTTATCTACTTTTTGTCCTTCTACTTTTTTAAGTGAAGTTCCACTACCTCCACTACAAGCTGTAAATAGTAAAGTTGAAGCTAATGCTAAACCAGCAATACCAAAATATCTCTTTTTCATTTGCTTCACCTCACTAATCCTTTAATGTTGCTGCAACAGCACCAACAATATAAATATTACCTGTAAATTGGTAGATTCCACCTTTTTCAACTTCAAATACAAGTCTTGTAGGCTTACATCCGTTAGCCCATGCAGAATCTGTATATTGACTATCAATTAAATATTCATCATCCATTTCAGCTTTTGAATAATTAATATTATCATTCTTTAAACGATGAATAGCAACTTCACGTTCAACATCACTACCTGAACCATCTGTTGATGTTGCATAAATAATAATCTTACCAGCCTTTGGCATAACAACATCAAATGTAGCACCCTTCATTGTAATACGACAGTTAAAATTCAAACCATCAGCAGCACATGTCTTAGATGGATCTCTCTTCATATCCTTAGCATAGAAACGACCTGATCCATCAAGTTGTGTTTGTTCAGTAACAACAGCTGAATCTGCGTCAGAAATATTTGTACCATCTTTATCTCTTGTAAATGCATAACCAGTAATAATATCATATTCCGTACTTGCTTTTACTTTAATATCTACATCCAATTTCTTTGTTTCATCTTCTTTTAAAACTATATGTGCAGTTTGATTAGATGAAATGAAAGGAGAGATACCACTAACACTAAATAAATCATATGAGAAATTAACAGTTTCAGGGTCTCTTCTTTGTCTTGTAATCTTGATTAACCAGCCACTTAAATCTAAATCACTAAATTGAGCAGGGAAATTATTGTCACCTGAAGATACTTTTTCAATCTTTGTAACTGGATTATTAACATCAACTAATACATATGATGTTAAATCATTATCATATTCTTGACCATCGATTGTTACTTTTTGTCCCTTATATGTAACTTTGATCATGTATGTTCCAACTTCATCGTTAACTACTTTTGATGAATCAATTTCAACATCAGAATGACTTAATTCTACAGGAGCTTGTTCAGTTGAACTTGTACCATCAGAATTAACTTTTCTCTTTATAAGATTAATCTTTAAACCATTAACTAAATCCGTAACATATATTTCATCATCAATTAGATATTCTTTTAATCTAGAATCATTTTCAAATTTAACAGATAAACCTGCATTATATTCTAGATTTGGTGTAGTTTCAAATTTAGATGATAATACCTTAATTGTATAATTGTTACGTCTTACAGTATCGCCATATCTAACACTTACATAAACAAAGTATTCACCAATATGGTTCATATCAACTTCACTAGCATCAACTGAATACACTTTAGTAGTATCAGCCAAATCATTTTCTATGATAGTTTCATTCGCATCATCAGTTACACGTAAAAAAACTCTATTAACAACTAAATTATCAGAATTAAACTTATCGCCAATATAGAATACTGTTTGTGCATTTGTCGTATCAAGACTTACTTTGTTTAATTTAAATTTTGTACCTTCTTGAACATCAAAATTCACTTCGCCAGTCTCACTAGCATCACTCTTATTTCCACCACAGCTAGATAAACCAACTGAAGCACCAAGGAAAGCAAGTGATAACAATGCTATAGCAATCCTTCTTTTTCTCATTTTGTCCTCCTTTATCCCTATGGGATATAAATCTACTCAATAATTTTATCATTAAAGCGTTTTCAAGTCAATTACACAATTGTGTGTTTTTGTCAAAAGAAAAAGGTATAACCTTTTTGAGATTATACCTCTATCATTTTAATAAAATTTGATATTAAGCAGCAGTATATGTAATTACGATATCATAAACTCTTACATTTCTAGCTGTAGAGCTTGTACCAAACTTATAAGTACCAGCTGCTAAGCTTGTATATGTAATAGCATTAGTCTTACCATTACCTGAAACAGTAAATGTATTGTCATCAGCCTTAGTTAAATTAGAACCAGCAGTACCTGAAACAATAGTATCATCTTGTTTTAAGTAAATCTTATCAGTAGTATTAGAACCACTAGTTGAACCAACACAAATTGCGATTGTAGCTGTATATCCTGAAGCTACAGTGATTGTTAATTCATCAGCACCCTTAGTTAATTCAACACCATCGCATCCAAATGAACCTGATGCTTTATAAATTGCCGAATTTGCTGTAACAACCGCTCCACTAATAAATTTTGGTCCAGTTACAGTCTTATCTGTCTTCTTTCCAGCAACTAAAGACACATAATTTGGAACATAATTATCTAATTGATAATTCCAAACATCAGGAGCTTTTCCATCTTGAACAGTTACTTCAAAATAAATCTTTGTTTTGTTAGTAGCTTCTGTATCAGCAAAGCATGCTAATGGAAGCATTGTATCATTAAATGTTAGTTCTGCATATACTGTTCCAGCTGTACCTAATGCAACTGATTTAGATACTTCATTTGAATAAACATCTTTATCTTCTGCATCTTTACCTTTTGTAGTATAGTATTTAACTGTTACATATTCAGGATCAACAGCATAGAATACTGCGTTATCATTATCCATTGTAACCTTAGCATAGCCAAGAAGTTTTAAAGCAGTATCCTTTTGAACAGTAACTGCAGTATATGGAGAACCTAATTCAAACTTCTTACTCTTAGAGTAAGTAATGTCATAAGCTTTTGAATAACCACCAACTGTTACTTGAACTTTATAAGTTCCAGCATCTGTTAATTCAGTAACTTGAGTTTCACCTTTATATAATGCAAATGTGCAATCTGCAATAGCAACTGGGTTACCAGAAACTTCATCTTTTGTAGATGTAACAGTTAATCCATCAGTAATAGCAGCTAAGTCAACTTGACCTGCAGACATAATTGAGTTATCCAATACTTCACTCTCATAGAATGTAGTTCTAGCCGGAGAGAATGCTAAATCAGTAATTGGAGCATCTGGATTAAATTGTGGTTCATATAAAGCAACATTGAAATTATAGATATTTACTCCACCACCAGTAGTTGAATTAATGTAATATTCACCAGCATTTAAGTAATAATCAAATTCACGCATTACTTCTTTATCACCATCATCAGTAACAAATTCACATGCTTTTGGATCTCTTGCTGACTTAGTAGTATCAACATTTGTAATCTTTATACCTCTACCGATATCACCCTTAGCAAATAATGTTACTACAGCATCTGTATTAACAACAATCTTAATAGCACCATCAGCTGTACCAGTATTTACTTGTAATCTTGAACCATATTCAACACCATTATGAGTTGCAGCAACAGAATTATTATTACTATCAACTTGTTGATATTTTACCTTAGAACCTGTTGCAACCAATCTAATTTTTCCTTCAGCTAATGAAGCAATTTCTTCGTTAGCAGTTAAACCAACATTAGCTTTAGTTAAACTCTTTGCAGTACCATATTGATCTGCCTTAAATGGATATTCAGTAACAGTTTCTGCTTTTGTAGTTACCTTGAAATCAAATTCAGCAGACTTATTGCTTGCTTTTCCAGTTACAGTTGCTGTATAGAAGCCTGCAGCTGCAAATGGTGCAGTAGCATCAACAGCTTGACCATTTTCATCTTCAATAGCAATAGTATACTTATCAGCTGTTAAAACAACATTATCATCTTTTGAGTGTAATTCAGTTACAACTAAACCTGTTGTACTGAAAGTATCGCCCTTCTTGAATCTTGAAGGAATTGTACCTGTTAATTCAATACCTGTTACAACATCCTTAGCTTCCCATTTTGCATAAAGTGTTCTATCTTCAGTAATTGGCTTAGTAAAATCCCATTCATTTGTACATGCTTTTTCCTTAAACCAGCCCTTGAATTCATAACCAGTTCTAGTTGGATCAGTTGGCTTAGCAACAGCTGTATTTTTAGCAACCTTTACATCATCAATCTTACTTCCACCTTGTGTATCAAACTTAACTGTGAACTTATCGCTCTCAGTTTCACCTGATGGATCACCTTCACCACTATTATTAGAATTACCACCACATGAAGATAAAGCAAATATAGATGCTGCAGTTAAAGCAATTCCTAATAAAATTCTTTTCTTTTTCATTTTAAATCTCCTTCTTTTATTAATAAATAATATGTTGAAAACGCTTTATCAACAATCAAAAGAATTATAGCATAATTGTTATTCTATGTAAAGGACAAGAAAAACAAAAAAAGAGGAAAATTTTATTCTTCCTCTACCTTATTTTTCTTAAATTTATTTGCTATTTTATCGATAAAATTTGTGATTTGTTTATTAAATATAAAACATAATCCAGCAAATATAGCACTTAATGATGCTAAAATAATTGCTATAGTATAGTCACCAGTAAAAAGTGCATCACCCATATAAACACTAACTAAAGTCATTGGTATTCTAGCAAAAAAACTAATTAAAACAAAATTCCTAAATTTCATTTTTGTAAATGGTGAAACAAACGAAACAATATCCTTTGGCATTGCTGGTATCATTAAATAACCAAAAATCAATACTTCTGTTCTAGTTTCATTTTCTAATAATTTTGAATTTTTAATTTTTTCTGGATCAAAAAATAAACCAACAAACTTAACACCTAATAACTTAACTAATAAATACACAATTATTGATCCTAATGTTTGACCAACCAAACAAATTAAAAAAGCAATAAAAGGATTAAATAACATTCCTGCAACAACAACAATAGGTCCACCTGGAATAACAGCTAAAACAGTTTGAACTATAGAAGCCGCAATAATTATTAAAGAAGAATAACCACCATAACTTCTTATTTTTTCTACCACTTCATTGCGATATACTTCATCAGTTGTTACTCTCGCAAAATATGGATAAAGCTTAATTGTTGCGAAAATAACACCTGCTAAAAATAAAATCATAATTATTGATGAAATTATTATTCTCATTCTTTTTAATCTTTTCTTTTGTTTTTCATCTAATTCTTCCATAGAAATTCATCTCTTATTTCAAATTCTTTAAATTCATTATTATATGGATCATTATATGACAAATAATAACTATTTAGCATTAATCTATCAAAATCATCTTCTATACCATACATTTTATCACCACATATTGGATGATTTAAATATGATGCAGTTAATCTAATCTGATGGGTTCTACCAGTTTCAAGTATAAATTCAACTAATGATAAATCATTATATTCTTCTAATACCTTATAATTAGTTATTGCAATATCTCCATCATTAGATATTATTCTTTTATTTGTATCTCCTCTTTTAATTTTTATAATTATTTTATCTTCTTTCTTATCAAAAATTCCATGACATATAGCATGATATTTTCTTGTCATATGTAAATGTGTTGGAGATAATCTGTATGCAAAATCTGGATTTTTAGCAATTAGTAATAACCCACTTGTATCATAATCTAATCTATTCAAAATAGATATATTTAATTCTTCATTTTTATCTTTTAAATAATATAAAACCTCTTGATATAAAGAATGAGGATTAATTTTAGTTGGAATAGTTAATAATTTTGTTCTTTTATTTATTATTAACACATTTATATCCTCATAAATAACATCTATATTACCATCATATAAAGGCCAATCTATATCTGTTTTTTTATTAATGACAACTAAAATGTTATCTCCTTTACTGACAAATTCAAAAGTTTTAGTTAATTTATCATTAACATATATTAATGCATTATATCCTTTTAAATGCCTATAAAGATGTTTAGACATATGTAATTTTAATTCTTCAGATAATCTTATATTATCATTTTCACATTTAAATTCTAGTTTCATAAATTTATTCTAATAGTAACTTGTATGTTCAACTTGAACAAACAAGTTTGTCGTTGTTTAATTTAATAATTAATTGTTTTAATCTAAAATTATTATCAAATATATCTTCAGATAAATCATTTAGTTCTAATAAACTACTTACTACCCATTCTTCACTTTGAGTATGATAAGTATAATAAAGTTTATTCAACAATTTATATGGAAAAAGCTTCATAACAAAATTAGTGCTTTGTTCTCTTGTATATGAAATATATCTATAAATATATCCAATCCAAAACATTGAACTTTTTGAATATTTAATTTTACCATAAGAAGAATCGCCAAATTGTTCGTTAATTTCATTTATAGCATCTATAACATCTAATGTTAATAAATTCAAATTGTTTTCATCTAGTTTTTTTAATAATTTCGAATTCAAAAATCTTCTAATGAAAATAGGTGTTGAACAGTTTAATTCTGTCGATTTTTCAAACAATTTAGCTTGATATTCTGCTAATAATAAACCGTTATGATCAAATTCTCTCATTCAAATACCTCCTCAATAAATAAACCATTTTTAAATTCTCTTTTAGCCATTTTCAATTTAGTATCTATTTCATAACTTCTTTTTTCTAATTCATTTGAGCATTCTTCTTTTTCGTCTTTACATAAATAGTATTTTTCAATTGGTTTTAAGTTGTTGATTGCTTTTTCAGTTTTTAAAACATATTGATAACCTAATTTTGACGCAGCAAGTGAATGTAATGCTACATCAGCATTAATTTCACCTTCTGTAAATTGAGACATAATATAAAACATTTTATTATCTGCAATTGGAGCTATAATAACATCAGCATTAGCTATTTTATTCAATATATCCTTAATTTTTTT